>FLRW01323201.1_pt1 | contig 19765 bp, 9 predicted proteins | sample 1550421 | NCBI WGS metagenome assembly FLRW01 (sample SAMEA4031753, study PRJEB14383) | metagenome | biome: human; feature: oral; material: saliva | place: Philippines | collected 2014
GTGCCGTCCGGGTAGCCGGTCGTAATACGACGCTGAGCCAGCCAGTTAATGTCGTTCACGAACGGGTAATCCGCCGGAACATCCGTAAAGTGTGCGCTCGCGGCGGTAGCCTCAGAGTTCGAAGAGACACGCAGAACCTGCGCGCGCTCACCCGCAGCCCCATTTACGCCGGACAGGTCACCGGTCGCGTTGTGCATGTGCAGGAACAGTGCAGAAACGTTCTTCGCATCGCCGTTACGGTGAGCCACCAGCTGCGCGGAGGGTGCGTCCACGAACAGGTTCGGAACGCCCGCAGACTCGCCGCTGAACCACAGCTTCGGCGCCGCATAGTTGAACACCACCGAATCAGTCGTATCAACCACGGTCGTAGCGGAGAACGCGCTCGAAGTGGTCACCGAGTACGAAATCTCGGTGGACTCGGCGTTCGGATCCAGGCCCAGAACGCTCAGCGGAACAGTCATCACCAGGGTGTTCGAATCCATAATGTTGGTGTCCGTATCACCCCAGGTGCCGTTCAGCGGGTACAGGGCGTTCTCAATGGCCTGCCACTTGCCGTTGCTGCGCTTAGAAACCTTCACCAGCGGGTAGTCCAGGCCCTTCTCACGCACCGTCTGCAGGCGGTAGTCGCTCGTGCCGTCCTTGTCGGTATCAACGAACACGTAGTAGGTGCCGCGCGGGGTCACCTCCTGCCAGTTACCCCAGGTGGAAATACCGAAGGACAGGCGCGCGTCGGAGGTGTCCGCACCGGCAGCCTTCAACGCCGCCACGTCCGAAGCGGCACCCACGTACTGCAGGTCCATGCGGGAATCCGAACCCACACCCAGCTTCGCGGTCGGGATGCGCGGGCTCGAAGCGCCCAGCTCAAAGGCACCCAGCAGGGAGCGGTAACCGCCCTGATCCACTGCGGTACCCTGCAGGGTCAGGGTCTGCTCGGTCGCGCCGGACCCCTCCGCATCGAAGGCGATATCGGAGCCAGCCACACGCATCGCGGAGACAGGCTTCGGTGCCACGTGCAGTGGCATGCGCAGGGTCTTCACTGCAGCCGACGAGTCAGCATCGGTCAGGATCAGGCGGCCCGAAGCGCTCGCAATGTACTGGCGGGCACCCGAAATGGTCACCGTACCGGTCGAGTAGTTCACCGAATCCTGGTTCGGGTACATGGACGGGTCGCGGGTCTTCTCCAGCTTCGACGGGTCAATGCGCACCGTCACGGTGAACGTTGCCTTCTGGCCGGCACCCACAGACACGGACTGCGGGTAGGAGAACTCCACACCCGGGATGCTCGTGCTGCCCTCATAGTTCAGGGTGTAGGTGTGCGCCACCGAGTCGGTGTTCTCGACGCTCACGCGGTGCTGCAGGGTCTGCACGCCGGCGTTCGGGGTGTACTCGAGCACGCCGAAAGTGTCCGAAACCTGTTCGGGGCGTGCCGCGTTGAACAGCATGACGCGGTCAGCCACCGCCGCACGCGTGTTAATGCGGCCGGTACCCACACGATCCACCGCGTAGGGGTTGCCCCAGGCGTCCTGCATGTGGTGGTCGGCGGTGTTCATGATGGCGGTCTTAATCATGCGCGGACCGTACTCCGGGTGCGCCTGCATAATCAGCGCCGCAACACCGGCAACAAAGGGCGTGGACATGGACGTACCGGTCTTCACGCTCGAACCGGTACCGCTACCAACCTCGATGGAGGAAATGTTCGTACCCGGTGCCGCAACGTCCGGCTTGGTGATGCCGTGCGAACCGTGCAGACCACGCGCGGTGGAGGTGTTCGCCTGATCCAGCTTGCCGTTGGGCACGCGAATCGAGTCGCGCAGGTTCTCGCCGAGCTGCAGGGTCAGCTCACCCGAATCAATCTGCGCGGAAAGGCGGTCCACCTGGCTCTTTGCCAGGCGCACGCCCGGAATGGAGGAGTTACCGCCAATAGCGGTGTCACCGACCTCAGTGTTCGAGGTGAGCACCACGCCGGTTGCACCCGCCGCCTGCAGGTTGTCGAAGCGCACCTTCGAACCGCACGGTGCGGAGCCGTCAGCGTCCGCCCAGTCGATGAGAGCCCACTTGCCCTTCAGAGCGGCGGCTTCCTCTTCGGTGAAGGCTTCACAGCCGTAGCGGTTGCGGGAGGCGGCACGCACCACGGTGCCGCGCAGCTGTTCCTCGGTCGCCTTTGCGTAGTCGAAGTTCACCGAGTAGTCGCCGTAGGTATCCGCCTCGTTCGCGGGGGCGAGAATCTTCACGCGGTCCACCAGCTGGGTCGAGCCGATGGAGTTCGCCACGGTCAGGCCGTAGGCGCTGGTACCGGGACCGCCCGAGTTGGAGTAGGTGTCGCCCACGGCGTTGTAGTTGTTGGCGTTACCCGCCGCAACCACGGAGAGGATGCCCTCGCGATAGAGGGAGCCGACCGCGTAGTTCACGGTCTCATCGAAGACGCCGAACTCGTTGCCGAGCGACAGGTTTGCGATGTCGGCGCGGTCCGAGAAGTCGCCGTCATCGTTGGGGTCAAGCACGCGGTCTAGGCCCTTGGGGACGAACGCGGTGGTGCCCTTACAACCGAAGATGCGCAGGCCAATCAGCTGGGCGTCCGGTGCGGAGCCGGGGCCGATTTTCATGTCCTTGAGCTGCTCTTCGGTGAGCTTGGAGTAGTCGCCGTGGAAGGTCGAGCCGTCCGCGTTCACGCCGTAGCCTGCCGCTGTACCCGCCACGTGGCTGCCGTGGCCGCCGCAGTCGAGCGGGTTGTTATCCGGGTGGGGAGTGGAGGTTTCCTTCTTACCGGAGTTGTAATCGTCACCGACCAGGTCGTAGCCGCCAAGGAACTTCTTCGGATCGTAGGTGCCCTCGGGAATCGTGTCGGAAGCCTTTGCCTTCTCAAAGGCTTCCTGCGTGCCGGGGCCACCCAAATCGGCGTGCGTGTAGTCGATACCGGTATCGAGCACGACAATCTTCACGCCCTTGCCGGTGTAGCCGGTGGAAGCGGGGTTCGCCGGGCTCTTCGCCCACACGGAGAGCGTGTCCGTATCAATGAGGGTGCCGCTGTTCTGCGGTGCCATGTCCTCAATGATGCTGATGCGTTCCACATCGTCGCGGTTCGCGAGCGCACGAATCTGCTCGACGTTACCGTAGAGCGCCACGCCGCGCATCGTGTTGTGGGTGGTGTACAGGACCTGCGCGCCGGATTCCTTCGCCGCGGAGGCGCCCTGCTGCTGCACGCTGGCGCGGATTGCCTGCACCTGTGCTTGCGCGTTGACGGGTGCCTGCGCGCGGGAGCGGACAGCGTCCGGCTGGGTCTGGGCGTATGCGCCCTTGCCCTTGAATCGGACGAAGACGGCGCGTTCGCCGGTGGCGCCGTCCAGGCTGGGGGAGAGAACTTCGTTGCTGTTCTCGCCGGTGCCGGTGTCCTGGCGGGGTGCGTCCCGATCTGCGCCGCGTACTACGCCCGGTGCCGCGTAGGCGGCGGTACCGAACGGCAGAGCGGTCAGCCCGAGGGTGAGCCCCAGGGTGAGCGCGCCGCAGCTGCGTGCCAGCTGCTTGAGGCGGCCCGGCTGTGTGTGCCGGGCGGCTCGCGCGGGGGTAGCTTCAGGGAAGGTTGCCACTGAATGCTCCTTGATTCTTTTAGTTATGGTGTGTTTCTTAGCGGTTTCTACGCCGAGAGTTCTACTCGGAGAGCTGTACGGCAAGGGTTCTGCACCGAGAGTGCTACGGTGCGTCTGCACTGTGTTTCCAGTGCGCCTCCGGCGTGTCCATGCGGCGTGAACGTCAAGGTTCATGCCGCCTGGTGAAGAAACCTTCATTCATTGTCTCAACGATTCTTTATATAACCTAGTCAGACTCGTATTACGGAACATTACGCGTCAATAGAAAGCACTCGGCCACAAAAAAGGGAGCCGCACCGCCGCAGATAAACTGCAACGGTACGGCTCCCTCGGTAGAACCTTGAGGTAAGCACCTACAGCGGTAGAACCTTACGAACCCTTAGATTTCAGGGCTTTCCTTCAGCACACCCGTGCTGTAGCGGTACACGAACGCCGCCATAGCGTCGCGGTGCACCGGCTCCACGGGGCGGAACGAACCATCGGGCCAACCGGTGGTCACGCCCTGCTCAGCCAGCCACGAAATCTCGCGGTAGAACTGCTTGTCGGTCGGAACGTCCGTGAAACGAGCCTGCGCGGGTGCAGTGTACTCGGGCGAACCCGCGTAACGGTAGAAGAACGCAGCCATCGAGTCACGGTTCACCGAACCTTCCGGGCGGTACGTACCATCAGGCCAGCCGGTCGTGATGCCCTGAGCCTTCATCCACTCAATCTCCTTGTAGTAGGGGTGGTTGAGCGGAACATCCGAGAAGCTCGGGGTGGACGGCGCGGTGTACTGCGGCGAGCCGCTCATGCGGTAGAAGTACGCAGCCATGGTTGCGCGGTCCATGTTGTTCAGCGGGCGGAAGGTGCCGTCCTGGTAGCCGCGGTCAATCTGACGGGCAGCAATCCACGTGATTTCACGGTAGAACTGGTTATCCGCCGGAACGTCGGTGAAGCGTGCATCGTGGATGGTGCGAGCCACCTTCACGACCTGCGCACGGTCGCCAGCGGCAACACCGTTAGCGGTCTTACGGCCGCTCAGGTCACCAGTCGCGTTGTGCATGTGCAGGAACAGAGCCTGACGCTCCTTGTTGTTGTTCTTGCGGTGAACGGTCAGCTGACCGCCATCACGGTCCACGAACAGGCCGGGCACGCCCGACTCCTCACCGGTGAACCAAACACCGGGCTTGAAGGGGGAGTACTCGATAGCCGAGGTGGTATCCACGTAGGGGTTGCCATCGTTGTACCAGGTGTCGGTCTGCACCGTGTACTTGATGGTCTGAGCCTTCTCAGCGGTCAGACCCAGGTCCTTCAGCGGCACACCCAGAATCATGGTGTTGGTGTCCATGACGTTGGTGTCGGTGTCGCCCCAGGCGCTGTTGAGCGGGTAGCGTGCCACCACGGTGGATGCGTTACCGGAGATGGACCAGACCTTCACCAGCGGGTAGTCCAGACCCTTCTCGCGGGTTACTTCCAGAACGTAATCTGCGGCAGAGTCGTTGTTCGTATCAATCTGCACCTGTACCTGACGGCCCCAGTGCATGCTGTCCCAGGTGCCCCAGGTCGAAATACCGAAGAACAGAGAACCATCGTTCGGGTTCTTGCCGGCAGCCTTCAACGCCGGAGCATCCGAGGAAGCACCCACATACTGCAGGTCAACAGACTGGTTCGACGGCAGCTTCAGCTGACCGGACGGAATGCGGTCGCTGACCGCACCCAGCTCAAACGCACCCAGCAACGAACGGTAACCGCCCTGGTTCAGGGTCGTACCGCGCAGAGTCACCGTGGATTCCTTATCGGCAGTGCCCTTGTAATCAATGCGGGACGCATCAACACGCATCGCCGAAACAGGCTTCGGCGCCACGTGAATCGACTGGCGGATCGCCTCGCGACCATTCTCAGAGAAAATCAGGCGACCAGAAGCGCTCGCAATGTACTGGCGCTTACCAGCAGCCAGAGTCTTACCGTTCGTCCAGTCCTGAGCAACCTGGTCGGCGCTCATCGCCGGGTCCATGGTCTTCTCCAGCTTGGACGGGTCAATACGCACGGTCACGGTCACGTTCTTACGCTCACCGGCACCCACGCTCACCTGCTGCGGGTAGGAGTACTCCACACCCGGGATGGTCGTGCTTGCCTCGTAGTTCAGAGTGTAGGTGTGAGCCTGCGAATCGGTGTTGTCCAGCACGATTTCACGCTGAACAGTCTGAATACCCGAATCGGGGGTGTACTCCAGCACACCAAACGCGGTCGAAACACGCTCGGGGGTCTTCGCATCGTACGCGATAACCTTCGCGTCCACGGCGGCGCGAGCATTCACCATGCCCGTACCCACACGATCCACCGCGTACTGCGCACCCTGCTCATTCTTAATCGGGGTGGACGCGCCGTTCATCAGCGCAGCCTTAATCATCTGCGGGTTGTAATCCTGATGCGCCTGCATCACCAGGGCGGCAATACCGGCAACATGCGGGGTTGCCATGGAGGTGCCGGTGAAGGACACACCCTTATTACCCATGCCCACAGCGGCAGAGACAATCTCAGTGCCCGGCGCCGCAAGGTCAGGCTTAATGAAGCCGTCAGAACCGTGCTGACCGCGAGCGCTCGAAGAATTCAGGTCAAAAGCGTGCGAGTGGGAGCTACGACCCGAAGCCTTGTAGTCCAGGTTCATCTCAACGGTCACCGGACCGGCAGCCAGAGCCTTCTCCAGGTCCTTCGTCGAAGAAGCAGTCAGACGCAGACCCGGAATAGTCGCATTACCACCAATGCCGATGGTGTAACGCTCAGCCTTACCGGCCATCACCACGCCAACACCGCCGGCAGCCTGAACGTTATCGAAACGCACCTTCGAACCGCACGGGAACGTCAAATCATCCTGATCCCACTCGAAGTAAACCCACTTACCCTTCAAAGCCTTCGCCTCTTCAGCAGTGAAAGCCTCGCAAGCGTAACGGTTACGCTTCGGAGCGGCAACAACCTCGCCGCGCAGCTGATCAGCGGTAGCCTTCGAATAATCGAAGTTCACCGAATAATCACCCTGCAACCACTCCAAACCAGTCTTCGTGCTCACGCGGACACGGTCAATCGGCTGAGTCGAGCCGTAGGCGTTCGCCACCGACAGTGCGGCAGCCGCATTCGCGGGGCTACCCGAATCAGAGTAGGTGTCACCCACACCGTTGTAGTTATTGGCGTTACCGGCAGCAGCCACAGTGAACACACCCTGGCGCGCCATCGTGTTAATCATGTACGACTCAGGGTCGTCAGCCGGGGCGAACTCGCCACCGAGAGACAGGTTCACAATGTCGGCGCGGTCAGAGAAATCACCGTCACCATTCGGGTCCATCACGGTATCAAGCGCCTTCATCACAACACTCGAATTGCCGTAGCAACCGAACACGCGAATCGCCAAAATCTGAGCCTCAGGAGCAGTACCGGGGCCAATAGACATGCCCTTCAGCTGCTCCTCCGTCAGGTTCTTGTAATCGCCACGGTACGTCGTACCGTTCGCCGTCACACCATAACCGGCGGCAGTACCCGCCACGTGCGTGCCGTGACCGCCAGAACCGAAACCATCCGGACGGCAATCCAGCGGGTTATTATCCGGCTGCGGAGTCGACTTCTCAGCCACCGACGCATTGTAGTCATCACCGACCAGGTCAATACCGCCAATGAACTTATTACGATCAATCAGACCCGAATCGGCAGTCGGAAGCTCCGTCATCGCCTTAGCCTTCAGGTACGAATCCACCGTACCGGGGCCACCAAAATCAGCGTGCGTATAGTCAACACCGGAGTCAACAACCGCAATCTTCACGCCCTTACCCGTGTACCCCGTGTTCTCACGAGTCCACGTAGCAAGAGTCTTCGTATCAATCTCGCTACCGGAGTTCATGCGCTCCTTCGCGATAATCGGCGAAATACGCTCCACATCCGGGCGCTCCGCCAACGCACGAATCTGCGCAGCATCACCAGTAATCGCCGCACCACGCATCGCATTATGCGTGGTGTACATCAGCTTAGAACCAGAAGCAGCCGCCACAGACTGAGCCTGCGACTGCACCTGGGCTGCAATAGCCTGCACCTGCGCCTGACGGTTCGCCGGCGCCTCCTTACGTGCCAGAACAGCCGCGGACTGGGTCTGCTCATATGCACCCTTGCCCTTGAACTGCACGTACACGGTGATCTGGCCTTCAGCCTTCTGCAGACCCGGGCTGATACGCGAAGCAGCGTTACCGGACGCGCTCGCAGTACTTCCTTCGACCTGCTGGGGGCTCTGAGCGTGAGCTGCAGAGAAAGTGGCGGGAACGCCGAGAGTAAGGGCAAGAGCCGCACTCAAACCGGTCGCACCGACAGCCTTCATTCTGCGGCGTGGCGCATGAGGCGTTGTCATGGAATCCTCCTTCGGATTATCTATTTTTCGGTAATGCTGTGTGCTCTGTGGTTGTATATCGGTGATGTGCGGAGGCGGCCCCACCGGAAGACGACGAGTGAGTGCGTCCGCCGGTGAAACCGCCACCAAAACTTGAGAGGTCCCGGGACTTTAAGCCCCGGAGCCTGCCGGTTCCGGGTGTCCCTCCCACCCCATGCAGGAGGCGGGAGGGGCAGGAGGCGGGAGGGGACCCGAACTGTTCGCTAACGGTTCACCACCGTCTAGCGGCCGGTCTGGTTAGCAACCTTCTCGGTGTAGCGGTAGATGAACGCCGCCATCGCATCGCGGGCAATGGGGGTCACCGGGCGGTAGGTGCCGTCCGGCCAGCCAGTGCTGATGCCCTTCGAAGCCAGCCACGTGATTTCACGGTAGAACTGGTTATCGGTAGACACGTCACTGAAGTGGCTGGTCGCGGGCAGATCCACGCGCGGGGAACCCGCCGCACGGTAGAAGAACGCAGCCATGGCGTCACGGTTCACCGGTGCGGAGGGGCGGAACGTGCCGTCCGAGTAGCCGGTGGTGATGCCCTGAGCCTTCATCCACTCAATCTCCTTGTAGAAGGGGTGCGTGGTGGGCACATCCTTGAAGCTCGGAGTGGAGGGGGCGGTGAACTGCGGGGAACCCTGCATGCGGTAGAAGAACGCCGCCATCGCGCCACGTTCCACGGACTCCAGCGGGCGGTAGGTGCCGTCCGGGTAGCCGGTGGTGATGCCGCGCTGAGCCAACCAAGAAATCTCGGTGTAGAACTGGTCGGTGTTCTTCACATCGGTGAAGCGGGACGGAGTGATGTACTCGGTCTGCTGCTCCTTGATGTTCAGCACCTCGGCGCGGTTACCCTTAGCGCCGTTGGTGCCGGAGAGGTCGCCGGTGCCGTTGTGCATGTGCAGCAGCAGCGCCTTGGCGGGTGCACCGGATTCGCCGAGTGCGGGGATCGCGTCAGCGGAGCGGTGCGCCATCAGGGTGGTGGTGGAGGCATCCGGGTGGAGGCCAGCCACGGCGGAGGAGTCGCCGCTGAACCACAGCTTGGGGCTGAAGGGGCGGTACTTGATCCAGCCGGTTTCGCTGACGTTGCCCCACTCGTACTGGGTGGTTGCGCTGACTCGGTACTGGATGTCCGGGTTGTTTGCGCTGGTCAGGCCCAGGTCCTTGAGGGGTGCACCCATGATGAGGGTGTTGGTATCCATCATGTTGGTGTCCACATCACCCCAGGCACCGTTGAGCGGGTAGTAGGCGAGCTCAACGAGGTTGCCGTTCTTGTAGCCGTAGAGGCGAACCAGCGGGTAGTCCAGGCCCTTAGCTCGGTCGGTGACCAGCTTGTAGTCGGCACGGTTGTTGCCGTCGGTGTCGATTTCTACGGTGAAGGTGTTCTCGTAGGAGACAACATCCCAGTTTGCCCAGGTGGAGATACCGAAGCGCAGGGTGCCGTCATCGGCGTTACCGCCGGCAGCCTTCAGTGCGGGCGCATCCGAGGAAGCACCAACGTACTGCAGGTTCGCCTTAACGTTGCTGTTCAGCGACAGCGAGGTGGGAGCCACACGGTCCACGCTCGCACCGTACTCGAAAGCGCCAAGCAGGGAGCGGTAGCCGCCCTGGTTGACCTCGGTGCCGCGCAGCGAAATCTGGGACTTGGTCCAGCCGGTGTCTGCCTTCTGCGCCTCGTCGCTAGAAGGCTTCTGGGTGAAGGTGACGGTGCCTTCGGCAGCGTGCATGGTGCTCACGGGCTTGGGCGCCACGTGGATGGGCAGGCGTAGTGCCTTGGTGCCGTCTTCAGTGAGGACGAGTCGGCCGGATGCGCTCGCAATGTACTGACGGTACTGTGCGGGAACGGTTTCGTTGCCGGTGTAGTAGTCAGTTGCGTTCTGGGTTACGTCCATTGCCGGGTCGCGGGTCTTCTCCAGCTTGGACGGGTCGATGCGCACACTCAGTTCGAACTTCTTAGTCTCACCGGGTGCGAGGGTGACCGAGGAGGGGAAGGAATATTCCACACCGGGAATATTAGTGCTTTCAGCGTAGGACAGTGCATAGGTGTGCGCCACGGAGTCGGTGTTCTCAACCGTCACCTCGCGGGTGAGGGTCTGAACGCCTGCATCCGGTGCGTACTCGAGCACGCCGAAGCTCAGGGACACGGTACCGCTCTTGTCAGCGTTGTAGACGAGGGACTTCGACTGCACGGCAGCGAGGGTGTCGACTCGTCCAGCGCCCACGCGGTCCACCGCGTATACGGCACCGGATTCGGTGCGCACATCGTGGGTGGCGGTGTTCATGAGGGCGGACTTGACCTGTGCGGGGGTGTAGGTCGGGTGGCTCTGCATGACCAGGGCGGCGGAGCCGGTCACGTAGGGTGCCGCCATGGAGGTGCCGCTGAAGGTCACGGAGTTGTTACCGGTCGCTACCGCCGCGGAGGTGATGTACGAGCCGGGTGCCGCAATGTCGGGCTTGGTGTAGCCGTAGCTGCCGTGGAAGCCGCGGGCACTCATGGGGTTCAGCTGATCCAGCTTGTCGGTGTCCACGCGCAGGGAGGACTTCAGGTCGTTGCCGAGGCGCACGGTCAGGGGCTTACCTGCCGCTTCTGCTGCGGTGATCTGTGCACGCAGGTCCTTAGCGGCGGATGCTGCCAGGCGGAAACCAGGCAGGGTGTCGTTACCGGCAATACCCAGACCGGGCTCTTCGTCATGGCCTGCAAGCAGTACGCCCTTGGCGCCTGCCGCCTCCAGGTTGTCGAAGCGCACCTTGGAGCCGCAGGTGAGGTCACCGTTAGCTTCAGCCCAGTCGATGAGCACCCACTTGCCCTTTACAGCTGCCGCTTCGGCGGCGCTGAGGGCGTTGCAGGCGTAGCGGTTGTTCTCGGAGATCGCGGTGACTTCACCGGTGAATTCCTTGCTACCTGCCTGTGCCCAGGGGTAGGAGACGCTGTAGTCGCCGCGTACCTTGCGGGTGGTGCCGGTGGCGGGGTCGGTCAGCTCTGCCGCATCGACGGCGCGGGTGGAGCCGTAGGCGTTAGCTACGGTGATTGCGCTGGAGGCGGTGGCGGGGTGACCGGAGTTGGAGTAGGTGTCACCGCGCAGGCTGTAGTCGTTGGCGTTACCCGCAGAGATTACGGAGAGCACGCCGGCGCGGGTGAGCGCGTCAACGGCGTAGGCTTCGGGGTCGTCCTGCGGGGAGAACTCGCCGCCGAGGGACATGTTGACCACGTTCACGCGGTCGGAGAAGTCGCCGTCACCGTTGGGGTCGAGGGCACGGTCAAGCGCCTCGATAACGACGTTGGTGCTGCCGGAGCAACCGAAGACGCGGAAGGCATAGATTTCAGCGTCGGGGGCGACGCCGGGGCCGATCTTCATGGTCTTGAGCTGCTCTGCGGTGAGCTTGCTGTAGTCGCCGGTGAAGGTGGTGCCGTCGGAGTTCACGCCGTAGCCTGCCGCGGTGCCCGCCACGTGGGTGCCGTGGCCGCCGGTGGTGCAGTCGAGCGGGTTGCCGTCGGGGGTTGCGGTGTTGGTGCCGTCGTAGGCGTCACCGACGAGGTCGTAGCCGCCAGCAACCTTGGTGCGGTTGATGAGCCCGGAGTCTGCGGAGGGCAGCTCGGTGAGCTTGGACGCCTTCTCGTAGTCTTCGAGCTTGCCGCTACCGCCGAAGTCGGTGTGGGTGTAGTCGATACCGGAGTCGATAACGGCGATCTTCACGCCCTTACCGGTGTATCCGCCCGCGCCGGCGGGGTTGGTGGTGCCGGTCCAGGTGGCGAGGGAGCCTGCGTCAACGGCGGCGCCCGCGTTCTGGCGGTACTTGGGCAGGATGGGCGAGATTTTCTCTACGTCGGAGCGGTTGGCGAGTGCCTTGATGGACTCTGCATCACCGCGTACTGCCACGCCGCGTACTGCGTTGTGGGTGGTGTAGAGGACCTGCGCGCCGGACTGGCTGCTGACCTGCTGTGCCTGGCTTTGCACCTGGGCGGCGATGGCCTGCACCTGTGCACTTTGGTTGACGGGTGCCTGCGTGCCGGCGCGTACGCCTGCGGGCTGGGTCTGCTCGAATGCGCCCTTACCCTTGAAGCGGACGAAGGCGGTGACGGTGCCGCTGGCGTTCTTCATGCTTTCGCTGAGTACCTGCTTGACTGCGTCGGGGTCTTCTGCGGCGTGGGCGGTGGTGCCCAGTGCTGCGAGGGGGCTCAGCGCCATGCTGAGGGTGAGTAGCCCGCTGCCGATTCGGCGTCGGTGCGACCGGCCGCGGGGGTTTGGGGAGGCGGTGTGTTGCACGGTGCTCCTTTGCTTGGCTCCCACAGTGTTGGGGGAGGCTGGTGTGTTTTTTCTGGTGGGTTCTAGATGAACTTGAACACACTAGATGTGAACTAGAATACACCTCAAAATGGCTTGTGAAGCGTTTATTACTTCTAAATGCATCAAATTGTGGACATGTTCGACCCTTTTCTTTTGCATGTTTTTCATTTGCACTCGGGTTCAGGTTCTTTCCAGGTTCGGTTGTTACTGTAAAACCATCTATTGAACATCTATCAAAAATGCTGGGGTAGGGAGGGTCGAACCATGGTCAAGAGACGCATTTCCACTGAGGATTCTGTTCTGCTGATGTCCCCCCAGGTTATTTACGGCCGCCCCGGCCCACGGTTAGAACGCATCCATAGGGGAGAGGTGCAGGGCACTCTCACCGAGTACAGCTCATCCGCCTGGCAGATTGGCGATGTGGTGGGCTACGCCCCCATAGAGAAGCCGCGTGAAGTCTTCAATGCGAAGAGTTTCTTCACTGATTGGAGCGGCTTCACCTGGTACGTGCTGGGTCCACTGCTGCGGGTGGTGCTCTGGGCAGCTCTCTTTTTCGTGCTGGCGAGCCCGATATTGTTCCGCCTGGGTTTTATTAGGCTGAATTTCGGGGGAGGGAGCGTGGCTATGGAAGAAATGTTCATCTTCTTATTGATACCCTTCTTTTATTTTCCTTCGCTGATTTTGCTTGTGCATATTGCAGGAATCTGCTTCCTATGTGTCGTCTTGGTGAAGTTTCTGAAAGCTCTTAAAGAAGCCGCCAAGTCGATACGTCTACTCGTTCGACAGCACAAGATTCAGCAGGATTTTCAATTCCGACTGGTATATGAGTGCACCCCGCTCGACGGTAGTTCGCCTGCGACATTGCTGTATGGCACTGATGATGAGGAGGAATCATGACCGACGATAAGAACCAGCCCCTCGATAATCAGCCCGTTTCCCCTCGTCAGCGTGTTTTGAAGGTGGCACCGCAGGTTATTTACGGTCGTCCCGATCCGGGTCTGATGTGCATCCACGCGGACGATGTTCAGGGAACTCTCCCCAATGGAGAATCGCCGGAGGAATACGGCGGTGAGCTGGTCGGCTACAGCCCCGTGCCGGTTCCTGACCGCAAGCCGGACACTGGCAGACGCGTGGTGGAGGCGCTGGCGTACCTAGCGTTGGCTATCGTGGCGGATCCTTTCGCCTATATACTGGCAGGTCCTATTCTGGGCGAAGAAACCCTGGAATCTCTTTTTGTGGCATCCCTAGGATTTTTGATACTGAGCATCGGTATTCTTCCGCTGGTACTGTTCATTTTCTCCCTGTGGGCTCTCATCAATTTCTTAGGTGTGATGGTGCAGCTCATCTGGAGGCGTAAGGCCGAGGAGAAACTCACGTTCCGGCTGGTGTACGAGTGCGCCCCGCCCTCTGAAACAAACCAGGAGGGCGACGCTTCGCCTCAGCAAGATGATGGTATCGACCAACCGGTGATGGACCCTGGCCCCCTGCCCACTTCGTCTCAGAAGGGGAATGCGCGGCTTTTGTTCTTTGCCGTTTCCGTCCTGAATCCGTATATTGCGGCGGGGATTCTCTCCGTCACCGCTCTGTTCGGGCAGGGAGAACTCGTCGCAGCTCTCTTTGTGACGGTGAATCAGGTGAGTGAAGGGCTCATGGGGATTCCCGGCATCATCTGGTGTATGGCGTGGATTCTGAGCATTGTGCGGCTTAACGAATCGGACGAGGCTTAAGCAGACTAGCCACTGGCTCAAAGAACAGCCGCGAGATTGAGCCCCCGCGTACTGAACACACACTTTAGGCAACACAACAGACAAGCATTGGAGGAGGTTACCGTGGCGGAGCATGGCGAAGCACCGAAAAACCCTCAGAACCCGACCGAGAAGAGCGATGGCGAGTATCAGCCCCTGTGGGATACGGATCAGCCCGCCCCCGATTACTCGGCTTTGCTGCTTCACGGAACGCCGGTTGCCGCGCCGACCGGAGAGATTCCCGAGCCGGTGAAGGAGGTCCTGGCAATACAGAAGGCTCGTTCTGCATCCGCGGCTGCTGGCCCATCGGTTCCTGCTACGCTCGATTCTTCAGCGCCCAATCCTGATGTGTCCGCTCTGGTGGTTTCTGCTCCTGCGCCGTCTGCGCAGGCGGCAAATTTTTTCCCCTCGGCGACGGGTCACCCGGTGCTGAACCGGCCGCTGTATGGCCGCCCGGGCCCCACGATGCGCCGAATGTCCCCCATGGGCACGGATACTGCTGCATCTGCAAACCAGCAGGCGCCGTCCGCGTTCCCCTCCTGGTTGGGCGAGAAAGTAGAGGGTGCGCCTCGACCTATCGGGTACATCCCTGCGGCACCGGTTGCGGGCAAGGTGAGCAGATCAGACCTGCGGAGGAAAGCATGGCCTGAGCTCATCGCCCTCTTCTTCATCGGCGTGGTGTTTAACCCGCTCACCTATATCCTCTTAGCTGGTGATGCTGGCGGGCATCTCTTATACATCTTCTTGATGCTTACCACAGTGACTTTCGGGCTTCCCCTGTTGCTGTGGGTTGGTGCGCTGACTTATACGCTGGTCCGAGTGAGCCTAAAGTACCGGGCGCTGAAATGGGAGGCTATGCCTCTCGGGTCGTTCTGGTTCTACCTGGTGTATGACCGCCTGCCTAGGGACACCGAGGAGATGCAGTGGATCCTGGGTGCGGCGTCTTCGATATCTTCCGCGGCGGCTCTGACTCCTCAGCCGCCGAACTCGAATATGGGCGGCGCATCATGACCGACGGAATGTGGGCGCAGAGCCCGCAGTGGCGGATGGATTCCTTCACCGTTGATGCCGCCCTGCCGGTGGCGACGGAACCTGTATACGGCATTCCCGGCCCGAGCCTGCAGCCCATGCAACTACTGAGTGCGCTGTCGAAGGATGCCGGACCCACGCAGGTAGCTTCTGTACGCTGGCAGAATCAGCCCGGCACCGCTGTGGCTCTGTCTGCACTGGGCCTGTCTGCACCGGGGGAAGACACCGGCGAAGCTCGGGTTGTTGGCTACATCCCTACAAGTACACCGGAGGCCACCGTGGATTGGGCTAAGGCTCGTCTCGGGTACGCGTGGTGGCTGGTTTTGTGTGTGGTGTTGCAGGTGATTAACCCGTTCCTTGTGTTGCCCCTTCTGTACATGGTGGATGAGCAGGCTGCGTGGCAGGTTTTTGGTGCCTATTTCTTTGTCTGGCTGTATTCGTTGTTCACGGTGCCCTTTATCTGGCTTGGCTTGATGATTTATTCGCTGGTGAAGCTCCCACAGAAGCGGCGGGAGGCGGTGGCGCGGGCAACGACGTACGGCGCGTTCTGGTACCACCCGGTGTACGACCACGCCCTGCAGGAGGGTGCCCACCCGGACGAAGCGGGGGAGCCCGAGGGATTGTCAGCGCCAGCGGAGTAGCTTCCCGCAAATGCCCCCAGTAGACCCCTGGTAACGTTGAACCCCCGGCAGTGTTAACACATCAGTGTTAGCGCTTGTCCGGGGGCTTTTTTCAGAGTTCATTCGGTAGGTTTCAAGGGAGTGCCCAGCGCGCGCTGGTACGGTGGTGCCACTAGGAGTATGTCTGGTGAGCGAAGGAGACGACCATGACAGACCGCCCCGCTGCAAAGAATGAAGCCGCAAAGAGGGAAACTGCAGAGAAGGACGAGGCGTACCAGCCCCTCTGGGACACCGACCAGTCCGTCCCGGAATACATGCGCTACTCATGGACCAGCAGCCGTCAACAGAAGACGACACGCTCCACCAAGAATCCGACGAAGACGAAGAGCTAGAGCACTCCGACCAGCATCCGGACCAGCACCCCGACCCCGATTATGAATACGTCTACCCCGGTGCCCCCAAGCGCTACGACTCCGCGCGGAAGGGCTCAGAGGACGAACCCGAAGACTCTCAAGACACCGAGGACATCGACGAGCCGGAAGACACCCCAGAAGCCACCTCAGAAGATACTCACGAATCTCGTAAGGACGACGAGGCGAACCACCCGGTAGCGCTCGCCTCCACTGAACAGGCTCAGCAAGAGCAGGCCCAGGCAATGCAGACTCAGGCAACACACGCCTACGGCGAGTACGTTCGACTGGAACAGCTCGGCCTGAACCCGGGCACTATTCTGCCGGTCATCCCTGAGCCGTTCTTCGGTATCCCCGACTCGGAACTTATCGAAATGCGCCTGCTGGACCGCTCGCTTGAATCCTCCGCACCCATGCAGGCGTGCGCTACCCACCTGAACCCGGTCAAGAATGAGGAGAACCCCACCTCGCGGGCAGCCAAGCTGCAGCCGGTGGGCTACGTACCCATCAATAATCCGTTGGCTGGCTCCAACATTGAAGAGATCGAGAGTCAGCGCACCTTCTGGAAGACCGTGCTTATTGTCCTACTGATACTGAACCCGTTTGTGCTGGTTCCTCTGGTGAGCATGTTCGATTCTAGTGCCGGCATGTCGATGTTGCTCTTCTTCATCACTATCGGTGTGGGATCATTGTTTGTGGTGCCAGTCCTATGGATTATAGGTATTGTTCAGGCGGTGAAGCGTAAGAACCAGCTGAGGGAACTCCTCCAGAAAATAGAGACGGCACATGCCGAGTTCTGGTACTACCTGGTGTACAACCGCCTGCCGGACGACTACACGGGCATCAACGGATACACGAAGAAACGGGGTTTTTTCGATGAGTATGAGGCACTGAAAAAGAGGGAACGCGCAAAGCTACGCGAGCCTGCAGCACAGCGCGAGCCTGCCGCGCTACATAAGCCCGCCGCGCATCCTAAACATGAACCGGAAGAGCCCACCGATCAAAAGAAACAGGGCTAGACCCCGAAGCATGCCGCCCAGAACCGTATAACGCCCTGCCCCTCCACGCACATATGACCGCGTGGAGGGGCAGATTGCGTCTCATTCCTTGTCATATTCGGGTTTCTTCGCCTGCTGTCCGGCGAGGGTTAATATTCCATTTACCTTGCCTTGATAGGGTGAAACCATCACGAGCGTTGCGACCTGGCAGAGCGAGGCGGGCACCCGCCGAAAACGGTGAGTTAGCCTGCCGCCGCGCCTCAATGATTAGCTGCACCTCAACGATTAGCTGTATCCACTCATCGATAGATTAGGAAAAGAACGATGTCCCAGAACCCGAACCCTGAACAGTACAACCAGTACTCCCAGCAGGCACCCTCCTACTCGCAGGCGCCGGGTCAGCAGCCCAACGGTTACGTAGTCTCCTCCAAGGATGACCAGAACATGGCGATGCTCGCGCACCTGGCTTCTGCGATTCTGTCTCTGCTGTCCTTCGCATCCGCAAGTATTCTCGCGCCGCTGGTCATGTGGTTCATCTACAAGGACAAGCCCGGTTACGCTTTCACTAAGGAAGCATCCCGCCGCGCGTTCAATTTCAACTTCTCCCTGTGGCTCGTCAGCATGGCTTCCTGGCTGCTGATGGTAGTGTCTTTCGGCATCCTGGGTATCATCCTGTGGGTTGTCCCGCTGGTTGTGGCTATCTTGATGGTTATCTTCCACAGCCTGGCTGCTATGGCCGCGAACCGCGGTGAGCAGTACACCTACCCGATGACCTTCATCGAGATCATCAAGTAGTCTTCGTAAGCTCATACCGGTAGTGCCCCCGTCCGAACATCGGATGGGGGCGTCGCCGTGCCCGGTGAGGCTCACCGGCACCGTACCCGGCACGCCTCATGTCCCGTCACACGGGACTTAAAGGGGCGGGCACGGTATCATTAGAAGAGGTGTGCCTACCCGGATCATGAGGCGGTAGGTCGCCGCCGTGCCGTGAAATCCGGTGCGTATCTTCAAGGCTTTCAAGGAGCACAAAAATGTCAGCTGTCGTGATTGTGGGCGCCCAGTGGGGCGATGAGGGTAAGGGTAAGGCAACCGACCTGCTCGGCCCCCGCGTAGACTACGTGGTCAAGCCCAACGGCGGTAACAACGCCGGTCACACCGTGGTGGTGAACGGCCAGAAGTTTGAGCTGAAGCTGCTGCCCGCGGGTATTCTGAGCGAGAACGCCGTCCCCGTGATTGGTAACGGCGTGGTTGTTAACCCTGAGGCTCTGTTCGCTGAGATTGACGGCCTTGAGGCCCGCGGCGCTGACACCTCCCGTCTGAAGATTTCTGCTAACGCACACCTGGTCGCGCCCTACCACCAAACCATGGACAAGGTGACCGAGCGTTTCCTCGGCAAGCGCGCTATCGGCACCACCGGCCGCGGTATCGGCCCCGCCTACATGGATAAGGTTGGCCGCCTCGGCGTGCGTGTTCAAGACATCCTGGACGAGTCAATCCTGCGCCAGAAGGTTGAAGGCGCACTGCGCCAGAAGAACGAACTGCTGGTGAAGGTCTACAACCGCCGCCACGTTGAGGTCGACGAAATCGTCGAGTACTTCATGTCGTACGCTGAGCGTCTGAAGCCGATGATTGTCGACACCACCCAGCTGCTGAACAAGGCACTGGATGAGGGTAAGACCCTGCTGATGGAGGGCGGCCAGGCAACCTTCCTGGACGTTGACCACGGCACCTACCCGTTCGTGACCTCCTCCAACCCGACCTCCGGCGGCGCGTGCGTCGGTTCGGGTGTGGGCCCGACCCGCATCTCCCGCGTGATTGGTATTCAGAAGGCGTACACCACCCGCGTGGGTGCTGGCCCCTTCCCGACCGAGCTGTTCGACGAGATGGGCGAGTTCCTGCGCACCACCGGCGGCGAGTTCGGTGTGAACACTGGCCGCCCGCGTCGTTGCGGCTGGTACGACGCCGTGCTGGCGCGTCAGGCTGTGCGCATCAACGGCTTCACCGACCTGTTCATCACCAAGCTGGACGTTCTGACCGGCCTGGATAAGATCCCGGTCTGCGTGGCTTACGACGTTGACGGTGTGCGCCACGACGAGATGCCGATGACTCAGACTGAGTTCCACCACGCTAAGCCGATTTTCGAGTACTACGACGGCTGGACCGAGAACATTTCGGATGCGAAGAGCCTGGATGAGCTGCCCGAGAACGCCCGTAAGTACGTGCTGAAGCTGGAAGAGATTTCCGGTTGCCGTATCTCCGCGATTGGTGTGGGCCCGGATCGTGACCAGACCATTGTGGTTCGCGACCTCATCAACGAAGACTAAAAACTGACGCGAAGGACCCCTGGCGAGGCTTTAAATGCCTCATCGGGGGTCCTTTTAGCTGCGATAATTTGTAACATACTGTCTTATTTAGGGCACTATTTTGAATTAGTGTCATTCTGACGTTGATAAATGCTTATAGTAATGAGTAGACTTTTCTGTAGTCAGGGTTAAATAATTATCTAATATGAAGTTTATCTTTAAATGAATAAATCCAAAAACCATAAATATGGATAAAATTTATTTCGCGTGAGTGATAAGATTAAATCATCCAAGATATACCGCATCGGTATACAGGATTTAAGTGCTAATGCGTCATAAAATACTTATGCGCTGAATGCATTTAATATTCTCACTCAACACGATTGGAGACAGCGATGTCTGC
>FLRW01270364.1_pt1 | contig 19692 bp, 16 predicted proteins | sample 1550421 | NCBI WGS metagenome assembly FLRW01 (sample SAMEA4031753, study PRJEB14383) | metagenome | biome: human; feature: oral; material: saliva | place: Philippines | collected 2014
TCTAGTTGCAGGTTCCGCTGTGTTTGGCGCTGATGATCGAGCACAAATGATTGCGGCCATTCGAAATAACTAGTTATAATAATTGTTATTTTGAGTTTACTATCTTAATATTATGTGTAGTATCTAAACAGTACTATGTTTGGAAATAATAGCTTCTAGAAAAATAATTTTATAATCAAACATAAGGAGTGAGGTTTTCTTAAATAAATCCTCACTCCTTGCTTGCTTTTAGAATAATTTTTTGGTAAAATTACTGGGTATGAAAAATATGCACGTCGGTGGACTTCGGTACTGTGCCTAATTTTGGGTGACCCGAAGGATGAAGCGGCGGAGGTTAATTAACAGGAGGTGCCACAATGGCAGTAGTATCAATGAAACAATTATTAGAGGCTGGTGTACACTTTGGTCATCAGACTAGAAGATGGAACCCTAAAATGGCGAAATTCATCTTCACTGAACGCAATGGTATTTATATCATTGACTTGTCCAAAACAGTTAAAAAAGTAGAAGAAGCTTACAATTTCTTGCGTGAAGTTGCTTCCCAAGGCGAAGTAATCTTGTTCGTAGGTACTAAAAAACAAGCTCAAGAAGCTATTAAAGAAGAAGCTATCCGTGCTAACATGTTCTTCGTTAACGAACGTTGGTTGGGCGGCATGTTGACAAACTTCAAAACAATTGAAACTCGTATTAAACGTTTAAAACAATTGGAAGCTATGGCAGAAGATGGTACGTTCGAAGTATTGCCTAAAAAAGAAGTTATCGGTCTTCGTCATGAAATGGAAAAATTGGAAAAATACCTTGGCGGTATCAAAGATATGCCTAAAATGCCAGGTGCTCTTTTCGTAGTTGATCCTAAAAAAGAAAAAATCGCTATTGCAGAAGCTAAAAAATTGGGTATTCCTGTAGTTGCAACAGTTGACACTAACTGTGATCCAGACGAAGTTGATTTCCCAATCCCAGCAAATGATGACGCTATCCGCGCTGTTAAATTGTTGGCTGGTAAAATGGCTGACGCTGTTCTTGAAGGTCGTCAAGGCGAATCCTTCGAAGAAGGCAATGCTGAAGCTGCAGAATAATTCTGCAAAGCTACTTAATCATTTCTGATTAGCATTTGAAAGATAAATCTATAACATATATAATTAGGGTAAGGACTATATCCTTACCTTAATTAGTACTAGGAGGAACAAAATAATGGCAATTACTGCTGCTTTGGTAAAAGAATTGCGCGACATGACTGGCGCAGGTATGATGGACGCTAAAAAAGCATTGGTTGAAACTGACGGTAATATCGATAAAGCGGTTGACCTTCTTCGTGAAAAAGGTTTAGCTGCAGCAGCTAAAAAAGCTGGTCGTATTGCAGCTGAAGGTGTAGTACAATCCTACATCCACGCTGGTGGCCGTATCGGCGTTTTAGTTGAAGTTAACTGCGAAACTGACTTCGTTGCTAAAACTGATGACTTCCAAAACTTAGCACGCGATATCGCTATGCAAATCGCTGCTGTTAACCCTACATACTTGAACCGTGAAGAAGTTCCTGCTGAAGTAATCGAACACGAAAAACAAGTATTGTTGGAACAAGCTAAAGTAGAAGCTGAAGAAGACGTAAAAGCTGGCCGTAAACCAAAACCTGAAGCTGTTTTGGAAAAAATGGTTGCTGGTCGTATTGAAAAATTCTATAAAGAAAACTGCCTATTAGAACAAGTATTCATTAAAGATGGTGACAAAACTGTTACTGATGTAATTAATGAAAGTATTGCAAAAATCGGTGAAAACATCAACGTACGTCGTTTTGTTCGCTACGGTTTAGGTGAAGGCATTGAAAAACGCCAAGATGACTTCGTAGCTGAAGTAATGGCATCTGTTGGTAAATAATTAAGAAACAATAAGAGAACACCGTACAGTGTTCTCTTATTTTGCAATAGAGGAGTAAAAACATGGCAAAGAGAAACTTTCAACGTATTGTTTTGAAGTTAAGTGGTGAAGCATTAGCAGGTGACCAAGGATTTGGTATTAACCCTGATGTTGTTGAAGAATTCGCGCAAGAGATTGCGGCTTTAGCAAAATCCACTGATTTAGAAATCGCAATTGTTGTTGGTGGCGGTAACCTATGGAGAGGGTTGGCTGGTAGTAATCAAGGTATGGATCGTGCTACTGCTGACTATATGGGTATGCTAGCAACAGTAATGAACTCCTTAGCATTGCAAGATGCATTAGAGCAAGCTGGTGTAGATACTCGCGTACAAACAGCTATCGAAATGCAAGAAGTTGCAGAACCTTATATTCGTCGTCGCGCTATTCGTCACTTAGAGAAAAAACGTATCGTAATCTTCGGTGCTGGTCTAGGTAAACCTTACTTCTCTACCGATACAACAGCAGCATTACGGGCTGCAGAAATCGAAGCTGATGCAATTTTGATGGCGAAGAAATTTGCTGATGGTGTATATGATTCCGATCCTAAGACGAATCCTAATGCCATTAAGTTTGATGAGTTAACATATAACGATATCATCACAAAAGAATTAAAAGTTATGGATGCTACATCTACAACTTTATGTAAAGATAACAATATTCCTATTATTGTATTTAGCATGGACATTCCTGGTAACATTACAAAAGCCGCTAAGGGTGAAGAGATTGGTACCATTGTTCGAGGAGAATAATTCAAATGGAAATTAAAGAATTGTTACAACAAGCTGAAGAACGCATGAATAAGTCTATTGAGGCTTTAAAACATGAATTTGCATCTATTCGTACTGGCCGTGCTAGTGTAGCATTGCTTGATAAAGTAATGGTTGATTACTATGGCAGTCCATCTCCAATTAATCAAGTTGCGAATATCTCCGTGCCTGAGCCTCGTATGATCGTAATTGCTCCTTGGGATAAAACTATGATCGGTGCAATTGAAAAAGCGATTTTACAATCCGACCTTGGTTTAAATCCTGGTAATGATGGTGCTCAAATTCGCTTAACTATTCCTCAATTAACTGAGGAACGCCGTAAAGAAATCGTTAAAGTAGTTCATAAAAAAGCTGAAGATGCTAAAGTTGCAGTGCGTAACATTCGTCGTGACGTAAATGATGCATTGAAAAAAGAAGAAAAAGCTAAAACAATTACTGAAGATGATGCTAAAGACGGTTTAGATGAAATCCAAAAACTTACAGATGCTAAAGTTAAGCATATTGATGAGTTAAAAGCAGTAAAAGAAAAGGACGTATTAGAAGTATAATGTTAGATTCTAATAGCCTTATTGGAATGCCATGGCAGCTTGCAAAGTCTCGTTTGCAGGCTGCCCATATTCCTTTTAAGGTAATGATTGGGGCATCCTTTAATCGCTTTTTTGAGATTGCAGACGAAGGATTTTATGTAGCACGTATTACTAAGGTAGATGAGTGTTTACATATACTAGTATATAGACCAATGATTGCCAGCGACTTCGGACATTCTATCGAGGTAGACTATGCTAAAGAAATTATTTAACCGTAAACAATCGGATACGCCTGCTATTGATAGCAATGCTATTCCTAAACATGTTGCTATTATTATGGATGGTAATGGACGTTGGGCTAAACGTAGAGGAATGCCACGTTCCATGGGTCACCGTGCAGGGGCAGATGTATTAAAGCAGATCGTTATCGCTGCTGACGATATTGGAATTAGAGCTCTTACGGTATATGGTTTCTCCACAGAGAACTGGAAACGACCTGAACAGGAAGTTTCTTTACTTATGGCTCTCATCAAAGAATACTTAAACAATAATGTTAAGTATATGCATGAACATAATGTTCGCATTCGATTTATTGGATATATTGGCGCTCTTTCAGAGGAGTTACAACAAATCATTCGGGATGCAGAACTGTTAACTCAGAATAATACAGGTCTTACTTTACAGTTAGCTATTAACTATGGTGGACGTGATGAGATAGTAAGAACTATCCGCGATATTACAAGTTCTGTAAAAGCGGGTACTATTACAACGGACGATATTACTGAAGACTATGTAAGCTCTCAATTATTTACTAAAGAGTTTAGCGATGTAGACTTATTGATTCGTCCGAGTAGTGATTTTAGAATTAGTAACTTTTTGTTATGGCAATTAGCTTATGCTGAATTCTGGTTTACTGATTTACATTGGCCAGATTTCACAAAGGAAACTTTGTTAGAAGCTATTGCGGCATATCAGAAACGAGAACGCCGATTTGGTGGCTTACGTGATGAGGAATAAAGAATGTTAAAAACACGTGTTATTACCGCTGTTATAGGTTTTATTATTGCCTTAGGGGCCATTACGTTAGGCGGACCAGTGTATGATGTTCTTATTACGCTGTTGGCCCTATTAGGGTGGCGTGAATTTGTTTTGCTCGGCAAGGCTAAACATGTACGCATGTCCATTATATGGGGTTACATCAGTATGTTATTATTGATGATTGCTTTCGCATGTCATCAATATATTCTTGCTATAGCTATTTTAGTATTAAGTTTATTTGCTAATTATATGTTATGTACGTTTGGCGAAAATAAATATTCTATGGCTAGCGTCTCATTTAGCGTATTTGGTTTGCTATACGTTGGTATTGGCATGATTTCTTTGCTCATGATTCGTCATGACTCTATATACATGTCTTTAACAATGCCTTTTGAACTACATAACTGGGGAACAATTACACTTTGGTTATTATTATTTACTACGTGGGCTAGTGATACCTTTGCTTACTTTGCAGGTCGTGCATTTGGTAAACGTAAGATTGTACCATCAATTAGTCCTAATAAAACATTAGAAGGTTTTATTGGTGGTTTTGTAGGCTGTATCATTACAGGCGCAGTATTTTCGTATATCGTTGGTATTCCTTGGTGGATGGGTATCCATGTAGGGATGATCAGTGGTATATTAGCACCATTAGGTGATTTATTTGAATCAAAGATTAAGCGATTATGTAATGTAAAAGATTCTGGTACTTTATTACCAGGTCATGGTGGTGTATTGGATCGCTTCGATAGCTTACTATTTGCGGCACCTATCACATTAGTCTATATATTGCTATTCGCGTACTAATCGAATAGAGGGAAACTTATGAAATACCTAAGTATTATTGGCAGTACTGGCTCAATCGGTACACAGACACTTGATGTAGTTTCTCAACATCCAGATCAATTCAAGGTGGTTGCCTTAGTGGCACATCATAATATTGACCTCTTAGAAAAACAAATTAAAGAATATCAGCCATTAGTAGCTGGTCTAGTTGATGAAAGTGCTTTTAAAGAGCTACAAGGACGTTATACAGGTCCTACAAAACTTGTAGGCGGTAAGGAAGCCCTCATAGCAGCTGCAACGATTCAAGAAGCTACTATGGTTGTCACTGCAATTGTTGGTGCTGCAGGTATTGAGCCAACGGTGGAGGCTATTAAAAAGGGTAAAACAATTGGCCTTGCTAATAAGGAAACCCTTGTTGCTGGTGGTCCGTTGATTACATCTTTAGCTAAGGAGTATGGTGTACAAATTTTACCTATCGATAGTGAACATAGTGCTATATTCCAATGCTTAGAAGGTCAAGATCGCAAGAATGTTGATTCCTTGATCGTTACAGCTTCTGGTGGTCCTTTACGCACCTGGGATTCCGATAAAATTAAAACTGCTACAGCTGCAGACTGCTTACGACATCCAACTTGGAATATGGGTAATAAGATTACTATTGACTCTGCCTCTTTATTTAATAAAGGCTTAGAGGTAATTGAAGCTCATTGGCTATTTGGTTTTGATTTTGATCATATTGATGTAGTAGTTCATCCACAAAGTATTGTTCATTCTATGATCCGTATGAAGGATGGTGCTATTTTAGCGCAAATGGGAAATCCAGATATGCGCGAGCCTATTCAATATGCTTTGACATATCCAAAACGTGAAGTTTTAAGTATGAATCATCTTGATTTTACAAAATCCATACAATTGGAATTTTTACCACCACGGTACGATGATTTTCCTGCACTTCGTTTAGCTTATGAAGTCGGTCGTGCCAGTGGTTTTAAGCCTGCTGTATTTAACGCAGCTAATGAAACTGCAGTTTATGCATTTTTAGAAGATAAAATTGCTTTTGGCGATATTTATAAAGTTGTAACTTCTGTTCTTGAATCTATGGGACCAGAAGATGACTTTACGTTAGATAATTTATTATCCATCGATAGATGGGCCCGTGAAAAGGCTACATCATTGATGTTATAGGAGAATATATGACAACGGCATTAGCCACAATATTTGTATTTGGTTTGATCGTGTTTATTCATGAATTAGGCCATTTTATTACAGCTAAGATGTCAGGTATGCAAGTTGACGAATTTGCTATAGGTTTTGGTCCTGCCATATTTAAGGTACAAAAAGGGGAAACATTATACTCTATTCGTATCATTCCTCTTGGTGGCTTCAACCGTATTGCGGGCATGAGTCCTGATGAGCCTCTTAATGAGCGCTCCTTCTATAATAAACCTGCGTGGAAGAAATTTATTGTTATTTCTGCAGGTGCTGTATTTAACTTTTTATTGGCCATTGTTATTTTCTTTGGCCTTAATGTAACTGTAGGTAACCTTACCTACACAAATGAACCTGTTATTGGCAATATCATTTCTGGTAGTGCTGCGGAACAGGCTCATTTAAAAGCTAACGATAGAATCATTACTATTGATGGCAAAAAAATTACTACTTGGGATGAAATTCGTCCTAGCTTGCAAGGTACAGCTAATCATGGTGTAACTGTCGTTGTAGAACGGGATGGACAATCTGTTGAAACTACAGTAATACCTAAGATTGAACAAGATAGTGTTAAAATTGGTATTTATCCTAGTTTTACTCGTGAAACTTATAGTATTGGTGAATCATTAAGCCTTGCTGTTAGCCGTACAGGTCAAACTATTGTTGCTATGCTTAGTGGCCTATATGATATGATTCGTGGCACTCAAGCTGCTGAATTGTCTGGACCAGTTGGGATTTCTCAAATGGCTGGCACCATTGCTCAATCAGGCTTTGCACCATTATTGAGCTTTGCTGCATTCCTTAGTATTAATTTAGGGGTTATTAATCTATTACCATTACCTGTATTAGATGGTGGTCATTTGATTATTATTTTAGCTGAAGCTATAACAGGCCGTAGATTACCTGCTAAAGCTCTCATGTATATTCAAATGGTTGGTGTTGCCTTAATGGTAGCATTGTTCTTATATGTAACGACTCAGGATATTTTCCGATTACTATAAGATAGATGGGAGATTACAATGATTGTACGTAAACCAACAAATGGTATCTATGTAGGTACAGTTAAAATTGGTGATTATGCACCGGTAAGTATTCAATCAATGATTACTACAGATCCGGTTCATACGGAAAAGGCGATTGCTGAAATTAATCGTTTAGCAGAGGCTGGTTGTGAACTAGTTCGCGTTGCTGTTCCTACGATGGAATCTGCAAAGGCTTTAAAAGCCGTTAGGGCTGGTATTTCTATTCCACTGATTGCGGACATACATTTTGATTATAGATTAGCGTTAGAGGCTATTGAAAATAATGTAGATGGCTTGCGAATCAATCCTGGTAATATTGGGGGCGAAGATAAGGTATTAGCTGTTATTGAAAAAGCTAAACCTAAACAAATCCCAATTCGTATCGGCGTTAATGCAGGTTCTTTACCAAAACATATCCTCGATGCTCATGGAGGTCATCCTACAGCGGATGGTATGGTTGAAACCGCTTTAGAGCACGTAAGAATTCTGGAAAAGTTAGACTACCGTCAAATGAAATTATCCATTAAAGCGACAGAAGTACCTTTAATGGTTGAAGCATACCGTAAATTATCTGATAAAATTCCTTATCCATTACATTTAGGTGTTACGGAAGCAGGTACTATTAAACAAGGTACTATTAAATCTGCTATGGGGATTGGTTCTTTATTACTCGATGGTATCGGTGATACATTACGCGTATCTTTAACAGGGGATCCAATTCATGAAATCGAAGTAGGCCGTAGTATTTTAAGTAGCCTAGGCTTACGAAACTTTGGTGCCACTATGATTTCTTGTCCTACCTGTGGTCGCTGCCAAGTCAATTTATTTGATATGGCTGGTATTGTAGAGGAACGATTAGCATCTATTAAAGCACCGATTAAGGTTGCCGTAATGGGCTGTGTCGTAAATGGACCAGGGGAAGCTCGTGAAGCTGACTTTGGCATCGCTGGTGGTGATGGTCAAGGTATCGTATTCCGTAAAGGACAAGTTATCAAGACTGTGCCAGAAGCCGAATTAGTAGATACATTATTTAGAGAAATTGATGAATATTTAGAAAATTTAGATGAGGAGTCTTTATGTTAGCCACTAAATTATATGCACCTACATTGCGTGAGGTTCCATCCGACGCTGATGTAGTAAGCCAACAGCTCATGCTTCGCGCTGGTTTTATGCGTAAAACTGCAAATGGTTTATATAGCTTTTTACCATTAGGTTGGAGAAGTATTAAAAAAATTGAAGCTATCGTACGTGAAGAAATGGATCGTGCTAGTGCTCAAGAAATTATGATGCCTATTTTACAACCTGCAGAGATTTGGAAAGAGTCTGGCCGTTGGAATGCATATGGCGCAGAAATGATGCGTATTAATGATCGTCATGACAATGAGTTCTGCTTAGGACCAACTCATGAAGAAATGATTACGACCCTCGTAAAAAATGAAATTAATTCCTACCGTCAATTGCCGGTAAATTTATATCAAATTCAAAGTAAATTCCGCGATGAACGTCGCCCTCGTTATGGTTTGATGCGTAGCCGCGAATTTATCATGAAAGATGCTTACTCCTTTGATGTTGATGAAGCAGGCTTAGAAGAATCTTACAAATCTATGTATGATGCTTATACGCGTATCTTTAATCGTTGTGGCCTTACATTCCGTCCCGTAGAGGCTGATAGTGGTGCTATCGGTGGTAGCGGTACTCATGAGTTTATGGCTATCGCTGAAGCCGGTGAAGCTGATATCGTATATTGCACTAAATGCGACTACGCTGCCAATATCGAAATCGGAAAGCCTGGCATCATGAAACAAGCAGAAGAAGCTCTTCAAAAATTATCCGTTGTAGATACTCCTAATGCTAGCTCTATTGAAGCTGTCGGGGAAATGTTAAACTTACCACTACATAAAACTATTAAAGCTGTAGTGTTCTCTATCGATGGTAAAGTAGTATTAGCTATCGTTCGTGGCGATCATGAAGTTAATGAGGTTGCTGTACAACATGCCGTACTTGGTTCTGTAGAGCCAGAAATGGCTACACCTGAAGAATTGGAAAAAGTAGGTTTAACAGCTGGATTTATCAGTCCTGTAGGCTTACAACAAACAGAAGAATTTGCTATTGTTGTAGATGAATCTGTTATGGAAACATACAATGTTTGTGGTGGGGCTAATAAAAAAGATGCTCACTACATAAACATTAATCCTAAACGTGACTTTAATGTAGAAGATATTATTGTTGCTCCCATACGCTTGATCACGAAGGATGATGTGTGTCCTACATGTGGTGGTTCTTTAGAACATGCTAAAGGTATTGAAGTAGGTCAAGTATTTAAATTGGGTACTAAATATTCTGAAGCATTACAAGCTACATTCTTAGATCAAAATGGTCGTCCTAATCCAATGATTATGGGGTGCTATGGTATCGGTGTATCTCGTACATTAGCTGCTGCTATTGAGCAATATCATGATGAAAATGGTATCATCTGGCCACGTTCTATTGCTCCATTTGAAGCTGTTATCGTACCGATTAATACAAAAGATGAAGCTTTGATGTCTACAAGTGCAACTATTTACACTGCATTACAAGAGGCTGGTGTAGATGTATTGCTCGATGATCGTAAAGATCGTGCAGGCGTTAAGTTTAAGGATGCTGATTTAATTGGCTATCCTCTTCGCATTACAGTAAGTAAAAATACGCTTGAAAATAATGAAGTAGAAATTCAAATCCGTAAGACTGGAGAGGCACTTTCCTGTGCTATTGAATCTGTAGCTGCAAAAGTAACAGAATTACTTCAAAACTTATAATAAAATTGCGATTCTAGTGAATGCTCATTAGGGTCGCAATTTTTCTTTCTAAACTTGAATTAATAGACTAAATCAGTCATAATTAAAGGATAGGATATTGGTAATGGGAGGTACTATATGCTTGTAGATTTTCATATGCATTCCGTTTATTCCGATGGTATTGAAACACCAAAGGAATTATTGCGTCATGCCTTAGATTGCAATCTGTCTATGATGGCTTTAACTGATCATGATGAAATTGATGGAATTAAAGCATTGCGTATCGCTCAGCAAGAATTGGATCCTAATGAAAGGATTAAAATTATAAACGGCTGTGAATTTAGTGCTGATTATAAAGATAAGTCTATCCACATTTTAGGATATTGTTTTGATGAAAATAATACAGAGTTAAATGAATTTATTACGTTCTTTAAAAGAAAACGTGAAGAACGCGTCGATGAAATGATAAGACGCTGTAATATCGAAGGTTATCATATTACAAAAGAAGATTTAATCAAACAATTTCCTGATACTAAAGCTTATGGACGTCCACATATTGGTAAGCTTTTAATTGATGGTGGATATGCTAAGGATGTTAATGAAGTTTTTAGAGGAATTCTTCGCAAGGACAGCCCTTGCTATGTGCCTAAGGTAAAAGTTGAGGTTCAACATATTATTGACATTATTCATAAAGCTGGTGGTTTTGCTGTTATGGCACATCCTAAATTAGTATCTAGTGATGAATATGTGTTAGAAATGTTAGATTTTGATTTTGATGGTATAGAGGTATATCATTCCAAACATAATGATATAGATGTGGAGAGATATAAAGCATTAGCTAAAAAACATAAATTGTTTATTACTGGTGGTTCTGATTATCATGGAATTCCAGGAAAGGAACCAGATAATTTTGGTGATTACTTAGTAGATTGTAATGATGTATCAGAATTTATTAGTTTGTTATAAATAATGAGGTAGACTATGGAAGTCATTGCATTTGTTGGTAGTAGTGGCACTGGTAAAAGTCATCGTGCGCTCGTACTGGCTCACGAAAATAAAATTGAATGTATCATCGATGATGGCATTTTAATCCATGATAATAAAATTGTTGCTGGTTTTTCTGCTAAAAAAGAGTCTAGTCGCTTAAAAGCTGTTCGCCGAGCTATTTTCCAAGATGAAGTACAAGTAAAATCAGTTCGTGAACAACTTGATAAAATTAATCCTAATAAACTTATGATTATTGGTACATCCGATAACATGGTTAAGAAAATTACAAAAGCCTTAGGCCTACAAAATCCAGATCGATATATACGTATTGAGGATGTTGCTACGCCTAAAGAAATTGAAAGGGCGCAGCATGCTCGTCTTAAAGAAGGCAAGCATATTATTCCGGTCCCAACTATGGAATTAAAGCCTCATTTTAGAGGTTATTTGATTGATCCTATTAAAACAATGTGGCGTCGTACCTTGAAAAAACAAGATCAAGATACATTGGGACAAATAGGTTCTGAAGGCTTTGAACGCTCTGTAGTACGCCCTGCTTTCAGTTATTATGGACGTCTTACCTTTGATGATGATGTAATCATCAAATTAATTCGTAATGGCCTAAAAAAAGTAGCTGGTGTTGATGAGTCTAGTGATATTTCTTTCAAAAAAGGTGATAAAGGCCAAAATGGTCTCGTTGTAGATATGGCTGTTGTTATTGAACATGGTTATCCTGTAAAAACATTAATGCAACAAGTACAAAAATCTGTACGCAATGAGATTGAATACATTACAGGTATGTCTATTGAACGCATGTCTATTAAAGTTAAAAATATTATTGAAACTAAACGTAAGATTGTTAAAGTGTAGGAGTTAGAATGAAGTCTTATTATATTTACACCTATGGTTGTCAAATGAATACTGCCGATTCTGAGCGCTTATCGCATCAGCTGGAATCTGTTGGGTATACGCCAACAGAGGACGTGGAAACTGCAGATTTAATTTTATTAAATACTTGTGCAGTGCGTGAGAATGCAGAAACTAAAGTCTATGGTCGCATAGGTGAACTAATGAGACTTAAGCGTAAAAATAAAAGCTTGATTCTTGCTGTTACGGGATGTATGGCACAAAAGAATCAAGCTGAAATGTTTAAGCGCGCTCCCCATATCGATATTGTCTTAGGTACTCATAATATTCAACATATTAATGAAATGATTGAAGAAGTACAACGGGGACATACACATCAAATTAGTGTAGATATGGATAACACGGTACTTCCTGAACTAGAAGCCAAGCCAAATGGTACATTCTATGCTTGGGTACCTATTATGAATGGTTGTAACAAGTTTTGTACGTATTGTATCGTTCCGCACGTTCGCGGTAGAGAAATCAGCCGTCCTGTAGAGGCCATCGTAAAAGAGGTGACTGACTTAGGTGCAAAAGGGTTTAAAGAAATTACCTTATTAGGCCAAAATGTAAACTCTTATGGATTAGATTTTAAAGATGGCACTGATTTTGGTACACTCATAGATGCTTTGGATGGCATTCCTGGCATAGAGCGTATCCGTTATATGACAAGTCATCCTCAAGATATGACTAAATCTATGATTGATGCTCTTGGTCGTTCTTCCAACATTGTTACACATTTACATTTACCAATTCAATCAGGATCAGATCGTATTCTTAAAATGATGAATCGACACTATACAGTAGAGCATTATAAAGAATTACTGTCGTACTGTCGTGAGAAAATCAAAGATGTAGTGGTTACCACAGATATTATTGTAGGCTTCCCAGGGGAAACAGAGGAAGATTTTCAAGCTACATTACAATTATTGAAAGACGTACGTTATGATATGGCTTATACTTTCATCTATTCCAAACGCTCTGGTACGCCAGCCGCGACAATGGATGATCAAATTCCTGAAGAGGTTAAGCGTGTACGATTGCAAACATTGATGGATGTACAAAACGAAATCTCTTATGAATTGAACAAACCTATGGAAGGACAAGTGTTTGATATTATTGTTGAGGGGCCAAGTCCTCGCGATGAAGATATGTGGTTTGGTCGTACTTCGGGGAATAAAATGGTGTTATTCCCAAAAGACGATTCCTTATCAATTGGTGAAACAGTACCAGCCTATATTGATAAAGCACAAACTTGGGTTTGCTACGGTACAATACAAAAGGGGTAAGTATGGCAAAAAAGCAAACACCTATGATGGAGCAGTATTTAGATATTAAAGCTAGATATCCTGATGAATTACTGTTCTTTCGTTTAGGTGACTTTTATGAATTATTTAATGATGATGCATTAGTTGCATCTCGTGAACTAAATATTACCTTAACAGGACGCCCTACAGGAGATGAGGAACGCACACCGATGTGTGGCGTTCCTTTTCATGCTGCTGAAAGTTATATTGAAACACTTGTTAAAAAGGGCTATAAGGTTGCTATTTGTGAGCAATTAGAAGATCCTAAAGCTGTTAAGGGCATCGTTAAACGCGATGTTGTAAAGGTCATTACACCTGGGACGGTAATGACTGAAAATGGTAATGATGCAAGGTCTAATAACTTTTTATCATTATTTTATATGGTAAAAGACGCATGGATACTCGTATTTTCTGATGTATCTACAGGGGAGGTTATTTGGCACCGCATTACTAACTGTGAAAAACGCAGTGATATGTACGATGCACTCAGTATGTATAGACCAAGTGAAATCATATTGCCTGAAGGGACAACTTTACCGCAAGATATTAAGGATTTCATTGAAAATCAATTTAGTAATGTTGTTTTATCACCATTCACTACATACTATACACAGCGTGAGGTAGCTGAGAAGGCTGTGAATCACTTTGGTGATTTAGGTCTTATGGAAGAGGATGTATGGGAAGCATTAGGATATATGCTTCTATATTTAGAAGAGATTATTAAGTCTGAAATTTCCCATATTAACTATGTACATCAATTGAGTGTAGGTAATCGTCTGATCTTAGATACATCTTCTTTACGGCATTTAGAAATTACCCATAATCTACGTGATGGCGGTCAAAAAGGGACATTACTCGATGTGCTAGATCGTACATTGACACCTATGGGAGCACGCCTATTAAAACAATGGCTTGAAAGTCCGTTGACTGATGTAAATCAAATTCAACGACGTCAAGCGGCTGTGGCAGAACTTATTACACGTGGTGCTGAACGCTCTCATATGCGTAATTTATTAGATTGTATTTATGATTTTGAGCGCATCGTAGGTCGTGTAGAAACAGGTTCTGTATCGCCTAGAGATTTAACGGCACTTCGTGAATCTTTGGCGGTATTACCAGATATTAAAGAAGTATTAGGTACATGCTCAAGTTTAGCATTAACATCCATTAATGACCGCATCCAAGATCATAAAGACATTTATGATTTATTATGCCGTGCTATTGCTGACCAACCAGCATTGACATTAAAAGAAGGCCGAGTTATTAAAGATGGTTTCAATACAGATTTAGATGAACTGCGTTCTTTAGCGACTAATAGTGAGCAATGGCTGGCTAAGATGGAAGCTGATATTAGAGAGGCTACAGGTTTATCTAAAATTAAAACTGGTTATAATAAGGTATTTGGATATTACTTTGAAGTATCCCATAGTAAATCTGAACAAGTACCTGAGTATTTCATTCGTAAACAAACCTTAGCTAATGCAGAGCGATATATTACGCCTGAGTTAAAGGAATTTGAAATTAAAATTCTCAGTGCTAAGGATAAAATCATCGCCTTAGAGCATGAGTTATATCAACAGTTACGAAATGATATTAAACTCGTCATTAAAGAGGTGCAAGAAACGGCTCGTGCCCTTGCGGACCTTGATGTATTATGTTCACTTGCTTTAGTAGGTTATGAAGAAAATTATATTTGTCCTACCATCGTAATGAATGGTCAAATCAATATTCGAGATGGTCGTCATCCTGTTATTGAAAAATTCTTGAAGCGTGAAGTTTTTGTACCAAATGATATCGTTCTAAATCATGATGATGAGGAATTCTTGCTCATTACAGGTCCTAACATGGCCGGCAAATCAACATATATGCGTCAAGCTGCTATTTTGATGATTATGGCTCAAATTGGTTCCTTTATTCCTGCCCGTGAAGCATCTATTTCTCCCGTAGATCGTATCTTTACACGTGTAGGTGCTAGCGATGATATTTCTACTGGTCAAAGTACATTCATGGTAGAAATGAAAGAGGTAGCCTATATTTTAGAGAATGCTACACATAACAGCTTAATCATCTTAGATGAAATTGGTCGCGGTACGAGTACTTTTGATGGTTTAAGTATTGCCCAAGCTGTAGTAGAGCATATTTGTAAGCATATTCATGGCAAGACATTATTCGCTACTCATTACCATGAACTGATTTGTTTAGAAGATAGCTATAGTAAACTAAAAAACTACACTGTTGCTGTTAAAGAAAAAGGTAAGGATGTTGCCTTCTTGCGCCGTATTATCAAAGGTGGCGCAGATCGAAGCTATGGTATTCATGTTGCTAGATTGGCAGGCTTACCGAACTCTGTATTAAAACGGGCAGAAGTAATTTTGGAATCTTTGGAAGACCAAAGTCATGATACTAGTGATTTAAATAATCGTGTTATGGGAGCTCAACCTAATAATGTAGTGAAGCCAGTTACTAAACAAGTGAGTGATTCTCCACTAGGTAACTTATTTACTCATTCAGTAGTCGATAGTCTGCTAGAAGTAGATGTAATGAGTATGACACCGATTGAAGCATTAAATAAATTATATGAACTACAAGAGGAGGCTCGTAAAGGAGGCGGGAAATAATGGCAACCATTCATATATTGGATGAAACCACAATCAATAAAATAGCTGCTGGCGAAGTTGTGGAACGTCCCGCATCAGTTATTAAAGAGCTCATTGAAAACTCCATTGATGCGTCCGCCACTAATATTGAGGTTGAAATCGGCGATGGCGGAGTAGCTTATATGCGGATTACCGATAATGGTATCGGTATGACAGAGGAAGATGCACGCCTAGCAATTTTGCGTCATGCCACCTCTAAAATACAACAGGTAGAAGATTTATTTGATATTGCTTCTCTAGGCTTTCGTGGGGAGGCATTGGCTAGTATTGCCTCTGTATCTCATTTCTCTTTAACTACACGAAAAGCAGACTCCGATTTAGGAACTCGCATTACTGTTGACGGTGGTACATTTACCGATTGTATTCCTTATGGTGCTGCACCGGGTACGACTATTGAAATAAGAGATTTGTTCTACAATACGCCAGCCCGTCGCAAATTCTTGAAATCAGAGCGTACAGAATCTTCTAAAATTCAAGATATTTTAGGCAAACTTGCGCTAAGCAATCCACATATTTCTTTTAAACTCATCGTAGATGATCGGGTAGCTATAATTACACCTGGCAATGGTAATATTGGTGATACAGTAGCTGCATTATATGGATATAAAACAAAGGATGACATTTTCACTGTTGCTTATGAAAGTGACTCTATTTATATCGATGGTGTAGTGAGTAAACCTACCCTTCTTAAAAGTACTAGAATTTGGCAAACTATTATCGTTAATAACCGCGTTATTTCTGATAAAACCATTATGAAGGCTATTGATAATGCATACCATGCACTATTACCAAAAAATGGTCATCCTCTAGTGGTACTAAATATTACAGTGCCTGCTGGAATGGTTGATATTAACGTACATCCTCGTAAGAGTGAAGTTAAATTCTCTGATGATAAGATTATATTTAAAGCAGTTTACCACGGTATTTTAAATGCTCTAAACAATCCACTTCATGAGCGATATGAACGGGAGTCATCTGCCTATATGGGCATAAGTGAGTCATTGTCTAAAGATAGTAGTAATACTCACAATAAGGTAATCAACCAAGGTGATGAAAATACTAATATGTCTCATGGCAATAGTACGTATGATTCCTATAGAACACCTCCTGTTGTTCACGACGATATGCAATCTGCAGAACATATAGCTACAGCAGTAGATTACGATAAAGTTTTTGGTGGCCGCCGTACAAAAGGGTACGAAGTTATGCGTGGCGAAACTACACAGTTTGTGGAGAACCTTAAAGCTAAGGGTTATACGCCACCTGCACCAAAGGCTACTTATGAGCAATCATCTTTTATAGACGAAAGTTTTGACGCTGTTCCTAAGGAATTCACTAGTTATACTAAAGAGGATATAGAACGTTTTAAATCTTTATCTCAGGATATACGTGAACAAGATAGTGAAGAACGAACTATACAAAACTCTGGATTCTTACCAATGGGCCAAGTTGCCTCTTGTTATATTTTGGCTAAAAAAGGTGATGATCTTTATATTATAGATCAACATGCTGCACATGAACGTGTGCGTTATGATAAGCTATGTAAGTCTTCTGAATCTATTCCAATGCAATCTATTCTAGTGCCTCAATATAGCGAGGCTACTGATGATGAAATGAATTTGGTCGAGGAAGAGCGTGAAACCTTACTCGATCTTGGCTTTGATGTAGAGCTAGGTGGTCCTACGAAAATCAAATTAGTAGGGGCGCCTGTAGATTTAGTAGAGTCAAAGGCTTTTGAAATTCTCAAATATGTATTCTCTTACTTACATGAATATCAACAGCCTACTAAGGCTCAGTTACGTCATGAAATGCTAGCCTATGCATCTTGTAGAGGGGCCATTAAGGCAGGTCATAATTTAAATATGTATCAAATGACTACCTTAATTGAGGATTTATTTAGTACTGAAAAACCGTACGTTTGTCCACATGGTCGTCCAACGATTATAAAATTTACGCCTGATGAATTAGGTAAGTTATTCTTACGGTCTTAACATGAATATTTTAACTACAGCTCAAAAATCTAATGAGGCCATTCAAGAGGAAGCCAAAGTATTGGCTTCCTCTATGCATATGACCTATATAAAACGAGGCAAAACATCGATACTAGCCTTATTCGGTAAGTATCAATGCGAATATATTGTGGTTCTTGCTGGTTCTGGATTAACGATTCATTTCCCAGAAAATCAACAACATACCTTTCATTTGTCTATGGCTCAATTGCGTATATTACGTTTACAACGCGGTGAAGGCGATCATCTCGTTAATGCAGTACATGTCATATTAGATAAAAAAGGATTATCTAATAGAGATAAATTTACGTTTTTAGACTGTACAATTGGCCTTGGTAGTGACAGTATTGTAGTGAGTTATGGTTACCCACAGGCTCAAATAACTGGCCTAGAAGGGTCTTTACCTATATGGCTTGCCACTAGTCATGGTTTAGCTCATTATATTCATAGTGAGGATAGTGTAACGAATGCATTGCGACGTATTAAAGTAAATCATGATACCTTTGAGCACTATTTACCAAACCTACCTGACAATAGTATTGATATTATTTATTTTGATCCTATGTTTGAAGTTCCTATAGAGGAAAGTCCTCAATTCAAACCTCTTCGAGGACATACTGTGGAAAGTCATATTGATGATAAAATCATGGCACAGGCTATGCGTGTTGCCACGTATGGTATTATTATTAAAGAACGACCATTTAGTTCGGTCTTTCAAAACTATCCACCCCATCAATGGGTGGGCGGAAAATATAGTCGTATAGGTTATGGTGTATATATGAAGGAGTTAATGTGAATCCCTTAATTACCATTGTTGGACCAACGGCAGTAGGCAAAACAGATCTTACCTTGGACTTAGCAGAACAGCTACATGCTGAGGTTATTTCTGGTGATGCTTACCAAGTATATAAACAACTCAATATTGGTACCGCTAAACCATCGGCGGATGAACTTAAGCGTGTGAAACATCATCTTATCGATATATTAGAACCAAATGATTCATATTCAGTGTCTATTTTCCAAAATCAAGCTAAAGAGATAATTGGTAGACTAAATGACAGGAATATTCTACCTATTCTGTCTGGTGGCACAGGGTTATATGTTCAATCGTTATTAGAAAACTATAACTTTAATGACGTTAAGCCTGATGAAAATTTACGATTAGAACTAGATGAGCTATTTAATACTAAAGGTATTGATGGTTTACGAGAATATGCTTTCACATTAGGAACAAAACACAATATAGAAATTCAATATAATGATAAGCATCGTTTATATCGAGCTATTGAAATATTGCATCATGGTGATGTAGATTCGTTACGTAATCAGACTAAAGATGGTATATCTTATAAAGGGCCTGTTATTGGTCTTATGAGAAATCGTGATCAGTTATATGAACGCATTAATTTACGCGTTGATATGATGTTTGCTGCAGGCTTAATTGAAGAGGTTGAGCAACTCGTTAAGTCCGGCGTAAATCCTGATTGCCAAGCCTTTAAGGGGATTGGCTATAAAGAGGTTGTAGACTATATAAATGGCACTATTAACCTTGATGAATGTAGAGATTTAATCAAAAAAAATACTCGTCATTTCGCAAAGCGCCAAATCACTTGGTATAAGCGTATGCCATATATTGAATGGATTCATATTGATAATAATACATCTAAAGATTTTATATTTAATAAAGCTATGGAATTAATTCGTAGAGAAGGATTAGCATGACATTAGAAGAAATACGTACTAAAGCCCTTGAGATGGCTGAACCTGAATTTAAAAAGTTTGAACCTATTGCATT
>FLRW01323222.1_pt1 | contig 19473 bp, 20 predicted proteins | sample 1550421 | NCBI WGS metagenome assembly FLRW01 (sample SAMEA4031753, study PRJEB14383) | metagenome | biome: human; feature: oral; material: saliva | place: Philippines | collected 2014
TGAAAGCAGGCTCGTCCTTACAGTGGCGGGACCGCATCGGCTTGTACCGATTTCTCTATTAAGTCTTGCGACACCTATTCTCTATATTCGTTGTTCTAAGTCCAATATAGTGTAAGATTATGCACAAAGTCAATGAATATAACAGTTAATCATAAGTAACAAATTTTAAGTTATAACTAACGCATATATAAAATAACTTAAACGCATACATGTATTTTGATTAACCATTGAATCGCAAATTCACCCCTATCTACGCCCTATCAGCTATCAGCTATCAGCTATCAGCTATCAGCATGATATAATAATGCTATCAATAAGAGGAGGTTGCATTATGAATGATATAAACAAAAAAGGGCTCAGTGCCACATTACTGTGCTGCTTAATCTGGGGTTTGCTCCCCCTATATTGGGCACTACTTAACCAAGTTTCATCCTTTTCAGTGCTATCGCACCGCATCATCTGGTCCGGTGTTTGGATGATCTTCATTATCCTTGCTATGGGACGTCAACAACTGCGCATCGATATACAACACTTACGCACACATCTTTCACAGTTCGGTCTATTATTACTGGCGGCAGCCCTTATTAGCGTCAATTGGTTTACCTATATTTGGGCTGTTACCAACCAACACGTTCTCGATACTAGCCTCGGATACTATATCAATCCACTACTCAATGTATTGCTAGGTATCGTCATCTATAAAGAAACCTTGCTGTGGTCACAAAAATTAAGCATCGCCATCGCCGTGCTAGGCGTATCTATCATGACCTATGAGCTAGGCTCGTTGCCGACCGTTTCCATTGCACTAGCCGTAACTTTCAGCCTCTATGGAGCCGTCAAAAAACGCCTCACCATCCATCCATTTTCGAGCATTGCCTTGGAGGCGTGGCTTATTACACCAATAGCTCTATGGTATTTGGCAACTATCGATACCTCCTCCTGGGTCTTTCTTGAACACGTAACATCCACAGGACTACTCCTCATCGGCGCGGGGCTCACCACATCAATTCCGCTCATCCTCTTTTCGTACGGCGCAAAACTTTTGCCATTGAATATACTAGGATTTTTACAATACCTATCTCCCACCATGGGCTTTTTCTTAGCTATTTTCTACTTTGGTGAACGCTTTGGCACACCACAGATGATCGCCTTCGGATGTATATGGATAGCACTAGTATTATTCTCGTTATCAAGCCAAATTACAACCCGTATTAGCCTAAAAAAGTAAGGTATATCCTATATCAACTAAAAAGCTGTATCAAATGCATTCAACATTTGATACAGCTTTTTTGCATTATTACATTTACATATATCCAAATATTTTCTTATACCTATTAATTCGATTTATTTATATTCATACTGTTTATTTTTGAAACTATATTGTCAAGTGACTAATAAGAACCTAGGTGACCAATGGTCACCACTATATAGCTAAAAACGGTGCTAGACTACAGATGAGATAAGTAATACTCCTGTCGATTGTTTTATACGTATATACGTGTTACTATAAAAGGAGAGCCTATGAAGGACAAAGATTTACTTAAACTGCTGTTAAAAAATGGTTGGAAGGATGTACGCCAACGAGGTAGTCATCATCGTTTGAAAAAAGATGACCAAGTCGAAGTAATGGCAGTACATGGCAAAGATGTACCTAGAGGTTTATTAAATGCCATTTTGAAAAGAACAGGACTAAAATGAGGAGGAACTATGAAATTTATATACCCTGCCATAATCCATGATGACGCTGATGGCTTCTGGGCTGAGTTTCCAGACTTAGAATATACAAGTAGTACGGGCTCAACACTAACAGAGCTTGTAACTAATGCACAAGAAGCGATGGAGCTATATATTTTAGGTGCCTTAGAGGACGGGGAAAGTTTACCAACTCCTACATCTATTCGCAACTTACCTTGTACGAATACAACCTATCCTACGCTAGTACAAACAGACATTGATTTAGCTAAAAATAGTAAATCCGTAAAGAAAACCTTAACAATTCCTGCATGGCTAAACGATAGAGCCCTAGCGAAAGGGATTAATTTTTCCCAAATTCTACAAGAAGCGTTAGTAGAGAAAACAATGTAAATTTATTGCGCACCACTAGGATTCACCATTGAGCAAAGCCTTTACAACATCAATTACTTAGTAAAATTAGAACTACGGTCCACGCAATGATTGCCAGCGTTAGCAAGCCTACACAGATCATCCACATGATGGTCACGAAATAGAGCAATAGTTTCAACACATAGAGCACATCAAACCAAACGCTATGTCGGTCCTCAAGGTGATCCATATATGAGCCAATATAGCGCACCAAGTAAGGCGGTTTTGCATGAGGGCTCAATTTCTTCCAGTAAAATACTAGATACGGCGTCACAAAACAGCCCACCAATACGATATAGGTAAGAAAGATCGGTGTTTCTATGTTGTACTGAGTCATAAAGCCTGACCAGTCCATGACCATTAATCTGCCTACGTACAAAAAACCAAGCCAATATACGAAGCTTATTAACTTTATAATAAGACGAATGATTTGTTTACTATCCATTATGACAATCCCATTACTATCAATAATCTAGTCTTTTCGAGTTTTACAAGACTATAATCCTACTAATGTTTTAAATCGCGCATTATTGTGAAAGCGCTCGAAATGGTCTTGTTCTGCTGCCACAGCTTTCACAGATGGATCAATTTTAATTGCTTTTTCAAGCCAATCAAGGGCCTTAGTATCATCCCCTTGGTCTGCATAAATGGTAGCAATGCCATAGACGGACCAAGTGTTGCTAGGGTCCTTTTCTAATACCTTTTCAAACCATTGTTTAGAATCGTTTAACTGACCTTGTAACTTGTACACCATGGCCATATTATAGTAATTAGCTACATTATTTGGATCTAAGTCATATGCCTTTTTAGTATCTACTAAGCCTTTAGCTGTATCGCCATTTAACGCCGTAGCGAAACCACGGATAGAATAAGCGTCTGCATTATTAGGATTATTCTTAATAGAAGCTGTTGCCTCCTCGATAGCTTTCGCATAATCACCGGCAGATAAAGCCTGTTTAGCAACAGTTAAATGGCTATCTAGATTAGTCATTTTACTACTGTCTTGAGAGGATGTACTAGAACTCGTACTATTGTTTTCTATATTACTATTATTTGTATTCTGATTTAATCCACAACCACTAATAAATATAAGTAGCACAAGCATGGGTAAAATTCTTCTCATATTATATATTCCATTCTTTAATAATCTCCAAGATGCATATCATAATGATATAATAAAAATACCTCCAGAAAGGAGGTGTTATATTGGAGGAGTTGTTTCATACACTCTGGGGTACCTTGCTTGCCCCTCTTATTGTCGCCCTAGCAGTAACTACCTACAGCTATTGGCTCAACAATAAGAACAAAAAATAAGCAAGAAAAAGGACGAGCTGCCACTCGTCCTTTTTTGTTATATTGTAGGTAATTTCATACACTCTACTACCTACGTATAGTATATCATACTTAATAGAAAAATAAACCCCTAATAGATAATACTAGAATCTTATTCAAGTAATATTATTTTTTAGCCTTAGAGCAACGGTCTAATAGGAATGCAACGCCTACAAATGGGATGCCACCGTTTTCACCAAGGCCAATTTCACATGTGGAGCTGGAGCTTACTCCTAGTGTTGCACCGTATTCAGCAATTTCACCAGCAAGGTCTTTTGTGGCAGATTTGTTAAGTTCTGGTGTGAAGAAACCTTTTTGACCAGCAAAGCCGTCACACGCAAAGGATTTAATGTTGAATACATGGTCAGTGCAGAGGCGCGCCAAGTCTTCAATGTATTGAGATTTGTTCAAAGATTTAATCTTACATTGTTTGTGTACGATAACGCGTTCATCGCATTTTTCAATGTCGAGATGAGGTACTACGTATTTGCACAAGAATTCAGAAATATCGTTGATTTCTAAGTCTGGCATATGTTTGAAAGCATGGTTAAAGCATGCGCTATGGTCGATTACGATTGGATATTTACCATTTTGAGATGCTTTCATCAATGCATCGTGCAAGTCTTTTACAGTCCGTTCATGAACGTCATCGTAGTTTTCAAAGCTCAAGCCGCAGCAGAGGTTTTCGATATGTTGTGGGTAAATGATATCGATATGAGCCTTGTTGCACAGGCTTTCCACTACTTGTTGTAAGCTGCGATCATCGTCATAACCTTGGTTAGGTTTGAATGCGCGGTTTGCACAAGTACTGAAGTATACAACCTTTTCAAAGTTAGTTGGTTTAATGCGATTTCTCAATCTATAATGGTTAGCCTTAGGCGTTGTCTTAGGTAAGTACGGTGTAATACCTGTGACGCCATGTAAACCGTCGGTAATCTTGGAAATTGCTTTTTGCGTAATGATAGAACCAGCAATGCCTTCGAGACTTACGCCGGCACGAGCCATTTGAAGCGTTGTGGAGAAGTTGTCGTAAATCTTCTTAGCCAATTCTGGTGCAGGTGGATCGATGCGGCGCATGGACAATGCGATTTGAGCAGTATCGATGCTAAGTGGGCAAAGATCTTTACACATAGAGCAGGCTGCACAAGTTTCCACACCGTAGTATTCGTAGCCTTTTCTGAGCTCAGATGCCAATGTGAAGTTACCTTCGTTTTCAAGGCGTTTCGTTTCGCGCAACAATGCAATACGTTGACGTGGTGTCAATGTTAAATTACGGCTTGGACAATGTTTTTCACAGAAACCACATTCCATACAGATTGTGAAAGCATCATCGATAGCACATTGTGCCTTAAGGTTTTTCTTGTACACATCTGGATCATCTGTGATGATTACATCAGGGTTCAAGATACGAGTAGGGTCAAAGATGGCTTTGATGCGACGATTGATTTCGTACGCTTTTTTGCCCCATTCCATTTCAACGAATGGCGCTACCATGCGGCCTGTACCATGTTCAGCTTTCAAAGAACCGCCGAAACCAGATACGCGCTCAGACATTTCTTTTACTAAATCGCCAAAGTTCTTAGTATCTTTAGGATCGCTGAAATCAGGTGTGATATTAAAGTGAACATTACCAGACAGAGCATGACCGAAGATTACACCACCGTCTACGAAATCATATTTATGGAACAATTCCGTAATCATTTCGATGCCCTTAGTGAAGTCTTCAATTTGGAAGCAAACATCCTCTGTAATAACTGTTGTACCTTTTCTACGTTGACCACCAACGATTGGCAAGATACCCTTACGGATAGCCCACCAAGAATCGTATTCCTTAGGGTCTTGAGAGTAAAGACTAGGGATAGCTGTAGGGATATCTTTCAATTGGTCTTTAATGAAAGCCAAGTTTTGATCCACTGTTTCTTTCGTGTAGCTTTCAGTTTGGAACAAGATAGCACTTGTACCTTCAGGTACTTCGCGAACGAAGTCAGGTACATTTTCAAGGCTTTGAACGGCGCGCAAGGACTGATAGTCCATCATTTCTGCGGCGATAACCTTTTCACGACCCATATTAGCGAGCGCTACAACCGCAAGGGATGCATCGTTCAATGTTTTGAAGAACATGAGGCCGCAGCCTTTATGAGGCACGTCTTCAACGGTGTTGTACACGATTTCAGATACGAAGCCCAATGTACCTTCGGAGCCGATGAACAAGTGGTTGATGATGTCGATAATATCTTCAAAATCAACGAGGGAGTTCAAACCGTAACCTGTAGTATTTTTAATTTTATATTTGTGATGAATCAAATGCGTCAATTCTTCGTCAGCTAAGATTTCCTTGCGCAATTGCAAGAGATCTTCTACCATTTGAGGTTTTTCTTTGAGGAATTGATCGATACTCTTTTGGTCGGACGTATCAAGAATAGAGCCGTCTAATAAAACAACGCGAATAGAACGAATTGTTTTATACGAGTTCTGCGCTGTACCACAGCACATACCAGAGGAGTTATTATTCAAAATACCGCCCACTAATGCTGTAGCAAGCGTTGCAGGATCTGGACCAATTTTACGATTGTACGGTTTCAATAAATCGTTCGCATCAGAACCGATAACACCGCACTCACATTTTAAGGCTTTTCCATCGTCGATAACTTCCATTTTTTTGAAGCCATCATTACATACGATGAGCACGTCTTCACTGGAGCACTGACCAGACAACGAAGAACCAGCTGCACGGAATGTAAATGGCGTGCCGCATTGTTGGCACAAACGAATAAGGCGTCTTACTTCGCGTTCGTCCTCAGCTTTTACAACAACCTTTGGTAAATAGCTATAGCAGGACGCATCAACACCATATGCATAACGACGTAAATGATCGGTATACACGCGACCTTTACAAATCTCTTTTGCCTCCTTGGCAAAACGTTCATAATCTCTAATAAGCGTACTCACTTGTATTTCCTCCTATCCTCTCATAAGGAATATGTGTTACTTTTAGTATACGCCGTTCTCATTCTCACTACTATAATTATGCATAAATTATATGTCTTCTAATAATTCTCGATATGCATCTCTTTTTTATTTCTTTACTTGAAAGTGCATCTCAATGGCATTATCATGTACTCATTTCTTCACATATCTAATCAAGAATCCTTATTTATTAAGGATTAATCGATATATTTTATAGATATATACGAAAACCTAGATAAACTATGATTTATACTGCATATAATTCTATAGGAAATAGATTACAAAGCTCATGCATAAAACCATTACGATTTACTAATTTTAATTTTTCCGTTCTCAATTACAAAGCCCTATGACTTTTGGTTATACCCTTTTAAAAAACGTCGGAAATTCAAAAAGCCCTCTGGTGATACAACTCTTACGAGCTACCACCAGAGGGCTTTTATTAAACTATGCTTATTAAAGATATGGCTCGTCTTAATGAATTGATACTATAAACCTTATCCTAGGTTGATAGCATGAACCTATTATAGATTGATACTATGAATCTTATCCTAGAATCCCTGATTTAAGGATGAGTCGTACAGCCAACGCAAACACGGCCACGCTCATAAGGGCAAGGATTGCTTTTGCCTTGAGGCGTTTTGCAATGCGCGCACCAGCTTGAGCCCCAAAGATGGCTCCAATACTAGTAGGAATAGCAATGCTAAAGACGATATGATTCTCTATTAAATGTGTAATAACACCAACCGCAGTAGATACGGCGAGGATGGATTGGCTAGTGGCCGTCGCCATATGCGTAGGGAAGCCCATTAAATAAATCAAGGCCGGTACGTGAATCAGCCCGCCACCAATACCAAAGATACTAGAGATAAAACCTACAAAAAAGCTAATGCTAATACCAATAGGCTTACTATACGTTAGCTGATCAAGGGTAAGGCTTTCTTCCTTGCGTTCCCCTTTGCGGAAGTTCTTGAACCCAATCAAGAAGGACGCACAGAGCATAAAGCAACCAAAGGCAAACATAAAGCCTTTACCAGAGAACCACCCCGACATTTGAGCCCCTAAGATTGCCCCTGGGAAGGTAGCAACACTAAAGACGAGAGCCGCACTGATATATACCTTTTTCTGTTTAAGATACGCTATAGATCCGGAGATAGCATTACACATAACCGAAAAGAGCGACGTCCCTACAATCATAGACGGAGACCATTCAGGGAACCAGTACATAAAAAGAGGTACAAATATAAGGCCTCCACCAGCACCAATGATGGTTCCTAGCATAGCCGCTAAAAAGCCAACTATGGTAAAGAATATATAGAATAATACAATGTTATCTAACATGGTAAGCCCTCCCTTTAATTAGACTGGAAGAATGCTTTTGCATCTTTCAATCGACCTCGTTCACACGAAACTTGTAGTTCATCACCTGGTTCAAGTTTCACATCCCCAAGAGGTACAATGTAGGTACCATTTCGGCGAATACTTACGATGAGTGTCCCCTCTGGTAATGCCAATTCTTGTAGTTGTATATCTGTATAATCTGCCACTACAGGCACCTTGGTTTGGAAGAAGGTTTGTACAGATTCTAGATTGCTTTGCCCACTCATGGCTTGTAATAAGGAATCGTAAATCGGCGGCTCTTTTAAAAGATCTGCCACAAGATAGGCCACCAATGTAACGATACCGATAGCGTAAATATTAGAAAAACTATTCGTCATTTCAAGAACGAGTAGAATCGCCAAAATCGGGGTTCGCATAGCAGCTGCTAGCATACCACCCATGGCACAGATGACAAATTGAGGTACAAAATCAGGAGAAATGACGCCTAACGTTGAAAGTACGCTTTCACAAAAGGCACCTGCTGACGCACCGATAACAAGCATGGGCAAAAAGATGCCCCCTTGAGCACCACTGCCATAACAGAAGGTAGTGAGCAACATCTTGCCTATCACGATGCCCGCCAAGAGCAACACGCCATGAGATTGAAAGGCGAGCTGACCTACGAGATCATTGCCGCCACCTAAAAGAAGTTGCGAATCATAGCCGATGACGGCCACAGTCACAAAGGTGAGGGCTAATTTCAAGAACCGAGAGCATTTAAGCCACTCAAAGAACTTCTTGAATGCAAAAATCATGCGACAGAAGAGCACCCCACAGAGGCCCATGATAACGCCCACCATAAGCAGTACAGGAAAGTACTCAAGAGGAACCCCTGAGGTTACCGAAAATCCAAGAGCTGGGTCGAGACCAAAGATACTAACTGTAATATAGTTAGAAATCAAAGTGGCCACAAAGGTTGGCACAACGAGGTAAGGATAAAAACTTTTATGGACCTCTTCAAAGACGAACATCGCCCCCGATACGGGCGCACTAAAGGCAGCCGTCAAGCCTGCCCCCGCACCAGCAGAAGTCAAGATGCGCTGCTCACGTAGACCAGAATTCATCCAGTACGATACGATTTTCCCTGCAGAACCGCCGATCTGTACGGCTGGTCCTTCACGACCTACGGAAAAGCCCGCAAATCCAGTCAGTACGCCCCCGATCATCTTCGACACAAGCGTCCGATAAGGCTTCATATCAAAGAGGCCTAGCATCTCCCCTTCGATTTGAGGAATACCAGAACCGCCGGACAACGGTGCCCAAGTCAGTAATCGATCTACGATAAAGGCAAAAACGACCATAGCTACGAGCCAACCTAAAGCCCACTCTAGAGTAATGCCCTCCATCAACTGCCAACGCAAATGCTCAGACTCTAAGATTAAATAACGATATGAAGCCCCGCAAAAACCTGCCACAACGCCAACGACAGCGCCCTTTGCGATGAGCCCCGTTAAGAGTACGCGATTCATGGACATATCTGCCAAGGTAGAACTGCGCTTATTAAATTTCCATAATTTCATAAGATTTCCTCCTCAGCATATATAACGATTATGTACCTATTCGAGTTACTATCATGACCATAATTATCTATTAATATCCTTAGTATACTTATGTAAATTATGATTTTCAAGAAATGATTTACCTGAAAACTATATAAACCACAAAACAAAACTAGACATCTCTACAGTAAAAGAGATGTCTAGTCTTGTTTAGCAAGTGTTTATAGATGTTGTCTTTACATAATCGGAGGCATGCAAGCGGTGTAGAATCTAATTTGGTTGTTAGTATATAGATTCATAGATGCCGATGATTTCTTCTAAGGATGCATCACGTGGGTTGCCAGGTGTACATGCATCGTTGAAAGCAGATTCAGCAAGGAATGGAATATCTTCCCGTTTTACGCCTGCTTCGCTAAGTGATTTAGGAATGCCTACATCATCAGCTAATTTTTGGATTACGTCGATAGCTGCTTGACGATAGGTTTCTTGATCCATTCCATCTACATTAGGAACGCCCATAACGCGAGCGATTTCACGATATTTTTCGCCTGTTGCAGGCGCATTGAATTTCAATACTGCTGTTAAAAGCATAGCACAAGCCTTGCCATGAGGGATATCGTACACAGCACTCAATGGATGCGCCATGGAGTGAACGATGCCGAGGCCAACGTTAGAGAAGCCCATGCCTGCAATGTATTGACCTAAGGACATAGCTTCGCGACCAGCGTAATCGCCAGCCACGGCACTGCGCAAGGAGCGACCGATGATTTCAATAGCTTTCAAATGAAGCATATCAGTCAGTTCCCACGCACCTTTAGTAATGTACCCCTCTACGGCATGAACGAGGGCATCCATACCTGTGGATGCACAAAGGCCTGTTGGCATCGATGCAGACATATCAGGATCTACGATGGCTACGATTGGGATATCATGCGGGTCAACACAAACAAATTTACGGTTCTTTTCAACGTCTGTAATAACGTAGTTGATAGTAACCTCTGCAGCCGTACCAGAAGTAGTAGTAACAGCGATGATTGGCAAGCAAGGGTTCTTAGTAGGCGCTAAACCTTCAAGGCTGCGCACATCGGCGAACTCAGGGTTCGTAATAATCGTAGCAATCGCCTTACTTGTATCGATTGGGCTACCGCCACCAATAGCAACGATAACATCGGCACCAGCTGCTTTACAAGCTTCAACACCACCTGTTACGTTTTCGATAGTAGGATTTGGTTTAATGCCGTCATAGATTTCATAATCGATGCCTGCCGCATCAAGTAAATCCGTTACCTTAGTAGCCACTTTAAATTCAAATAAATCTGGCGTAGATGTAACGAGAGCTTTTTTGAAATGGCGATTCTTAATTTCGTTCACAATCTCCTGAATCGCCCCTTGTCCAAAATAAGACGTACCGTTCAACATAATTCTGCGAGCCATATAATTCACTCCTAACAAAACAAACTATACAAAAATAAACCGATAGAGAATCACTTTACTTATTAATTCTCTATCGGTTTATTAAAATCCTTGATAATAATTTATGTATACACTATATATTTTTATACAAAATGTAGAGTATGAGCTTATCACACTTTAGAGTATAAACTTACCTCAATGTAGAGTGTAAACTTACCTCAGTGTAGGCTATAAATGTATAGCTCTCTTACAGACCTCTGCTCATTTTCATAAGCAAGATACGTTTCACCGATTCATCGAGTCGTTCTTTCGAGATACGACCATCTTTTACCGCTTTCATAAGTCCATTGTAAGCCTCTTGCATGTGTTCGTATTCGTGGCATACGAGCAAGATATCGCTACCGGCGAGGATGGATTGCACCGCCATATCGCCAAAGGTGTAATGCTTCGCAAGAGCGCCCATGTCCATATCGTCCGTTACGACCACGCCGTTATAGCCCATATCCTTGCGCAACCAATCTGTAATGATGGCTTTAGACAAGCTAGATGGATGGTCTGGATCGATTTGTGGGTACATCGCGTGCGACACCATGATTGTATATGTATTTGGTTTAGACTGTTTAATGAGGTCTACGAACACCTTTGTATCCTCTGAAAGCAGCGTTTCTTTAGATACAGGGACGATACTTGTGTCTGCGTGCAAGTCTACATCAGTCTTACCAATGCCTGGGAAGTGTTTATAAGAATACCACAGACCCGCTTCGTCGTAAGCTTTACCAACAGTGCCTGCATAGCGAACCACTTCATCAGGGTTCGTACTATAGGAGCGACCATAGGTTAATCCTAAGTCCGCTACAGGAGCAAAGTTAATATTAAAACCTAACTCTTTTAACTCAGTGCCTGCCTCTTTTGCCAAGGATGCGGCTTGCTCAACAGGCTCCTTACCTACCTCTTCTGCAGGCGGAACCTTGATAAGCTTATCATCCATGCGCGCTACAGCACCGCCCTCTTGGTCGATACCGAGAAATAACGGCGTTAAACCCGCGCTTTTACCGGCCTTGTTAATATCTGTAATGAGCGTCTTCACTTGATCCTTGGACTCCATGTTACGGTCAAACAAGATAATCCCACCCACACGGTACTCGTTGAGCATGAATCTAGCATCATCGTTCAAGGACTTGCCGTGAATGCCAATCATCATCAATTGACCAACCTTGTCCGCATCGGACATATTAGCCACTAATTTATCTACCTTTTGCTCCGGTGAAAGCTCGCTCTGCGCTACAGATTCATAGGTCACAGGCTCAGCCTTTGAAGTAAATGGATTATGTAAACCACAACCCGTGGTGAGCGCTAAGGCGCCAATCATCGTCGCTGCTACTAAACGTCGAAACATATAGACCTCCAAAATCTCTAAAAAGTATTATGTATAGTATATCAAAAAACGAAGGCAGCCCCAACAACACCAATACATCTAGTGAATTTGGAGCGCGAAAAAAAAGACTATTACCCAAAACCTACGTATATACCGTATTGGTTCAAAGTAATAGTCTTTATATGAGTTAAGTTCAAACTTATTCTTAACTTTTGGTTACGCTTAACTTTCAGTGACGCTTAAATTTTGCCTTGCTCTTTCATTTCAGCTAAAAGCTTTACGATGCGAGGACCACAGCCTTTACCACCGCAAGCGCCCGTGCCAGCACGAGTTGCTTCTTTTACCTCAGGAAATGTATGAGCACCATCTAAAATGGCTTCCTTAATCGTTTTACGTGTAATGCTACGGCATGTACACACCTTTGTAAGCTTGTCCAGAATTGCCTCTGGCACTTGATTATCTTCAAAATTCATATGTAATTCCTCATCTATTCACTTGAATATCTATATACTATATCGATTTAATATATCGAAAATTTACGATTTCTGTACTTAGTATATCATACTTAGCAAATTATATCGATACTTTTTAATATAGTGAAGAATCTAACATAAAATTTAAAAGATAGCACTTGCCATAAAACGTTTATTATATGGTAAAAGCTACATAGTGTTACCATGTAGCTTTTACAATATTAGCCTTACGCTAAATCCCTATAAAATAATGCTCACAATGCGTTCAAAGAATTGCAAAATAGTTTGTTGTAATGGAATGAAGATCTTACTTGCAATTGGTGTATTAAGCACTAAGATAAGTACAATCAAGCTGACAAAACTTAACCGTTCCAATGTAAATTGCAAGTCTCTAGGCAACAAGCTTGTAATAATGCGACTACCATCAAGTGGTGGTATGGGCATCATGTTGAGAATGGCAAAGTTAATATTATATACAACAATCAGTGTCAGTACTAACTCTAATGAGTCATTTGTCAACAAGCCGTAGCTTCCAAGAAAACGTAGTGCTAAGTAGCCTAAAAAGGCCATCAACACATTAGACGCCGGTCCCGCAATAGATACTAAGGTATAGTCTGTGCGAGGATCGCGGAAGTTAGACGTATCAACCATTACAGGCTTAGCCCATCCAAACCCACCGATAAGGAAGGCTATAGAGCCGATTAAATCAAGGTGTGCCACGGGATTTAAAGTCAAGCGGCCCATGGAGCGCGGCGTAGAGTCGCCGAGCATATCTGCTACCTTGGCATGAGCAAATTCATGCCCTGCAGCTGCAATGATAAGCGCTGGAATAGACGCTAAAATCATTGTTAAACTAATACCAGAAAATAACATAAAACTCCTTTATTGTTTCGCTTCCCATGCGGTGTAGCCGTCTTGAATGCAACGAAGGGCATTCAAGGTACGCGGATAGCCGATGTACGGCACGCATTGGGATGCGATATTAATCAAATATTGTTTGCTGTTCCCTACGTTCAAGTTGCCTTCTACGTGAGCCTTCAGCTGAGGTTCACAGCCACCTTGAGCGGCCAAGAAGCAGAAGGTAATCATTTCGCGATGAGCTACGCTAAGGCCTTTGCGAGTATAGTAATCACCAAACATATTGGCAAGCCACTTCTTGATGTGACGTGTATCCTCAGGACCTTCTTGATAGGAATTGCGCACAGCTTCACCAAAGATTTCCACTTGTTTTTCCACGCCTTTTTCAAGACGAGATTCACCAGTGATCGTGCTTCGAGATGGATCAGTAATGGTTTCTCCACGATAGTCAAAAATCTTGTTCGTCACCTTAAAGAATGGGCGCACACGACCAATACCAAGATATGGTACCGCCTGATAAATGAGCTCCACCACTTCGTCAGGAATCAACCCAAAGTTGAGTGCTGCTGGTAGCATCAATGCATATTCATCAACAGCAGAGGCACCAACTAAGGTAGCAAGAATAGCCAAGAAGCGATCCTTTGCAGGCACATTGCGGCCTTCTTCAGTGATGACTTCATCGAATGCAAAATTATCAAACAAAACTTCAAACTCAGGATCAATATAACCTGCTGGAGCTGCAATATCAGGGAACATGCGCTCCGTATAGGCTTGAGCAAATTCAGATTTAGACATAGAAAAACCTCCATAAACAACACTGGTGAAAGCCCAAAAGGAGCTTTCACCAGCAATAGTTATGTAATTATTACGGCAAGGGCCACTAAATTATAACGCTGGGAAAGAGAAGTCAGTGCCGTATACTTCTTTCCAAGCAGCCATGAACATATTGAATTCGTTGCTACCAGGTTGGAGTTGATATACTTGACCATCTGGGGAGAAACGATATACAGTATGCAAGCTTGGGTGTACAAGATATTTGAACAATGTAGCTTCACCGTATTGGTTATTATGCATGTTAATTACATTAATACCGAATACATAGTTGCGGCTGCTGTCGATACCTTTGAACTCAGATGCTTTATCGAAGAAATACGTTTCTGTACCATTTGCACTGTTTGGAACCTCTGGGTAGTTAGCTAAACCATTCCAGTTTGCTGCGTTTGCAACGCCACCCACTAATAATGTACCTGCTAATACAAATGCACCTAATAAATTTTTATTCATAATGCGCTCCTTTATGCCACGAAGGCCACTCACAATTAGGTCATACTCCACATGACCTCTGTACAATACGCTATATGTATAGTATATCACATTTTTAATAAAATATAGGATATCTTCGGTTACAGAATGAATGCATATGAGGTTCTAAAAATTAGCCTTTAAAAGTCTGTGCCGTTTTATTATTGGCGTTATCGATTGCTTGTAATAATTTATTAAGCAACTGACGCAGTTGACGCGTTTCTTCTACGTCGAAAATCGGACCTGCAGCTTCAGACAAGCGGCGCGGTATATGAACAGCTTCGTCACGTAATGCTTTACCAGTATCAGTAAGGGTTACCATAACTACCCGTTCATCTTGACGACTGCGTTTACGCTTCAAGAATGCTTTTGCTTCTAATTTCTTTAAAAGCGGTGTTAACGTACCAGAATCAAGGCGCAATACTTGGCCTAATTCTTTAACAGACAAGTCACCATATTCCCACAATGCCATCATTACGATGTATTGAGTATATGTCAAATTCAAAGGATCTAAGTGACTACGATATGCATTAACAATCTCCTTCGCCACTACATAAAGTGGGAAGCTCAATTGATTTTCTAATTTTAAGTATTCCACATCAGGAACATCTTGTTTGTGCTTATATCCTTCGAGCACGCCAATTTCTGCCATATTCTACCTCCATATGCACACAATTATCTACTAATTAATTGTACACAATTTTCCGGTAAGCAGTCAACGTTAATTCCCTACTTTGGACAGATATTTTTAAATTTGTCAATTAATTAATATTTTTTTTCTTATTCGTTAATAATTGCCAATTTCTATAGAATTTATGCCCAAAAATCTTACCATAAAACTGTGAATCTAGTTATAAATTTTTTTGATATTAGACCTCTATGTTACACGCTTTCATCGCTACTTCAAGTCGCTTTGCATGGTCTAATTCTATAATAAGCTATATAGATTTAAAACTTTAAGTAACTACTCACGTATGAGTACTCAACAAAATCAAAAGTTAAAAATATAATTTTATACAATTATTATTGTAAACTCTATATCTATTTTTGTCAATATACTTGCTTTAATTAGCTAGTTAGTAAAATGTAGCCTCTTCTAGGTTCGTCCTTGTAGTATAATAAAAGAAACTCTATATCAAATCTCATTTGTCATAGGAGGCCCTCATGAATACCTTAGAATGTATCAAAACTCGTCATAGTACGCGTAAGTTTAAAGCTGATCAATTATCTCGAGAGCTCATCGATCAAGTGCTCGACGCTGGTCGCCGTGCTCCCTCTGGTGGCAATACACAATTAACACATTTCATGGTTATCACGAACCAAGATGTACTCAATGAATTAGTAACACTCGTTCAAGAAGAATACGGCAAAATGCCGATTACAGAAAACACCTTACCATACATGGTGAATATCATTAAAATGTCCGCTGAAGGCAAGTTTGTATTTAACTATGGAGCGCCTGTACTCATTATATTGGCTAGCAAACCAAGTTATGCCAACAACTTTGCTGACGTGTCATGTGCGATGCAAAACATGATGCTCGCTTGCAACGAACTAGAACTTGGTAGCTGTTGGGTTAACCAAATCCGCCATCTTCAAGATAACGAACGCATTCAAGCTAAAATGCGTGAACTAGGCCTTGGGGAAGACGAAAAAGTTTACGCTAGCTTGGCTATCGGCTATCCAGATTTGCCAAACGGCCTTAACCGCCGTGAAATCGAGCCAAAAGGCTACAAAGTGACATATGTAGATTAACGATATTGTTTACCTACAACTATGCCTATAAGATAATTAATGAATACAAAAATCCCCTAGTAAACTAATTACTAGGGGACTTTAATTTAGGTAATATACTTCAATTTATGTGACTTACTGTAATCTACGCGACTCACGTTAATGTATATGAGTCAATGTAATTTACGCAACGCACAAAGAGCCGTCTAATACTTTCAGATTATACACGAGACCAAGTCGCACCAAACCATGTAAGGCAACCGCCGTTACAGGATTAATGGAACCGAACACACCAGCACCGATGATGCCTATGTGGAATAGAACGGACACGATGAGCAGGCCCAAATGACACTGTTTTGCCTCTTTTGAAAGCTCTGCCGTCGGGGAATTATTATCCACAAGGGAGCCCATCATGAGCGCCACGAGAATGAGTTCCAAAGAACACGGGCAAAGCACTAATAACAAGGTCGCCGTATGCATGAGATCACCAGTTAATGCAAAGGATCCCATGGATAGCAACATAACGGCCACGACGATAACCGATGAATAGTTATTGATACCTTGACGCAATGCTACAAGCTGTGTTGGCATAGTCGGTAACATATCAACATCCAAGGTGTAATGCGTCTCACCTGTAATGAGCTGCTCCAAGAAGAAGCCAGCGTGCACCATGATACCCACATAAGCCGCTGTATGATAATCACCAACGGCGATGAGCGCTACCATAGCTACAACAATAAGAAAATTAGCGTGAATCTCTAAATTATCCCAAATGCTCTGCACACTATTAATCAGCAATGGCAACCCACAAACGATAACAGTGACCCAAGCCAAATCAATGACTGGATACAAAGGCTCTGTGATTAAATCTAATAGTATAAACAAAATACCTAGCGCCAAAATGCTACCTTGCGTACGCAACGACACCTGCGCTACTAATGATTGTAAAAGCTTCATAAATACCTCTCTAGGTACTAGAACCGGCCAAACTCGGTCCGGAAAAAAATACAAAAACAAAACAATACCCATAGGGGTATATCTACAGTATAAATATTATACATAAAATACGTAATATATACAAATTAAAATTATTGATAAGTAAGAACGCTGTATTGAAGATTTAAATTTCTTTATTAGACGTAGAAAGAACAGATCCCTAAAAACGACTTAGCTCGCTTTGGAGGCTTTTAGGGACCTGTTCTTTCGGTTACTGATATGAAATTAGAGCTTCAACGCCTCAATCCATTCTGCTTCTTTAAAGCCAACGAGAACTTTGTCTTTTAGAACCAAGATAGGACGTTTTACTAACATGCCATTAGATGCTAATAAAGCTACTTTTTCTTCTTCGCTAAGGTTTGGCAATTTATCCTTTAATTGTTGTTCACGGTAGATCATACCAGACGTATTAAAGAATGCTTTCAAATCCTTGCCAGATTGTGGATACCAAGCAGCGATTTCCTCAGCTGTAGGATTTTCAGCTTTAATATCACGAGCAGTGTACTTAACTTTATGATCATCTAAGAATTTCTTTGCTTTTTTGCATGTTGTGCATTTAGGGTATTCAACGAATAGCATAGGTTCTCCTTATATCAATATTCAATATTATAACAACTTACTTATATATTAAGTATACCAAATATATCGAAAATTATCAATATCTTATTGGCAGTCCACAGGTTCTAATGCTTCACAATGCTTAATAGATGCTAGCGCTTCTTCCATACCTGCACTAAGTTTTGCCGTTCGTAAATCAACATCCATCTGCAAACGTAAAAAATAACCTTCTGAAACGCCAAAATATTTTGCCAGACGCAAAGATGTATCTGCAGAAATAGACCGTGTGCCATTCAGAATTTCTTGGACTCGTGAGACAGGCACATGTATATCCTTAGCTAATCTATACGCAGATAACCCTAATGGCTCCATAAACTCTTCCTTCAATATTTCACTAATGGTAGGTGTCGAAATAAACTTATCCATATATATTCCCTCTCTATCAATGATAATCTATAATTTCTACATCATAAAAACTATTAATGTCTTTTACTTTAAAACATAGCCTATACTGGCTATTAATTCGTAAACTATACTGACCAAAGCGATCTCCTTGGAGCAATTCCAATCGGTTTCCCGGTGTCCAACGTAAATCTTGTAATGAGTCAGCATTATCAAGCAGCATTAATTTACGAAGTGCCAAACGTTGTATAAACGGAGAAAATCGTTTAGAAAAACTTTGATGGTAAATCTTTTCTGTTTCCTTATCCTTAAATCCAATAATCATAGAATCTCTCCTTTGATTATACCTGTTAAGCAGGTATAATTCAACAATATATACCTGAATAACAGGCATATTGAAAATTAAAATATTTCTGTATGCCATTTCGGTAAAAGATTTCTAGATAATACCAGTCAACTCCTACTGTGACAGTGACTCTATTGGTCACCTATTTCGGAACGTAAGGATCTACATCTATCAACTTAATTGAGTTGAAGAATATCATCAGTTATTTTATGACAAAATAATTTCAAAAAATAAAAAGACCTATATCCTCCACCATCTCATGTCCAAAGTAGACATAAAATGGTCCAAAGAATACAGGTCTTTCAGAAATCTATATTAATTTTTAATGCTATATAATGTTATTCATAATGTTTTTTAGTATTTTCAAACATGCTAGGTATTATGTAGTTTAACATTCTTTTACAACAAGAATGTTAAGCCCATAGCCACGAAGATAGCTGGCAAGAGGTTAGCGATACGCACTTTACCAGGCCAGATGAGGTCGATACCGACGCAGAAAATTAGGATGGAGCCCACATAGGACAGGTTATCGATAGCACTCGGTGTCATCAACGGTGCTGCGATGTGTGCCATAGCCGTGATAAGCCATTGGGTAATCCCTACAGGAATAAAGGAGAACAGCGCCCCTTTGCCCATGGAGGATACCATAACCATAACGATGATACCGTCGAGGATACCTTTCAGTAATAGCGTCTGGTAATTACCAGTAAGACCGTCTTGAATGGAACCTAGTAC
>FLRW01323220.1_pt1 | contig 19229 bp, 27 predicted proteins | sample 1550421 | NCBI WGS metagenome assembly FLRW01 (sample SAMEA4031753, study PRJEB14383) | metagenome | biome: human; feature: oral; material: saliva | place: Philippines | collected 2014
AAAGCATGTACTCCCCCACCCCTTTTTCAAAAATTCCCCAAGTGGAAATTTGAAAATGAAATGAAAGAGAAAACTCATTTCCAACTCTAGCTATTTTCAAAATCAATCATCTATCATCTTCTAAAATCCTTTCATCTGTTTCTATTATCATTATATCACAATTTAGAAAAATGTCAAGAAATAAAATCGAAAAATAAATTAAAAATATTTTCAAAAATCTCTTGACAATCATTTTAGTAAATTATATAATGGTTATAGTTAGAAATGAGGTTAAAACATTTCTAAAAATAAAATAAAAATAATTTCAAAAAACACTTGACAAGCATTTTGAGAAATGATATAATTAAATCAGTTAAAACAAAGGAGAAAGAAAACATGAAATATGTATCACAATTAAAAGAGGTTCAAGAGTTTGCAATGGATATTATTAAAGATTATCCACTTGATAGCCAAGCGCCAAGAGTGTTGTTAGCCTTGGCTAGTGTTACACCAGTCGTTTTAAAACAATTTTTTGAATTAAATACAGGTAAAACACCAGATTATATTTATCACTCATTGGCTCGTAGTGGTTCTATTGCTAGTTGGCTTGATTCTTACGCTCTTGTTGCTTATATCAATGATTAAGGAAAGGTTAGCAAATGGAAACATATTTTTTCAAGTTCTATCACGTTTATAGGGACGAACCTTACAAGGCTTATGTTAGAGTTATTAAGCTATCATTTGCAAAATCATCAGCAAGAGACTATAATACAATAAGGGCAAGGCTTAAATGTGATTTAGGATTTAAGTTAAACCCAACTAAACTTTTAGTCTTTAAAGACGGAAAATATGAGTATTTAAGTAAAGAGGGTTTATAGAATGATAGCAAAATTTCAGATTATTCTTGAGGGGGTAATACCTCTCAAGATACAATGTTTAAAAACGTTTCCAGATGAAAAGCTGGAAGCAGAAAGAAAACACTACCTTATTAAAGGTTATTCAGAATATTCTGAAAATTTATTTGAAAGTAAAAATAAAAAAGAGTTGATAATATTTGAGAATATCAAAGAACTTAAATTCTCAAAATATAGTCACTATTGTTTAAAATCAGCTTATGAAAGATTTATACAAGGAAGAGAAAGGTATTAAAATGAAAAATTCATATAACAAATTAAACAAAAAAGGTCGTTTCTGGTTCTGGTGGTTCGCTTCTTGTAACCTTGCTATCTTGGTTTTTCTAGTGATACTGTCACTACTGACCTATACGATTTTTAAACAACAAAAACAGCTTGAGCAACAACAAAGCACCATCAGCAAGTTAAAGCGTGAGAATGAACATAACACGGCTTCTATCTTGCGCCTAGTCGCTTATCTTGAGAATGTAGGGGGTTGATATTATGGAAGACAAAACACGCTTAGAGGGGCAAGAAATAGCCTTACAATTTGAAAACAGTTTAAGGTTACACGGTCAAAAGATTGCAAGCCTAACCGCTTCCAGCGTTCGTGGTATGGTAACACTTGATGAACTGGTTATACATTCATTTACAAGCTATCTTGAAACGCTTTCAGAAATGATGAAAGCATACCCTGACGGACTAGACAAAGCAAGGCTGACCCAGCAACTCATAAACCTCCATCACTCCTTTTCATTGGCTGGATATGAAAAGCATATCAGCAATTACAAACAGCTAGAAAATCACTATTTACAGAAATATAACCAGATGAACAGCGTCCTGTCTGCCATCTGCTCCATCGCTCTGGATAACCCAGACGAAGACGCTTATAAAATCATAGCAGAATATAAAAACAGCTAGTAGAAACTCTCTACTAGCTTTTCTTTTTATGCTACGGTTATAAGTCCGTCTGGTTCTTTCGTGAAACTTGGATTGTCTGCAAGTTCGCCGCTTGCACTCATGAAATACCAACCTTTTCCAGACTTAATGAACTCATTAGAAACCATATTGCCACGCTCGTTTGTCATATAGTACCAGTTATTCTTATATTTGACCCAACCAGTAACCATAGCACCTGAATCGTCCATATAATACCATTCTGACCCGACTAGCACCCAACCAGTCGCCATAGCGCCATTATCTTTGAGGTAGTACCATTTTTCATTATCCTTGAGCCATTCGCTCGTTAAACAATAGCCTTTACTGTCGAAGTAGTACCAAACGCCACCTATTTTTTCCCATTTATTATAGGGGAAACTGCCATTGTTTCGTCTGAACCACCACCCCTTGCTGTCTTGTTTCCACGTTCCAGCGGTCTTTGGCTTATCCTCTTCTTCATCGTCTAACAGTACAATATTCTTATCAAACGGGTTACTAGAATACTGCCACCATCTTATCCCGTCCATAGATGGGAAGTATTCAAAGTTAGCTGTACCATCGTTTAAGCCATACCCTGCAATCCATAGAGAATTAGGGAACTGTGCTAAAATCTGCTGATAGTCCACATTATCCAGCGTAAACGGTTTATAACTATAATAAATAGGTTTATATCCAGCTTCTGCAATCATCTGCATAAAACGCAAGCAGGCGTTAGTGTTCGCTTGTGCGTCTCCGCTTGGGTCGTCTTCATAGTCCAATACCAAGTATTTAACTTGCATAGGTACGTTGTCAAGGAAGAATTGCGCTTCTCTTTCGGCTTCTGCTACGTCTCCGCCAAAGCGTGCGAAGTGGTAAAAGCCAATAGGTGTAGACTGTTCCACTTGAGCAGACAAGCAAGGGTTTAAATAGGTCGTACTTTCTGAGATTTTAACAATCGTGTTAGCCGTTCCCATCTGCTCCAAGATACCTGTTATATCGTAACCGTTATGGCTTGATACGTCTATAAATAAATCATTTTTCTTAACCATTATTTCTTTTCTCCTTTAAATTCTTCTAACAGGTCTTTCCCTGCGTCTAGTTGCGCTGTATATTTCTGTAGCTCTTCCTGTACTCGTGCGGTCATAAACTTGGGAATAAATACACCCATAACAGCAAGATTTTCCATGATTGAAAGCGCATAATATAAGTTAATGATAACCAGCAAAATCTGACCGACTGCCATAGCGTGAATATAAGTTAAGAATACCGCCACAAAATAGTAAAAAATGAATGTAAGGGTATGTTTGATAACTCCTTTTAGCCCCGTCCAGCTATCTGTAACTTTCCACTTCCAAGCCTTAAGAAAGCCTGTGATAAAATCAAATAGAATCAAAGCAAAGAGAATTGTGATATAGTCGCCTTTAGCAACTTCTAGCATAATATTATATAACATGATTGATAACCTCTATAAATTTGTTTTTAGTTTCTAAATCTTCATAAATAAACATATTCTTAAGGTACAAACTCCGTAAAGTTTTACCCAATGCGCTGGACTTATTCAAGTAAACAAACCCGTCTTCCACCTGTTCCACTTCCAGACAATAAGCGGTCAAATTCTTGTCAAAGCCTTTAGCGATATATACCATATTGTCGATATAGTACCCTGTTAAGAAAGTACCGTCACAATAGAAACTATACAGCCTAGACTTCAAGCCTTTAATTTTCGCTATATTCTTATCGTTCTTAATCTGAAACTCATTATTAGCAACGCTTTCATAAATACTAGACTTACTTAGCAATTTAAAGAATCCGCTCTCTTTTTCTTCCTCTGTCTGGAAAGCTGAATGAGGGGGGAACTCTATCAAGGTTGCATATTGCTTCATATTATAAAAGCGCTTGCCGTTATCATCGTAGAATTTTAGAAAGGCAAAATAGGGATTGTTGAAATTACTTGCATTTGATAGTAGATAGGCATGGCAACCGTCACGCCTACGAAAAACAGAAAAGATAAAGTTTAGTAACGCTTCCACCTCGTTATCAAGATACCTTTTTTTACTGGTAACGTCTATTAGAACTTCATCGTAGAGAATACTCATAACCTCATCATACTCTGACCCCTTCAAGTCAACCCAAGTAGATAGGCTCTTGAGGTAGCAAACGATTTTCCCGTTAAGAATAATCTTAGTAGAAGACAAAACTAAAATATTTTCTTCCTCTTCCATGTTGTCAGCTCTAAAAACAATCTTAGTATGAATTTTGCTTGCGTCGCTGTCTATTACCTCAAAATTAGTAAAGACTTGCTTAAGCAATTCTGTAGTAAAAAACTTGTCCTTGTCGATACGGTCAAGCTCTGACTTGTTCCGCCTTAAATAAATGAATTGCTCCCCTTTATCTATGAACCGTTTCAGCAGGTGCTTTTTGAGTGCGAAAGTCTTTCCGATACCACGCCCACCGATAACAAAATTAAGATACTGGTTATAAGACAGCATTTTCTGCGGATTGTACCATTTTTCAACTTGTTCGATAGAAAATCACTCCTTTCTATTTCATTATATCATACTTTTAAAAATTCGGATTGTTTTTCTGAATATCAAACAAAATCTTGTCTTCTTTATTCGCTGAATAATTCCAGATTCTCACGCCTGATTGAAAAATAGCCTGAATAGCGTTGATGTGTGATTGATTGGCTCTTAATGTTCCAAGGTTTAAGTTAATCATCTTGATATAATTAAACCGCTTTCTTGATTTCATCACGCTTAAAGCGTCATTAGTAAACCAGTTGACAAGCACCCCATAACATTTGATGTACTCGTTCGCCCGTCCCATGATTTCCTTTTGAGCAAGTGAGACTTTCCAATATACGTCTGTTAGTCTGTTCCCACTTTGGAAAGCTAGGTCATTCCCAATTTGCTGGACGCTGATAGGTTGGTTTTGTAGGTCTGCCATGCTTGCGTTGTAAGCCCTGATAGACTGGTCAAGTGCTATCTTAGATTTCATGTTAGCGAGGGCGTTTGATTGTGAGTTTAAAGCGTTATTTGTATCTGTGAAACCTTGCTGAACTACTTTATTATTATAGTCTCGGTTAGCGTTAAAGACTTTCATACCACCAGACGCAAGCCCACCAAGTGCACCTCCAAAGTTACCCGTTAGGAGATTTCCAGCCACGTTTAAGATACCACTAGCGCCCTCCGTCCATTGGTTGATGTTGGCACTATCTACAGCATATTGTGCATTGTAGCTGGCTTGTGAGTTAGCGTTTGCAACCTGTTTGTTTGATAGGTCTATGCTCTGCTTGAGCGTTTCCCGATTCTCTTTAAAGGTTAGCTGTGTATGCTCCATTTGATTCTTATGGCTCTGAATATAGCTGGCTTCTGCGTCATTGAGGATTGCAACGCTCTTCCCTGTAACGTCATTAAGTCCGTACTTGAAATGCTCTGGATTGTGTTCTGCCCAGTCGCCACTCTCCAAGCTGTCCAGAATGTTCTTATCAGCATAGCTTACATTGTTAGCGTTGTTATACTCCAAGAAATTGATATGTACCTGATTGCTATCGCCAAGGCTTCCGCTTACAACCACTTTATACTTGTGGTTTTCGTCTATCGTCCTTGGTAAATACTGCGGTTGATACACATAACTGTTACCGTAAATATCATACAGTTCTATCTCTGTGAACTCACTATTTAATAGCTGTACTTCTATTTCTAGGTCGTCTTTACCCATGTATGAGCGTAAGCCCTCTTGTATCTGGTCATAGGCAATCTTTAATAGGTTCGGGATTTCATACACGTTAGGGCGATAGTCAAAAAATCCGTCCACCTCAATCAGTAGGGCTTCAACGTCAAAGGCTGTTTTTGAATAGTCCCCGTTACCAAGTCGCCTGTCTCCTGTGTCGCCTGTGATTTCTCCCACGTCTCCACCTGCGACAACTTCGGGAGGGTAGATAATACTTTCAATATTGGCAACTGTATCTATACCTGTTCGCTCTGTAGTGTAACCGCTCCAAGCGTAGTTTTGCTCTATCACGTCATAGCTTGAGCCGTTGACCGCTGAAATAACAGACGTATGTCCCCAGATATTGTTTCCGCTTGGGATATAGCAGACAATACAGCCTACTCTTAAATCAGCAAAAGACGGGTCAAAGCGGACTTTCCAGCCCAGCGCTTCCCAGTTATAATCGCCCCCGATGTTGCTGGCACTCATGCCCCTCTGCGTGTCGCTTCCGCTGGCTTGTCTACCGTTTCCGTTGGGGTTCGGGGTGTTGATACCTCCCCCAATGTCGCAACCGCCTAACAGTTGAGAATACAAGGCGACTAGCCCGTAACATTGCCCGTTTCCTACGCTAGTCCCAACTCGTGACTTGATTTCATTGAGCGCCTTTAGTGTTTCTGTTGCTTCTGCCATTTCTTATCCTTTCTGTAACTCGTCTTGAATAGTAGAAAGCCACGCTTCAGCCTGTGCGATTCGTTCGCCCTCTTTATAGGCTACGCCCTCCCAGTTGTTCATAAAGTCGCTTGCGTTGGTGCTGGCGCTAGCTGTGGAACTGGCTACACGTCTAAACGTGTCCGCTCGGCTCTCTTGGTTCATGAATTGAAATTGTAGGTTAAAATCCCATAGGCTCTTACCTTGATTTCTGGCAAAGTTCAAAAGCTCCTCAGCCCTTGGACCCGTCCACTGACCTATCCCGATACCTATCCAGTGCTTATCGTCACTTCCTCTATATCCAGCTTCATTTAAGCTGATAGAGTACAAGCTGGCAAAAGCGCCCCAGCTCCCCATGAGGTTTTCTGCTGTTGGCTCTGATTCCATTTTCTCGTACTCGTAGCCTGTAGCATAGTCCGCCTCGTATTTCTTGGCTGTGACGTTGCTTTCTGCTGAAAAGTTCCCGATAATTCCAGCAATCCCTTCCGCTGTTGCGTCTGGTACTAGCTTCTTGATGATTCGGGTTACTAACCTAACTCGGCTTTCCTCGGTTGACGTGTCGCCCTCTTCGTTGGTGCTACCACTTCCACCACTTGAACCACTTCCAGAACTTCTATAATTCCGTGTGTTCTTTCGTCCAATCTCCGCAACGCTTCCCGTGATGTTTGACAATATTTCTATATAGGTCTTGTCGCCGTCTGTTGTCTCCTTGTATTTTACCCCAATATCTCGGCTTAAATACATGTTGACAATCTGGTTTACGGTGCTTGAGCCGTCTTGATTCAAGCCAAACAAGTGCTTGTAAAGGTTTTCAAGGTAAAAGCTGTCATACTTTTTGCCTTGGAAAATAAAAGGTTTAGACGCTCCACTTTTTAAATTTACAGGGATAAAAAAGTATTTAAAAGTCTTTTGCATGCCTGAATAACTCATATTGACGGGTCTGTTTGTCTTGGTTGTCATTTTGATTGTAGGTTTTGCCACGACTACAAGCCACTCCGTATCTATTCCAACCTCTCCAGCCCGTGTAGCGTACTTTGTTCCGACTGAAAACCCTTGCTGACTGTCTTTTAGCGCCCATAACTCATTAGGCAACGTCTGCTGTTCCACTTGCCCAATCACGTTTAAGGCTTTCAGCTCGTGCTGGTAGGTGTTCCATACGTCCACCTCGTAAATAATACGGGTAGCGTCTTCATTGATATAAAGCACGTCAAAAACAAAAGCGTAGTAGGTGCGCCCGTTGTTGATAAACCTCATATAGGTTACATTTTCATATTTCTCTACCCGTCCAGAAACTACGATTGAGCCGTTACGCTGTGTATATTGAAACTTGTCATACTCATACACAATTTCTATATGTGGGTTGGTCTTTGTGAAAAAGTCTTCCATAGCGTCAAGTGTCTCAAAGTTAATCACATTGGCATAGTCATTTTTAAAAGGGCTTTTAGCATAAAGCCATATCTTGGTTGATTCTTGCATAGTCTCTCCTTTAAAAATAGGAGGGCTGAAACCCTCCCTTAATCTTGTCCTATCTGTCCTTGTCCTATCCATTGACCCGATTTTCTCACGCTGTGCGGTGCTGTGACGGCTTGCCCGACTGCGGTTGCTGGCTGTTCGCTTACGTCTTGCCAACCGCCTTTCCTCTGCTGGAAAATACCCGATGGGCGGTTTAAGGTCTTAAAGATTCCGCTCTTACGGATTGCCCACGGTTTCAACGTTTTAGGCTTCTTCTTGTTGGTATTATATAGGTACATACCCACATAAAAGGAATTGTCTGAATATTGTCCGTCTGGATAAGATACATTTATATTTAAGGCACTGGCTGATGAACTTTCTTCGGCTGGAATGGTTACGGTAAAGTCTTGGGCAACTTCATCATTTTTAATCACTTCATCGGTTGTATATCCGCTAAACGTCCAAACGGTGCGCCCGTTGATTTTTATATCATACTCAACCCGATACCCAGCGTTTGAGCTGACCCGTTTAGACCACCAGAAAAGCGCTTTTACTCTGATTTTAGCTGTGATAGAATTATCATCGTTTTTTGTCTCTTCTAGGATTTCAACGGATTCGCCCCAAAACCTCATTGACGCCCATACAGACGGGTCATTTTGCCCGTACTGTATATAGGTCGTGTTGCCGTTGGTCATATAACCGTAGTCTGTGTCCCCTGAGAACTGCCAAGCATTAGCATAGGCTTCCGTCCAAGGTGCTACACCTGTACCAAAGTTTTCTACGTTGGCTGTGGTAGAGGTTGAAAATCTTGTTTCTAAAGGCATTAGATACCCCCTGACAAGTCGTTTTCTGTGCTTCCGCTGTTGGTTCGGATAAAGCTATTTCCGTCTGGTGTACCACCAAACAAGTTGATATTACCTGTTGCGATGTTGCGCCCTTGGTTAAAGCTACCCGTAAGCCCACCAGTCCAAGCGCCTGACCCCTCAAGGTTTTCAATGATTTTACGCAAAGCGTTTTGCAAGCCTGCGTTAGCATTTTCTAGGGCTTCGATTCGCTCTTTTAAAGCGTTATTTTCTGCTGTGATACGGTTGTTTAAGGTTTCAACTTCCTTTGTGATTCTGTCGTCAAGCTTCTTGATTTCTTTTTCTAGCTTGTCGTTTAAAGCGTCAATCCGTCCATCAAGGCGCTTAACTTCATCATCTACTTTCTTTTCAAGGTCAGCGATTTTCTTATTGACTTTAGCAATTTCTGCGTCAATGTAAGGCTTGATAATCTTTTTATAGTAGATGTCCGCTTTTTTGTTAAACCAGTCGTCAGCTTCCTTGCTCTCCATGTATCTACGGATAAGCAAGGGGATAAGTTGCTCTAGGAGTTCAGTTAACGCGTTCTTATAGTCTTCTAGTTCACTTTCCAGCGCCACAAAATCATCTAGTAGTTGTTTAAATGCACGCTGCAGCCACGCTAACAACTCGTAAATAGAATTGGCATTATCAAAGCTGGTAGGAATTGAGGGGATAAGCCCCCAGCGTTCCACCCAGTAAGACGAATAGCGCCCCCTATAAGACCTGAAAAATTCATCTTTAAATTCTTCTGGATTCATGTTTTAAAATCCTTTCTTATTTTAGTGTGATTCTTCATCTGCTATTGGTTGTGGAACGTTTCCAGCTGTTTCAGGTTCTGACGCTATGTTTGCTCTTGGAAACTCTCCGATAGAACTGTTTGGTGTGCTTGGCTCTGGTGCTGGTGTAATTGGTTTGTATTCTAACGGTTGACTAGGTTCATATGATAAAGGGTTTTTATAGCCCTCAAAATGTTCTGACTGATTTTCAATTATTACTCTAGTAAGTTTTGTTTGATAAATAGAGTCAGTAGGGGCTTTTTTATAATTTGTAAACCATTCAATCATAAGTTGGTAACTATCAATTCCAACTATATTATGGGTATTAAATGTAAATGCTAGATGTTTATCTTCTGTCAATTCAGCTTTAACACTGATAGTAAAATCATTTACAATCTTATAAGGTTTATCGCTATCAAGAAAATCCTCTCTTGTAAATCTAAACTGTGTTAGAGCGTTATTAGGAGAAATAACAGTAAGTAAAACATAATTATTAATGTAATCGTCATCTTGTAAACTGATATTTGTTGTATGTTTTTCAAATTGACTAATAATTTTACCCCAATGTGCAACTGTAATAGGTACATTGTTTAGGGCTTCTGTAATAGCATTGGTTACAAACTCTTTAATCTTATTATCGTTGATTGTTAAAGTGTCTGTTTCTTTTGTAACCGTTACCAGTTCACCACCAGATAGAGGAAACAGCGTCAAGTCTTGACTGATGGTCGCTGTTTTCAGTTGATTTGGGTCAACCCCTGAAAATTCTTCTGAAACAGAAATAAAAGGTATGTCTGAATGAATAGTATTTAATTTATCAGCGTCAGCGTTTAAGATTAGGCTTGTGTCTCCGTTCTTATCCTGTGTAATATCTGCAAGTGCTTGCTTACCTTCGATTGATAGGCTTTCTACTCCTTGGTGTTTTTGAAATTTAATCCATGAGTGAATACCTCTGACAAGTTTAGTCGTCTTTTTCTGTGGTTCATATACTTCATTGCTATTTGTTGCCATTTTCTTTTACCTCTTTTTCTTTATTTATAACCTTAATTGAATTTTTATAAAGTCCCTCAAGTGTTACGATGTAACTCAAGATAACTTTTAATGTTTGTACCGTAGTACGTTTTTTAAATACCCGTAGCAATGTATAGCCGTCTTTTTTAACATAATCATCTATGTTAGATTTCAAAAACAAGTATATACAATCACAAACAGTAGATACACGGGCGCAAGACTGGTCTGTATCGTCTCCGTGTCCCGTGACTTCGATTTGTAGCGTGTCCGTTGTCTCGGACAAGTTGATAATTATCATAAGTGTTCATGTCCTCTTTCTGCTGTCATGATGGTGTGAGGTACTCCTTTTCTATCGTTGCTTACATTTATTTTAAAGGTAGCCCAATCTTCAAGGAGTTGCTGACCGTCAATCTCTACCCGTCTTTCTTGCAAGCCTGTGACGTTCATCTGGTAGTTAGGTGTTACGATAACCCCGTTATCCCAGTGAACAACCTCGTTTACAAGTGGAATGCGTGAAAAATAGTTATTGTCGTCAATCATTCTAGCAAAGCCTTTCAGCTTGCTTTTGCTGGTCAACCTTTCAAAGCTATAATAAGCGCCCACAATCTTAAAACGGATAAATAAAAGCGCCTTAATGGATTGTAACGGCTGGTAGCTCTTTCTGATACTCCAGAAAGTTTCGTTTTCAATGCTTTCATAGTGATAGCTGATAGGCTTTAGTTTTATCCACAACTTAGCAAGGTCGCCCAAGCGTCTGCTGTTTGACTGAATATAGTATAAACCATCATCACTATAAGCAAAGTCTTGAAAGCTGAAAAGCGTGATTTCTTCTAACATACTATCATATTTTAGTATTTTAGCGTTTGATAAATCTTTCATCTATACCCCTTTCTAAAATACCTGTAAAAACAGCTTATCACATATATTAAATATCTGAAACTGTATGTCTTTTAATTCTGCGTTAGCTTGTAAGCGCTCTGCAAGACTTGAACCGCTCCAGCCTGAAACGTTGCTTTTTGTGTCGGCGTTGTTTTTCTGGTGGTTTTCTACAAGGTTGTCAGCGTACTCTATCACGCCGTAGCGCTCAGTAAATACAATTTCTTTGCGCTCCTGTGGTGTGGTGTTTGCAATCTGTAGCGCTTGCCCGTCTGCTTTCTGGTTGCCTACCGTGTCAATGTTCATAGACTGGTTTAAGTCCTTGATAGCCTTGTTTCTGATTTCAGCAAGATATTTAAAGAGATTGAAACACTCGTTGTTTAGAACTTCCTCAAGTGCTATCTGGAAACGTGCGAAAGTCTCAAGTCCTATTTCCCTGTTGTAAAAGTGCTTGCAAAACTCTTTCTTGAAATTGTCTGAAACTCCGTTGACTAGCTCCATGTCCTTAAATAACTCGTTATAGGTCTGGTCTATAATCGTGTTATAGTGCAGAAAGTCGCCGTTTTCATCTACTGCCAAGCCGTCCAGTCGCCCCGTCACGGGATTTCTATATCTGGATTTTAAAAAGGTTGCAATCGTTGCTGTCGTGTTATTCTGGGTCAATGATTGTCCCCTCCTTTTCTGCGAGGTCTAGCGCCACTTTGTCAAGGTTAAACTGCTGAATAGTCTCCGCTGGTTTCACGCTGATTTCTAGCCCATAGCATTTATTGATAAGCTCAACGAATTTTCTTCTGGATTTCCAGCCTACTTCTATATTAGCAGAGATAACCCCGTTATTAGAAATAGCCTCAGATACTACCAGACGCTCTTTTTTGTCTGACGGGTTATTGTTGATACCAATAAAGGTCAGGAGCTGGTTCATAACCCGTAACTTTTCATCGTGTAACTTGTCAAGTAAAAAAGGTGCGTCTGTTCTGAATACTTGGATATAGTCCGATAGCTGTTTAAAGCTGTCTTGTCCGTCTTGGTCTTTCTGCTTGTTCAGATAGACAACTGGCTCAAAATTGGCAATTTTATTAAAAATATTCTTCATAGATAGCACGTTTGTATTGTCCGCAAAGATGAAATACGGTGTGATTTGTGCGTTTCTATTTAGTTGTATTGTCAGTTCAATATCTGCCAACTTTTCGCAAAATAACTCCAGATAGCCTATATACGGCTCATAGAAATTATTATTAGGAATCACAATGCAAGGTCTTTTTATCTTGTCTGGGTTGTCCTCGTGTAGCTCTGAAATTACCCTAAAATCGTTTTCAGTATAAGCGATTTCCATTTGTTTAAAATAGTTCATACTGCTAGCGTTAACGGGTTGATAGGTCAAAGGCTGGTCATAATGGTTTAAGCGTTCCCCTCGTGTTCCACCCTGTGCGATATAACCAAAAGTGTCATCATGGAAGAAAGCAACGTGTCCATTCTCTATCAGCTTTTTCTCTATAAATAACTCGTCAATGTCGTTTGGCAAACCCTCCCAAGTGAAATAGTTAACCACGATATTATAGAAATAATTAAAATAAAACTCAAAAAAGGCTAGACGGTTACGCTCTACTGTTTCTTTGTTTAGCTCAATCTTGCCCAGATGTCGCTTGTAATTCTTGTAACTCATTTAGTCCCCTTTCACATAATGAAATAGGCGGGCTATTGCCCGCCCTTGGTCAGCCTTTAGGCTTCCTCTACATACCAGAAATGAATGTTTTCAAAAAGTGAAAGGCTGGTCATGTAGTGATGATGGTAGAAATAGTTATAGGTCATGTTGCGAGGGTTGCGGATTGCTTCCATGTGTACCAGTTTATCTTTGTTAATGATAGACTTAGCAGAAATAAGGAAAGCGACTGGCTTACGCCCATTGTTTGCGCCCTCCCCCGTGAATTTTTCAAAATCATCTACTACGATAGTGCGAGCCAAAACGCTTGCCTTGTCCATGTTGAAAGCGTTAGCAAGTAACATGTCAAGATGTGTAGAAAATTCTGCTGAAATAACTAGGTACTGGTCTTCAATCGCCGTCATGTTTGGCACGCCTACAGGGTTGTTAAAGGTAGTGCGTGATGGAATTGTGAAACGTTTAGAAAGATTGATTAGAGACTGGTTAAAGTCTACCACAAAATCTTGTTTTGTTTCGTCAATCTTCGTACCTGCGACTGTGATTTTTTTAGCGTTGCCCTTAAGGTCAGTATAGCTGACTTCTGCAAGTGATTTCTCAAGTACACCCTTAACAGCTTGGTACTCGTCCAGCGTGTCAGATGAAAGAAGTGATGTAAACATTTTGTCCACAAACTCATCAAACGCCATGTCAGAAACAAAGGCTTTCTGAATCCATGCACGCTCAAAGGTGCGCTCATAGTAATTTTCATTGTTTAAGGTGTGGTAGAATACCTCAATATCTGTATCAGCGAATTTGAACGGGCTGACGTCTGACTTAGCGTCATAGGTTTTCTTTTCGGCTGGATGTACGTAGATTTCTTGCAATGTGTCCCCAAACTCAAAGGTTTCAGACTTGAAAATAGCCAAAGGGTTTTCATAAGTAAGGGCTTTAATAACAGTTGAACCGATACGGTTTACCAAAGCTGTGAAAAACTCGTTGGCATGTTTTTGAAAATCCTGATAAGGAACTGTAGCGTGGTTAATGCGTGCGCCCTCAAGTACAGGAATGTCTGCCTGATAGTCAGCGCTGGCACGGGTGCGGATAGAGTTCAATAGGTCAATGTTTGAAACGTTTTTTCCTGTTTGACCTGATAAAAAGGTAGTGATTTTATTAGCCATGTTATTCTTCTCCCTCTTCTACGATGTTTTCGTGGTCGATGTTCATTTCTACGCCCTCAACTTCACTTGCTGGGGCTTGCGCTGGATAGTTTGGCACTTCCTGCGCTGGTGTGTCAGCAGGCATAACTGCTGGCGGAGTAACTTCTGCGACTGTTTCTGGTTCGTCCTTGAGTGCGTCTAGTGCGTTGTTAGGATACCAGTTAATGCTTTTTGAAAATGGTTTCATCTTCTTTTCTTCCTTTCTTTAAATAACAGCGTTGATTGCTGATACTACGCTCATGTCTTCTTGCGCCTGTTTCATGATTTCATCTTGCTGACCTAAACGGCGGTAAAGTTCGTTATTTGCTGAACGTAAGTTACCATTTTTAAGATTTAGGCGCTCAACGTCTTCATTCAAGACTGAGACAACTGTGTCAACTTCTCCGACAAAAGCCTTAATGTCAATCAAGTCAGCCGTTAAGCTCTCAATTTCTTCATCGTTTCCGACTTTTGCCATTGCAGCGTCTAGCACTGCGAGGCATTCCTGTGAGGTCATAGCCCTCTCCTTTCAATTTTTAAACAAAGTATATCATACTTGACAAAATAAAGCAAGTATGATATGATGAACCTGTAAGGCTTTTCAAGGCTTGTCTAGTGCTGGGTAGATGGTTACACCTCAAGGGGTGCTATCCAGTACGGGTCATTCTAACCAACTGACTTTTCAAGCCATGAAAAACGCTTTATAATTGGTAGTTTCCTTTTCAGGAAGCTACTTTTTTATTTACCGAAAAGTCCTGCGAATGGGTTCACGGGTTGCACTTCTTCAAGTGTAAGAGTGTCAGCCATCATAAGGGCGTTGAGACGGAAAAAGTCGTTACCGTTGTCGCCACCCTCCACAAACATAATCGCAACGTGTACGGGGATTTCTGTTTTGTAGTTTGGCGTCTTCTTAACTGTGATTTCTCCTGTCTCTGGGTTCACGTCTTCATAAGATACACCAAAGTTAACTTCTTCAAAGTCTGTTTCACTTGTGAAAATTTTCACGGTTTCAGTTGCTTTCACGATAAAGTAAGGGCGAGCGTCTGGGTCTTTCTCCGTGTCTGGCGTGTAGAGTTGTAACCCAAAATCTACAAGCTTCTTGCTGTCTTCTTCTGTCGCTGGGACAAGGTACACGGCTTTAGTTGCTTTCTTTTGCTTATACTTGCCGTCTGACTTGTTAGATGTCGCTGTGATTGTAGCCTGTGCTACAACTGTGTCAAAATTTTCATGCTTTGCTTGTTTTTTAGCCATTTGTTTTATCTCCGTTTGTTGATTTTAAAAATTTTAATGGTGTGATGATTGTATTGAGATTTTCTAAATCGTTTTGACGGTTCTTGGATTTCTCGTAACAATCGTAAAGAGCATTAGAAGAAAGAGAGTAGATTTTGTTTTCTTCTAAATAGCAACATAGATTGTAAAAAGCATTGATTGAAATTTTATCAAATTCTTGTGAAACAAATTGATAAAGGTTCATCATGTATTGAAAATCTTCATAGGCATAATGTGCTTTTAGATAAGACTTTAAAAAAATAGTGTTTTTGGGTGCGTTGCTGGATTTCTGGAAATAGTACCCCTTTTTATTTTTAACCTGTTGGGTGTGTAACAATTTTTTGAAAAAGGAGCGGTAAACCGACAATACAAAGCCATCAAACCAAGTAATCTGTTTCCCTAATTTTAAAGGTTGTTTCATAAATTAGAGTACCTCCTTTAATCTGTTTACTTGCCCTCTTGCCCTCAAAAGTTGCCCCGATAACAAAGTTTTCAAAAGTAATTTTTTCTTTGATTTCTGGGGTCATACCTGCACCCTTAACGTCTAGGTGTGTAGTCCCGTCTTCTTGTATCAATTCTTCGATGTAGAGTTTTGAGCGTAGATATTTTGCCTTTACGGCTCTGCCCTCATGCGCCCACTTGCCAAACTCTGACGGGTCAATGTCTAGGACAAGGCTATCAGAATGGAACAAGTGCAAGCTGTCTGTATCGGCATATAAGAAATTATCATAATTTTCTTGTGCGTTTGAGATGATAAAGTGACGGGCGATAGATGTAACAAATAGCGCCACGGGTGCATAAACGGGTTGTACTTCTTCTTCATCGTCATTTTTAAAGCGTAATATACCTTTATCGTCCAGATAGGCTAGTTTCTTAACAGATATGATTTTAGCACCAAACTTCCCATACAAACTATTAAGCATAATCTTAGCTTTTTGTTTCTCTGCTGGAGACTGTGCGTTTTCTTTCTTATATCTGTATGTAGTAATATAATCATCAAACAAGCCTGATTCTGTCTGAAATTCAAGTGTTTCAACATACATGATAGAGCTATCATAATGTTTCAAAAATAGGTCAAGGTCAAAATTAGTCAAATATAAGTCTATAACCTCGTTTTTTGAGGTGGTCACATAGTCGCTAGTTCTGACCCCAATGCGTAAAGCGTCAAGTTTGCGCTTAATTTGTATAGTTGGGAGGTAGCCACGTTTTAAGTCAAAATCGGCTTTAATATGGTAAATATAGTAGTGGTCTTGCTTTATCTCCTTGGGTTTCCCTTTGTATCGTTTAGGTACACCGATTGGGAGGGCATTTTGTAGCATAGTAGCTGGGTACATGCTGTTAATGTCGTAGATGTCTATTAGCTGGTTTAAGGTTCGCCCCTGCGTTTTTGGATTGGCAAACGTCCAGCCCCCACGGTAAGCCTTACGGCAAAAGTCGTCCACCTTTTCGTCAAGAATTGGGAAAAAGTCTCTGAATTTTCGTTTAGACTTCCTGAAAATCCGTTTAAACTCTGTCAGCGCTTCACTTGCTGACGTGTACTTTGTGAAGTTTTCTTCATAGTACATTGCAAAGATACCACGGGCAAGAATAGCAACGTCTACATGTATGTAGTCAATCCATTCTGGCTTTATTTCATCTGGCTTATGTTTTAGCAAGGGTGTAGTCCCTTTAGCTATTGGCATTTTGAAAAGTCCAGCCATCGTAGCGATTGAAAAGTTAAGGATTTTTAGGGAGTCTCTAAAAGTTAGCGTAAAGTCTGGAAATTCTAGCGTTATAGAATACCATACCCCCATATCGTTAATAAAGTAAGTACATTCTATATCATTGTTCAGAAAGAAAGATAACAAGAAAGAGCCGTCAAACTTGAGATTGTGAAAGAATATAATAAATTCATCTTCTCCTGTCTCGGTGTAAGTCTTGTCTAGGTCAAGATAGAGCGATTTTAGAAAATCCTCTAGGCTAGTGTTTACCTTGAATGTATCTAGCTTGTCATAGTCAATAACTTTAGCAAAACAAGATAGCCATACCTCTGTTTCTTCCTCGTTTGTAGTCGTTTCAAAGTCACCTGCATAGTAGCAAGTCACTTTTTACCCCGTTTCTTGCGTCTTCTCATGTCTGAGACAAACTGCTTAGAAAACTTATCTACATTATCAAGGATTTCACGGGCTAGGCTGTCCTGAAATTCAAAAGCCGTTTCTTTACCGTCAGTGTCTACGAAAACCATAACGTTATCAAATGAAACCTTATCAGACGCCCCACCTGTTAGAAATGCGCCAAAGTTACTGGCACTCATACGCCTTATGCGTGATACCATAGACTTAAAGGCTTTTTCTTGAGCCTTATTGCCTGCTTCTCTCGTGTTGTAGTGCATTTCTTCAAGCGCTTGTATATAGCGTTCTTTAGCTTCTCTGTCACGTTGCGAGCGGTATTCTTTGACTTCTTTAGCTGAATGAAAGCGGTTTAAGTCTGAGCGCTGAGAAGAGCGAAAGCCTTGGGTCAGCTTTTCAACTGAAAACTTGTCCCCGTACCATGCTTTAGCTTTTTTAACATAGTCGCTAGTATAAACATGATTGCCGAATACTTGAGTACGTCCCTTGCTTTTAATCTCATTGTAGGCACGTTCTAGCGCCTTGTCACTCATTCCTGAAAAGTCCCACCGTCCACCCATAAAAGCCTTAATCTCGGCATTAGATGCGCCCTGACGTTGTAGCGTTCTTTTCTTTCTGGTTAAATAGTCCCGTTGTACCTTCCTTTGTTTTGGTGTTAAAGCCATTTACTACACCCCTTCCGCTGTTTGTTCCTCTGCGTATTCTAAGACGGTGGCGAACGGGATAGAAGCAGAATAGCTCTTATATTCATAGTCTACTACCTCAATAGTAAGATAGCCCTTGAAACGCTCTTTTAGATAACGTTCAATGTAAGGAAGTTGGCGACGTTGGTTAATTGTCACTTGTTCGGTTGTGATAGTTACGTTACCATCTTCATTTTTATAAAGATTGAAAGTTACCTGAGTAGCGTTAAAGCTACATTTGATAGGTAAATCTGTCAAGTGCTTTTACTCCTTTCTTTAAAATTTGCTTTTTACATTTAAGAAAATAAAGGTTATTTATTTTCTTATTTAAGTCTACCACAATTAGAAAAATTTTGCAAGTGATAAACTTAATAAGAAAGTAAATTTTTATCAAATTCTTTCAACTGTTAAAAGTTGATAAGCATAACAACACATTTCTTCTAGGCAAGTTTTGCCCTTATTATAATTGTAGATGAAAGTTTCTATAATATCTTTAGAACTTTCATCATCTTTTACCATAAATTCCTTTGTAAAAGTTGTACCATCAAAACATACAAATTTAACTGTTTCCTTTGTCATTCTTCTAACTCCTTACTTAAATCACTTTCAATTAAATCAATAGCTTCTTTAATCATTTCCTGTATATCACACGAAACTAATCTCCCTTTATATTCAATAAAAGTGGTTATGCCTGAAAATGAAATATCAATTTTTTCGCCGTTTTTAGGATGAACCGCGTCAGCCTGATGAAATCTAATAAAGAGTTCGTTCTTTTTATGTAATTTTCCATTAGCCATTTTTATTACTCCTTTGTTTTAACTAAGTCTATTATAGCATTTCTCAAAATGCTTGTCAAGTGTTTTTTAAAATTATTTTTAATTTATTTTTAGAAATGTTTTTATCTCATTTCTTTATGATACTATGATACCATTTTATAAAATGATTGTCAAGAGATTTTTGAAAATATTTTTAATTTATTTTTCGATTTTATTTCTTGACATTTTTCTAAATTGTGATATAATGATAATAGAAACAGATGAAAGGATTTTAGAAGATGATAGATGATTGATTTTGAAAATAGCTAGAGTTGGAAATGAGTTTTCTCTTTCATTTCATTTTCAAATTTCCACTTGGGGAATTTTTGAAAAAGGGGTGGGGGAGTACATGCTTT
>FLRW01317323.1_pt1 | contig 16901 bp, 23 predicted proteins | sample 1550421 | NCBI WGS metagenome assembly FLRW01 (sample SAMEA4031753, study PRJEB14383) | metagenome | biome: human; feature: oral; material: saliva | place: Philippines | collected 2014
TACCCTTTGTTTCTAAGTACATCTGTTATATGGTTGAGACCACAACAAGGCTCTAAAATATCCTTTTGAAAGCGTTCCTCATCAAGCAATAGCTCTACTGCTTTTGGTTCTGTTGCGTAGAAATCATGTTGCTCTCTATCTGCACCTACTACTGTGGTGCTGCCTAACACTCTTAAAGTTGATGTTATGTTTTCCAATTTAAGTGTCTCCTCGCTATAATCTTTCTATCACCTTACCAAAAGAATTCTCTTAGCTCATCTTGATGCTCTGTGAAATAAGCACTTAACCATTCAAACCCATAAGCAGAACCGAAACCCTCCAAAAGAACAGAAAAGTCTAAGTGGGTAAAGCCCAATTTCTTCAACTTTTTATAAGTGTTAATAGGAGAACGTAGCTTTTTGTACTTTATAATACTTGCAATATCCTTAAAGTCATATTCCCGTAAACTAACCATTTTCATACCTAATACATACTCTATAGGTGCTAATAAAACCGTTAAGTTACTAAAAGAATACAAAGTTTCACAAACATCAAGTGGAGGTTCTGGATTTAAGGTTGCTACATCATTATTAAGCCAAAGTTCACCTTGATAGTTTAAATTGAAAACTTGACCTACTCGAAAAATAATCTCATGTATCTTTCTATCGGAAGTATAAAAAGCATCCACATCATGAGTAGCACGTAAACCGTGATATTCCAAAACATAACCGCCGACACATAAGAGAGTTAAATGCAAACCCTCTTTAGCTAACTCTTGATTCAAAAACTCAAACGCTTGTAGTCGTCTATCCATGTCTATACTCCTTCAACAAGCTCTGTACCTGACTTAACTGTGCCGGTTTACCTAATGATACCACAAACTCGTGAGTTGGGGAGCCAAATTGAACTGCGCACTTTAAACTAATTTTTTGAAACTGAGTCAATTTATCAGACTCCCAAAGTTTTTGAACATCATCATCAGTTAAATAAGTGTAATCTTCAAAAATAACTTTTCTTAAATAGCGAAACCAATGGCTAGAACTAAACCTCGAACGTTCTGCTGCAAGAACCATGTAATTAAAATTGTCCATACTGGGAACCTCATTTCTCTCTTAACCTTCTTCTAGTAACTCTAAGAAAGTCTCCATATCTAAGTGGTTTGGGTCGTAATCTTCTAAATCAAAAATCGGAGGTTTGAGAGATACCCTATAATAAGGTGTACCCCAACTATCAACGAACCTAACAAGTAAATCACCGAAAATATAGGTTTTACTACCTTGATACATAAAAGTAAAGGGAATATCTTCAACCTCAGTACGATTAAGCATATAATCTTGATTTACGAGACGGTTATTATTACCTTGAATGATGAACCCATTCTGCTCACACAAAGTATGCAACAACTCTGTCTTATACTGCTCAGTTTCCTTTACAATCCTACGAACTCTTGCAATCATACGTTTATTAAAATGTTCTTTTGTTTCCATAAATTTAACCTCAAAATTCTAACTGCAAAGGGGAGATACCGAGACCTACCTTTTCAAATCGAGCGTGTAAATCATCTAAAGCAGAAGTAGGTACAATCAAATTCCTACCGAATTTCTCTAATTCAATATCAATTCTCTCACCTAATAACTCTCCTGATTTTAATAGATTTTGCAAGCGCTTTGCAGTAGCTAAGTAGTGACAATCACCGTAGAACTCAACGAGATAGACTTCTTTTCGTCTCTCATAAACTCGCTTTGCCATGTTATCTTTTTATTAAATAATCTTTGAGATTATTACCTTTCTTTAATAAATAGTTTGTTAGTCAATACTGTTAAACAATACTTACTCTAACTGGATGTAACACTACATCCTTTATCCCATCTGCGAAAACATTAGGGAATACTTTTTTCATTATTTGAAACGCAGCGTTAACATCTGCATTGATTTTAAGTCCTTTATTACTTATAAATAAACCACGTTTGACACGTCTTTTCTTGTTGTAATAAAACTTCTCTGGTAATTCATTGTCTAAAAAACTTGTACCACTTGTATAACTTTCCTCGGTCAAAATAACTTGGATACCACAAAGGTCTGCTTTGTAACAAATCTTATCAATTAACTTTTGATGCGGAATGGAAACAAAGGCTTGATTGGTAACTTTACCCAAAGAACTTGACTGTTTCCAGTTCTTATTATTTCCAATAACAATAGTATTGATTTGATTTTCAAGAGCAAAATCAACAATATAACGACTTGCTTTATGTAAGTAATCTTCTACTTTTAAATTACGCTTTTGAGTCAACCTATACAAACGATTTGTGTAATGTTGATTATTCATCTGTTTTGCGACACTCTGATAATGAGCCTTTTTCTTGTTGTAGTATTGATTATCAGATTTTAGACCTTTACCGTTGACAATAATTGGGTTTAACCCTGTATTTGTAACAACAGTTGCGAAGTTATCTAAACCTAAATCAATACTCATATATCTACCATTATCAGAACGCAACTCAACATCTACCAAAATACTATACACAATCTCCAAACAGAAAGACTGACCTTTAGGAACTACTCTAACTTGATTGATCTTCTCAAAGTTATCTAAAGTTACACACCTTGGTTTAACTGTAAATCCACAAAAGGTCTTAGGGAAGTGTAATAAATCACCTTTTTGTCTTACTTGTTGATTCGTAAGAGGTAGAACCATCTTCCCCTCTTTTGGTTTATATTTCGGTAACTTTGGTTGTCCTGAATACTTATCTTTATTCTTAGACCAGTCTTTAATTGAATTGAAGAATGACTTCCAGTTAGTTTCCAACAAACGCAAAACTTGTTGTGCGGATTGGGAAGCAGGCATATTAGCATAATCTTGGAAATCTAAATCTTGTCTTAATAGTTTATCCAACTCCTGATACCGCAACCATTTTCTATTCTCTACAAATTCATTGCGAACAAGATAATTAGCATGGTTGTATAAGTTCTTTGCTAAATGCGTGTACTCACAAAACATATTGTAGTAAGGATGACTCTTTTTAATCACATGTTTTTCAACTTGTTGAATGACTGTCATCTTCAAGTAACTCCTTAATCAATTTGTTTTTACGCTTACTAGACAAATTTAAAGAGTAACTGTCTAGGAAATGAACTACATCATCAAAAACTTCTTTGCTATCTAACTTTGTAGAACCCACCTCACTCATAATAATGAGTTCACAACCGTGTTTAGCAAACAAATAAGAAAACAGTTCAAAACCTACTCTTGAAACTCTGTCTTTGTAGGTAACAACCACTCGTTTAACTTTTCCAGCTAAAACTTCATCTAACAAATAGAAAAAGTCCTTGCGCTCCTCGAAATGGATACTGCTTGCTATATCTTGGTAGACACCATTTAAAACATAACCGTTTTGAAAACAGAAAGTCTTCAATAGGTGTACTTGGTTCTCTAAATCCTTCTTCTGCTTTGCAGTAGAAACTCTTGCGTAAATGTAAGTTTTACGCTCAATATCTTTATTCAATAGCTTATAGACACTATCTGAGTCGTAATCATATTGACCGTTAGCTTTTACATTAACCTTAATTAAACCCTCTTTAACATACTTCGTTAAAGTTGGACGTGTAACTCTTAAGATTTGTAAAACTTCTTTGGCTTTCATAATCTCACCACCTTTCTAGTTTAATTTAAGTAAAGTATAACACAACAAAACAAGAAATGCAACTATTTTTATTAAAATAATTGCATCTTTTGTATTGGTATTTATCTATCTGTATAACTATATAAAACCTCACCAATCTAAGTTATCAGCAATATATTTACCTAAATTCTCAACAACCTCAATAATTAAAGCATTCCCCATAAAGAATTTTCTGCGAGTATCAGATACCCCTACTTCTTTACTGAGTTTAACCTTAGTCCAGTTGTCCGGGAAACCTTGTAAACGCTCTGTCTCCAAAGCAGTTAATAGTCGATACCCTCTGCTATCTTCAATTAAATGAGTAGTGCGACTTATAGAACTCTCAGAAGTCAATAGAGTGCGAGAAGGTAAATCTGCACTATCCACCAAAGCCATAGCGCCCTCTGAATAAGTGTAAGTATACCCCTCTGAATTAGTACGTTCAAACTTCTTCGCACCTCTCAGATACCGAAACTTATCTACTTTATCCTTAGATAAATACATAGCATCAGACAAGTCCAAAGGACTTTCTAAAATATCCCCTAGAACCTTACGAGAACCCTCATATTTTGGCTCTAGCTCCTTTGTAACAACTTGCCCCTCTATCATACTTCCTGAGTTCCAAAACTCCGTAGAGAACGAATCTGAGACCTCTACGATGTCTTCTGGTAGAACAAAGGAGTTACTTCTATCTTTTACAATCTCATCCTGAGTTGGATAAGTTTCTTCAAAGATACCACTAGTACCTACTCCGAAGTCATCTAAAGCTTTTTGCTGCTTGTAGTAATCAGTATCTTTTCGATAGACAAAGAGAAAGACTCTCTTTCTTCTCTGGCACCAACCATACTCAGCAGGGTTAATAACTCTCCAATCTACACCGTAACCCAAATCTGCAAAAGCTCTAAGCATAATAGCAAAGTCTCTACCACGTTGTTTTGAAGGAGCTTTCAACAAGCGATCTACGTTTTCAAGGAGTAAATACTTAGGGTTACTTAGTTTTGTGGCTCTAATGATTTCCCAAAAGAGGACTCCCTTTTTACCTTCGATACCCTGTTCATTTGTCTTGGTTCTTGCTACAGAATAGTCTTGGCAAGGGAAACCACCTACAATTAAATCTACTTGACCTTTTAGAGCAGAAAAACGCTCATTGGAGATTGTAGTGATGTCTTCGTTCCAATTCTCACTATCTGGGAAATGGTAATTGTATACCTCAAAGGCATCTTGCGACTTTCTCGACGGTTCAAATTGATTTGACCACCTTGTTTTAAAAATAGGACTTGCTTTTTCAAGACCTACTCGAAAACCACCCACACCTGCAAATAATTCTAAGACATTCATCAATTTAAACCTCACACATATAGATAGTTAATGATTACTTTTTCAAATAAATCGAACAATTCTAACTTCGAGATGAGGTCGTTAAAATCCAGTTGAACCTTAGTTTTATCCCACTCAACTCCATCTTCTAACAAGTTTAGAACCAAGTCAGAATCATCATTCAATCGAATAAGAACGAAAGAATTAGAAAATGTAACGGAATGCACTAAATTAACTCTAGTCCACAAACCTGTTTTCTTATCCCTTGCAGAAACATAAGCAGCCCCAATACAATCACCTAATTTATTAAGAATATCTACTCTTTCAGTGTAATTCTCATATTTTAATTTCATCAATTAAACCTCACTACTTACATCTTCATAAAGGTAATTCACAACAACTTGTTTCATCTTCTCTAATAATCGAGTTGGGCTAAGGTAACTAGAACCAAAGTCCGGTTTAATCTCAATTTCAGACCAATAAGGTTCAGCTTCACCTAGAATTAAAACCTTAGTTGTACCGTCTGTAAAAACAAATTGGATGCAAATACGAGATAGATGCACTAAGCGAACCAAGTTTAAACGATGTTTAAAGCTAGACTCACTATCAGTAGTAAAAACAGTGTAACCTACTAAAATTTCACTTAATTCAATTACTAAATCTGTGTTTTCGGTGTAATTCTCATATTTTAATTTCATTTTCGTTTACCCACTTCCTTATAATAGCACGAAAGTACCTTTTTCTTCAAATACTTTTTAAAATGCCCAGAGTTAGACACTACACTAGTATGTTTTTCATGTGGTTTCCAAACTGCTCCATGCTCTTCAAATTTCAAAGTATTTATAACACCATCCGAGAACATAAACATGATACCTGTGTCACTTTCTCTAACTTTCCAAATCAAGTTTTCTACTTCTATCTGACCTACGTAGTTTCGAACTCTATTTAAACCTGTAAAACCTCTAAATAACTTTACTTTATTCACGGGTTTCTTTCTCTTCACTAATACCATAATTTAAACCTCAACCACTTTAAATTGGTACCCTAAACTATTCATGACGTCTTCAATCTTCCAAAATGAAGAAATACCTAACCCCTCAAAGCTCTTGACTCCAATTTGAGTAAATTTCTCTAAATCTGCTAAATATAAAATCTTCTTACGCTTTAATATACCTCTAATCTTAGAGTTAAATAAATCAACAGTTAGATAAGGTTCAATTCGTGAACCTTTGTGCATAGGTCTATAACTCACAACGCCATCAACCTCTAACAGAGCTTGACCCTCAAATGACAAACGTTCAGCTACATCGAAATACTCTAAATACCGATGTAGTTTACCCCTTGAAATATACCAAGTTTTACTTACAACCTTAATGATAGTTGCAATAGACTTACGTACAAACTCTTTACGTGTCTTAGAAACCTTTTGTGTGGAAGATACACCTAGTAAAAACTCACCTGTATTCTGTGAACTTAACCAAGTTGAACCTTTAAAGTACTTCTCAAACCACTTCTGCTCTGTTTCATTTACACTTCTAACTACAGTACTTAAATACGGTAAAAAACTAGAAAAGAACTCATCAGACAACTCTGAAACCTTAGAACCAAAAACTAACCTACAAAAAGAACCAAAAGCCGTTTCATCTAAATGATCCATTAAGTCTTGATTATAAACTAAAGTATTCTGCAAAGGTTGAACAACCTTACTAACAGTCCAAGCACTCTTATTCAGTTTCTTTCTTACAAAACTTGAATACTTGGCACCCAACAAACTCTCTGCTGTTTGTGCAGTGATTTTACCGTCAATTAAATCTGACATAATTGCAGATACCCTATCTGCTTCTGCTTTAACTGAAGTATAAACTTCAACATCTAACAATGGCATACTAAACTCCCTCTAAATAATATTTAACAAAGTTGCTCTCATTAAAACTTTATAATCCGTACAATCCACCAAAGTAACCTCTACATAAGATGGAATCAAACCGTTATTATCATAAAAACACTCAACTCCGTATCTATAAGTGTGCTTATACGCCTGTGCACTCTGATGCACAAAATGACTAATAGAACGCTCAAAATCATCCAAAGATAACTGAGATGTTCGTTTTGGATTCCTATAATACATAGGGTTCTTTAACGCAGTTTTGAAAATAACTTCTGCATTTCGGTTATGCTCTTCCTCAGTTGGTAAATAATTATCATTAACACGCATACCACTATTCAATCGAGCTGTTCCCGTAAACATAACGTGTCCATATTCTCCATCATTCAAACACAAACGGTAAGGAACTAAGTGAGTTCTATGGTATAAAGGTCTCTCTTTTCCTTGAATAGTCGCCCACTCTGTTTTTACAATCTCAAACCCCGGTACGTCTGCATTCTTACGAATATTATCGCTACGCTTATAAAGACCAAGCTTAATAGCTTTATTTTGGGTATCTAACAAATACCCATCAAAAACCATGAAACCACCCACAATACGACCTAGTTCGTCTTTATCGGCTAATATATAAGCACTTTTATGCCCTACAAAGTCCAAACCCGTTAAAGAGTTATGAAATAACTTACGAGTTCTGATAGGAATATAGTTGATATGATTGAAAAAATTCTTCTCAATCTTCCCTAACTTCTCATCTTCTTCTTTCCCGTTATTATAAACATAAAACGAAAGTGCTATACACAAAAAAGAAAGGATAGAAACCCAAGGGTGAAAAATTACAAAAAATAACCCTACTAAAATTAATAACCCTTTAAAAATTAACTTTAACATTTAAAACCTCAAATAACTCTATAAAAACAATTTATGAGACAATACCCTCAAGAGTAGCTAAACACTCCATAAAACTCAACAAACCTAGCTTATACTGACTCTTAGAAAAGAATTTAGAAGATACTACTCCAACAATGTTGAACGGAGAATGATAATAAAACTGAATATAATCACCTTCAACCTTAACCTCAAAATCACCCTCTAGCTCAATATGATGAGTCCGTTGAAGACTATCTACTACTTTATCTATTGTACTTAGGAAGTCTACCATGTTTCAAAATCTCCTTTGTTTTATACTTACTTTATTATATCATAAATAATATAATTAGTCAAATAAAAATAAAGTATCTCTTAGAGACACTTTACTTTACTTTACTTAACCTACATAAATAGCACTAACTACCAATAAAAACAAAGATAATAAACCAAGGCAAGATAGAGCAAAGTGGAATCTTCGCATCTTTACTTTCTTAGCAGTTTTCTTAAGCATAGAGAACTCTTTACTAACGAAAGATACCCCCAACCTCATTAAAAATAATAAGTTAAATACAAACAAAGTGTATAGTACCAAAGAAAAATCTTGTATCATGTTTACCAAAAAGCTCCTTTAGGTTTATATGACTTAATCTTACTTGATAAAGCCCCTCGTTTAGTCTCATCTGCCTTCTTAAACAACTCTGTACGCTGCAAAGCCATCTCTGAGTCATTAAGAGATGGATCTGCATACAAACGATAGTCCAAATTAAAGCGAGCACCCTCAACGATTTGGTACATCTGATACTCGTTGTAAATTGGATAGTCATCTTTATCCGTACTACAAATTAAACTTAAACAACCAAAGTCAGAAGCTCTCCAACATTGTTCAATCTGACCTGCAGTGAAATTCTCATTAATATAGTGAGTGATGAAATCTACAATAGAGACCTTCAATCGACCTCTTAAAATAGCTAAAATCTGCTCCTCAGACCAAGAACCCTCTAAGAATGGAATAATATTAACCCCTGCCATACGTAGAGAAATCAAGAAGTCTAAATAGTCTTTATCCGATACCGCTCGACTGTTTTGTAAGTCGGAAACTTCTACACCTTGTGCTAACGCAGATGCAAAAACCTCGATTGTTGCTAAAGGAATTAATGTAAAATCAATGTTCGAAAAATCAACATTTTCTAAAGCTAAACCTACTAGAATACCTAAGGTCTTAGGCTCTACTAACAACTCATAAGTTGAACTATGGAAATAAGACTCTAAACCACTTGAACTCAACGTTCTATGAGAACTGTAAAGCTCATAGAGAGGAGTTAGGACATCCTCTCTCAAATTAGCTTCAACTAAATACAACGGAACCTCATGTTCCAAACACAGACGAATTGCTCTTAAAAGCTTAAAATCTACTGCATCACTTGTAATGAACGAGGTTAAGTTCAAATTATGTAAGAACCCTAAAGTTAACTCATCTTTCACGTTTTGGTCAACATCTAGTTTCTGTATATCGTAAAACGATAAGCCTAAATATGTGTTATTACTCACGTTTGATACCACTCAATCTTTAAATTTAAAATTTGAAATCCTTAAATGCACCCAAGCTTTCTTCGACTTGTGCTTTCTGCATACGTTCTTTCAAACTGCCTTCCGTTCTCAATTTTACACCATCCAAGACCATACCGTCAAGTGGAACCCAACCTTTAATTGGAATTCCCATCTCTTTTAAGAACGGTGACACCTTACCTGTGCGAGTTAAGTAAATTGTTTTCTCATCACCACGTGTTCCAGCTACGAAGTGAATCCTGCGCTCTTCCTCATAACCAATATCACTGCTAAGAGCATAAGGAAATACATTGTCTGAATCATCAAAAATAATATTGATGTTAGCTTCTCTTCCTTTAAACCCAAATGGAGTAGCGAAAGTTAACAAGGAAGTACCACCTCGCATAGCTTCTCTTACTTTATTGTTGACAAAATCTTTAGCAGTAAAGAACTCAGAAACAGTATCACACTCTTCTGCTAAAGTAGAAATCGTACCAACAACCTCTGCATTTGCAGAATCACCCCAATAAAGCACATGAGCCAATAATTCTCTAAATAAACGCATATCCCCCGGATATTCTGCTCCAAACTTGTTTCGCAACTTATCTACCAAAGTAGCTAGTGACTTCAACCCACAATCATTAGCAATGAAGTCAAAATAAGCATAGTTGTTAGAGTATAGAACATTTTCATTTTCTTGAACAATATTCATCAAACGCTCTGCAAGTCTCTTAGCGTCCCAAGGTTTAATCTCTGGGGCAAGCACTTTGAGATTGTTTTTTATATCCGTAAGACCTCTACCTCTTACTAACTCAATCAAGTTCCAAACCTTACGATACCGAGCAGTATTTAAGTCACGTACATCACCTAAAAGGTTAAACTCCCCTTGTCTCTTGGTTGCATAAAGAATAGAAGACGGAGAATACGTGAAGTTTACACGTGACTGTACAACAATTGTCTTACCTTCTGCTAAATATTTATCAATCAACTGCAAAGAAGCATCTGCCATATCTTTTACAGAATCAAATCGGAAAGCTTCAATCGAACCACCCTCTTTATATGAACGCAAAGAATGTTCATATCTATTAGAGTTATGTGCAATAGACTTAGCAATCGGATTTAAAATGTTCGAAGGGCAACGATAAGATACCGAAAGTGGGTACTTACTAGGTTGGAACTCTTTATCAAACCACTCCATAACTTTAGGGTTAGAACCTCGGAAACCATAGATAGATTGGTCTGGATCCCCTACAATAACGACACGTGGACAGTTCTCAAAAATAGGTTTCAATACAAGATATTGCAACTCAGACATATCTTGTGCTTCATCCAACATAAAGTATTCGTAGCGATTTTTGTAGAAATTAACCCAAGCCGTTTGAACTGGATCATCTTCTTTTTCAACAACCATGTAGTCATAAACATAACTCATAAGGTCATCGTAGTCCATAACGCTATATCGAGCTTTAAGTTCTTGGTAGGTTTCAACGACCAAAGGTAAAACAGATAAAGTTAAATTCAAGCGTTTTGCCGTTTCTGCTGCTTCCCCAAATTCATATTTAGATAGTACGCAGTTTCGATAGTTAGAAATAATAGCTTGTAAATCTCTTCTGTCTTGTAAAGAAATGTAGTTACTTCCGTCTTCTCCTAATTGATATTTACGAAACAGTCTATCAAATATAGCATTATAGCTATTACGTGTTTCTCCATCATCAGAAGTACCATCCAACATACGAATATAGTCAGATTTCGTTTTATCTGTTAAATTAAACCCTCTAAGTCGTAATAGCTCAAAAAACTCTGATTGTAGTGTACTAAAGGTAATATCATTAGTAGAGACACTAGTTAACCCTAAACGAGCTACTGTACGCTCTACATTCTGCTTAATTTCCTCTGCACCTTTACGGAGGAAAGTCGTAACCCAAGCTACTTTATCGCCACGATTTCCCGGTGCTAACCGTCCAAATAACTTATCCTTAGCTAAAATCAAAGAAATAGATGTGGACTTACCTGAACCTGCCGTAGCAAAGAGTTCTGTTCGACCCTCTGAACGAATAATAGGCTCCAACTCCTCTAAATTATAACCCTTAGAGGAAACTAACTCTAAGTACTTTTTCATGTTTTCTTCATAAATGTCAACTGTAGATACCCCATCAGTGTTGGTAACTTCTGATTTTTGAGAAAACGTATCATCTCCTAAATTGTCTAATGCTGATTTGTACATTTCTTACCTATCTTTCTATTTTACTATTTAAACAACCTTCTAAATTGCGCAAGTACGAGTCCTCTAACTCACTGTAATTCGCAACTAAATACTTGTACTTATCTGAGGTTACTCTTTTATTATATAAGTATAATTCGGGTATAGCTATTTTAAATGCTTGATGCAATAGCTCCAAAGGTATCTTCTCACGTAATTCATTTAGAAATTGAGTGGTACAAGACGGTATCTCAAAATCCAAACGTTCGATGACATATCTACTAGAGAAATTGTTTAAACCACCATACTTTATATACGGTAAAGGATACTCCAAAATCTCAAATAAACAAGCATAACGACCTTTTCCTAATGTTTGAACTACACCTCTATATAGCTTATGCTTGTATAAGTTTACACAAGACACAGTACGCTCAAAGCCATCATTTGCAATTTCAACATTATATTTATAACTATCTTTCATGTAAGTACCTAATTTTATCCTTAAACAGCTTTAACTACACATAAGTCCGATAAATCATAACCTAAACGTTCTTCTAAATTAGAACGAAAGAATGAAACTCTCTCTTTAATAGAATCCAAGTCAACTGAATATCTGTCTTTATAAAGCTCTTCATCAAATGAGACACCGTAACTATAAAGTAAAAATGCAGTTGCTACCTCTATCGGTAAATTCAAAGTCACAAATTTCAAATTATCTACTACGACCGTCAAAGGCACAGAATAAACAGACTCTATTGCAGTTATAAAGTAATGTTCTGCGTAAGTTGAATCATTATTTTGTGCATAGTTGATACCCAATGTATCCCAACCAACTTCAACTCTATTTACTGAAAGAGTCGGCTCTAAAAACTCAACATAGCTACCGTATAAGTTCTGAATACTCTCTGGTAAATACTCAAAATCCTCTAGCATTGATTCTGGAGTTTTATGGAAGTTGTAAGTTAAAAACTGAACTTCTTTCTGAGTCACTTTAGTAATCTTAGCTAAATGAACTTTATTTAAGAACTTATTAGAACCTTTGTTACTTCGAACTTCTTCGTTAGCTATATAATTCTTTTCATATAAGAAAACAATAGAACCCTCTTGAAAACCTTGGTCAGAAAACAACTCACGTTTTTTAGATAAAGGTAAGATTTCTTTAGTCATATACCCATGAAAACGAGCCATTTCAACATATAATTGACTGTTGATAGTATCAATATCCTTATCACTAATCGTATAGTCAAGAGACAAATACTCAAATAACTTAAAGTAATACAATAAGCTAGACTCAGCCAATTCGGAAGATAACCCTTTTACTTTTAGAGTGTACTCCCCCACAACAACTTCAAGAAATATAGAGAACCAAAGAATAACTAAGCTATAAGAAATTTGATAAGGATAATTTGTAGGCTTTAGATATGGATAATTCTCTTCTGTAACTACAAAATAGTTATCAGAAATCTGAAACTGTTCAATAACTTTCTCAAAGTGACTAAGTAAAGCTCTAAAGTCGTAACCTGACGGAACTGCTGCAACAGTATCTTTTAAATGTAAAAAACCACGTGCAGAAGCCATACTTACATAAGGATAACCATCTAGTTTACTTAAAGCTTTAGGTTCAAAAGGTACTTCTGGGATAAACTCTGGTTTCGTTTTATAAATCTCACTATAAGCAATATTATAGAAAGCCCAATACACTGCCTTATAAGGAGAGTCGATAGCGTATTTATCAATCATTCAATACCCTCAACTTTCTCAAACTCTTTTGGACGTGCTAATGCAGATAAATCACTTTCTCTCAAACTCAGTAATAAATCTGCCGGTAAAGACTTATTTAAAGTAATATACCGATTTAAAGAACCCCAAACAATCAAATGAGGTAGGTAAGACTCAAGTGTTTGAGTGATTAAAGTATCTACTTCAAGAACTTTAGCCAAAGAACTTACAACCTCATCTGTTGATAAATCGTTGATAGTTTCAGAAACATAGATTTCTCTTGCACTTTTACCTATTAACTTTGGTAAATATTTAACCAAGGTCTGATTCTCAAGTGCGTCTTTTATAGAAGAAACTTCATCTGAATCTAAAGATAAATACTCCTCAATCACTTCAAATTGTCTATTTTTCCAAAGACTTAACAAACCCGTCGGGAACCTTAAATTTAAACTCTCTTCAACCTTCATACTTGCATAATAAATCTGACGAGAAGTTAAATTAGATAGAGACATCAACTGTTCTCGAGTTAAACCACTTCGATATACCGAAAGCAAGTTCAAAGTTTCTTCTTTAGTAGACTTACTCAAATTTAAGTAAGAACCACTTTTTAAAAATTTGACTAAAGTACGTGCAAACTTCAAATCATCAAGTGTCTGCAGAACCGAGTTTGAAGGTATATGCTTATTATGTTCTAATCGAACTTGAAATAAACTAATATCGGAATAAATTTGGTTTAATGTATTAAAAATAGGAACTTTTTTACCCATAAAATATCCAAAGTACATAAAAGTAACTAGCAACTTATTTTAAGTTTTATTTACAAAATAATATAAATTATTTTTATGTACTTTACCCTTCTCTAAAAATAATAAGTCTGAAATCGAACCCTATTCTTAGGATTTTCTAAGAACAGATTTTATATTGTTTATTATACACTACTTTCTGCTAAAAATCAAGTAAAATATTTTACATAAAATGCCAGTTTAAAGATTAATAATTTAAAATTAAAATTTATCTTTATCAAATTAGGATTAATTATAACAAAGTAATTAAAAATAGAAAAATTATCATTTCTAATCTGAAGTTAAGAATGGAATTGTTGCTGCTTAATTTTTAGTCAAAAAACTTAAGACCAATTTCAAAAAATAAAACTAAACTAAAAGACCGTATTTAAAAATTTAAAAACTCTAAGTACCTACAAATCAAAATCAAAAACACTCAACTATGGATATAGTAAACCAAAAACCTATACTTAAAAGAGAATTAAGACAGAAATAGCCTAAGTTATGACATATAATAGTTGATTTAGGACAGATTTACTTAAAGTTAGGACATATAAAGTATAAAGTTATGACAATCAAACTTATAGTTAAGTCAAATATACAACAATATAAGACACTAAATATAAGATGTAAGACAAATATATAAAGTTATAGGACAAAAAGTGAGTAGAATAAGACAAGAAACAAAGTAATTAAGACAAATTAAATTGAAGTTAGGACAAAACAAGCTAAAAGTAAGACATAATAACATAGAAGTAAGACAAAACAAACTAAATGTAAGACAATAGTTCCTAAAAGTACCTATACATAACCTAAACAAGTCTTTAAACCCTTTAAAAGATAAAAACTACAAATAAATAAGAAAAAGATACCCAATACCTAGCGGTTAGTGCTCTCTTCTATGAGATAAAAAGTAATTTGCACAAGAACCAAATATCAATTTCTGACCTCTCAGATTGGCTCAGAATCGATTTTAATTTCTTTTTAATGTAATTGTACTTAAGGAGACTAAAATTAAATCTGGGGCAATCTGGTGCGTTTTGAGTAAAAAGAAAAGAAACAGTTAAATATTTAACTGTTTCTTCAATAAATTAAAATCAATACTTATTCCCAACCATCATCAGACTCAAGTGTGGCACTATAATCAGTTGACTCTGTATCTGAGAAACTTGTATGAGTTACCTTGGAGTAGATAAATAAACCGATACCCCAGACAAACACAATCGGAACTACTACACCCAATGGGATAGTGACTGCAATAATATCAATACTAGTTAAACCTAGTAGTCGTAAAATGAAAACTACAAAGACTGCTAAAGCAGTTAATAACACCGTAGAAATCAAAGTTAAAATCGGAAGATTCCACTTGTTTACAAATTTCATAATAAAAACCTCTTTAAATTCTATATCTATACTCACGCCCAGCTAAAAGATAAGTTAGTAAATCATCGCCTTGCTTTACCAAAACCTTGTGTTCTGTTAAATCAACAGTTAAACCTAAACCAAACTCCAACAAATACTCATAAGCATCTTGAACCTGCTTAAATGCATCATGCGAACCACCCTCAACGTCTGGGTGTACTTTCTTAGAGAGTCCTTTATAGGCTCGTTTTAAATCATCTTGATTAATACTAACTTCACCTTTAAATCCTAACGCACGTAAAGATTTCTTAATTTTTGATAATTCTAGCATACTTACCTTAAAATTTCAACTAACGTAAAGAATCATAATAGTTCGCTTTAGCTACATAAACATAACTAGGATAACGACCTACAGTATAAGGATGAGATACAACCTTGTAATTTGCTTGTTTGTCTTGGAACTTAAGGATACGATAAGGGTTATCATCCACAAAAACTACTGAATCTGAACTATCTTTAGCAGATTGTAAAAGACGATCTAAAACCTTTTCTTCTTGTCTCAAGTTGTAGAAAGACATAAAAGCTGAACTTCCGTAACCTAATTTCTCAAGCAGCTCTCGCTTCTTATCTGCAATTTCCTTACTTGGACTCAAACTGATAAAACAAATATCTTCCAAGTTAGTACCTATGAGAGTTTGAAGATACCGTTCTACTTCCACATTTACCTTAATTTCACCAACTTCGTAAAATTGTGGATTTGAAAAGTGTTTAAGTAACCCCTTCTTTAACTCATACGACAACTGTTTCTCTGGCTGATAAGTCTCTTCAAAATCAACTAAGCGACTAGCTGAATCAAGAAAAGTATTATCTAAATCAACATAAACACGCATACTTTCTAACCTCTAAAACTCCTTTAAATCAACAAAAACCACGTCTCTATAAGTAAATTGTTCAAAAAACCTTAGTACTTCTTTTACTGCATAGCGACTAACATGATACTCACTATCCTCAATATATCTATCCAAATCAAACTGAGGATAAATTGTTTGAAAGAACTCTGTATCTAACCTACGCCCTAATTGTGAATACCCTAAATAAAATAACTCATCTTCTAAACCTAAATTCCTGATCCAACCTTGGAAGTGCTCAGTTAAAGTAGAGGATAAAACATAAGTTTTCTGAACAGGTACTAAATGATTAGGATGTAAAGCAACCAGTACTTTATCTAGTAAACCCTCACTCTCAATCCACGTAAAACCTAACTCTTTTAAGTTCGACATCATGGACTGCCTATCATATACAGTAACACTCAATCTAAGAGACATGAGGAACACCTTTTAATTCAGATTTTAGTTCTAAATCTAAATTTAGTTCAGAGCAAGATTTCTCTACACAAGTGTGATTGTATATTGTCTCTACAGACTTATAAGAACTTGACGAAATAGTCCTTTCTTTAAAACCCAAAACCAAACCTCACTTTCTAACCCTTAGAAGAAGACTTGCGAATAACCTTTGGATGGTCTACCTCATTTGCTTTCCTATACAAATCAACAGTCTCACCTGAAACCTTCTTCTCTCTCAAGACA
>FLRW01000923.1_pt1 | contig 16015 bp, 11 predicted proteins | sample 1550421 | NCBI WGS metagenome assembly FLRW01 (sample SAMEA4031753, study PRJEB14383) | metagenome | biome: human; feature: oral; material: saliva | place: Philippines | collected 2014
TCATATTTTCTAGGCGTTAGTCTTTAGGCTGTACCGCACGCAGCAGTGCGTTCACCTCAGAGCGGGTGAGGCCGAGGCGCGCCGCGATCTCGTCCTTGGAAACCTTCAGTGCTTTCATTTCGGCTACCGGTGCGGAGAGGTGCTGTTGAGTTTCTACACGGGCGGATGCAAGCTTCTCGCGCAGAGCGGCGAGCTTTTTCTCCTGTGCCTTGATGTCGGCTTCCAGTTTTGCCGCCGGGCTATCAGCTTCCAGAGCGAAGAATTTTTCGGCCAGGGTCAGCAGGCGTGCTTCACGTTCTGCGAAGGCTGCAGCATTTTCACGGGCACGGCGTGCCGCCGCACTACGAGGCGATCGAGTCATCAGGGTGTCCTTTCACGAGGGCAAAATAGGGATCTTTTACCCTCTAGTTTAACCTTCCTCGGCTGAATATTCTCCGAAAAATGTTGCACCGCACCTACTCAGCACCACTAGATATCACCTAGTGCCTACACAACAACGTCCGCCCGGAATCTTCTGTAAGATTCCGGGCGGACGTTCTCAATGATGCTCATGAACTTTATAGGGGCCGTTCATTGCATTTGTCACTGTAAATACTACAGGCTGCTGATAATCAGCGCTAGTTTTCCCGTCACCGGTGACGGGAAAACCGGCGGCGCAGCCGCCGGTTTCGCTCTCCCACAGTTGGCACGCATCAGCCGGTCACCTGCACCCACCTGTGGACAGCACCGGACGCATGATTCATTCCGCTTCGCTCCCTTCTCATACCCCGTTCCTGACACACGAGGTGTGCGCGTCTTCCCCACCTTCGCTGCCTAGAATGCATGAGATCCCTGTGCCCTCTCTTTCCTTCCGCTTCGCTCCCTCCAAGAGAGCAGGGCTCATCATGCACACTGGCGCCGCCTGTGGATGAGCGCGACACACCCCGTGTCGGACAAAACCGCGTCTCGTTCAGTAGCTTCCTCTAAGGTGTGCTCGTTCCTCGCACGCTGAGGAGCTGAACGCTTCGCTTATTTTTTGTCACACCTCATGCATCAAATAACTCAGGTGCATAAAATGACTTGTTCATAATAACTTTCAAGGGTAGAATGAAGGTATGCTGACCGTCCATAAGCTCACCGCTGGAGAGGGCTACCGGTACTACACGCATGAGGTAGCAACCGGTGATGTGTTGCGCTCTAGCGACCGTGAGTTGGGCGATTATTACACTGTGGAGGGTATGCCTCCGGGTCAGTGGGTCGGTGCCGGTGCTGCTGAATTGGGTCTTGAGGGGAACGTTTCTGAGGCTCAGATGGACGTGCTTTTTGGGCATAAGTTCACCCCTTTAGATACTGATGAGGTGACGAGTCTTCTTCAGCAGTCCACCCCTGAGATGTACGATGCTGTACGTTCTGAGGCGTGGGATAAGGTGCATCAGCGGGCTGCGGAGCGTGCTTTTCTGATTATTGAGGGTACCCGTGAGGGTAAGACTCAGCAGCAGATTGTGGACGATATATCCCATCTCTACGAAGGATCACCGAACCAGTCTACGGTTGCTCGCTACCTAGAGCGTTACCGTGCAGCAGGCTACACCGTGACCAAGGGTGAATACCTCAAGAACCCTGAAGCTCAGCGCCCAGACCGCGCCGAATTCATGGCAAACTACCGCCTTCTCGAGCACGAAGCAACCGAAGCGAAGTACGCAGCACAGCGTGCCATTGATGAGCACTTTCAGCAGAAGGTCGCCCCAAACCTGCACGCACAGCGTGACGGCTCCACCGAGTTTACCCGCGCAGTCCAGGAAGAAGTCCGCCGCTTCCGCGACACCAAGCACACCGACCCGACCGCTGAAGAGATGAAGGAAATCCGTCACCGTGTGGGTGCTGTCATGTACCGTGAACAGCACGGTGTAGAGCCCACCGATAAGCAGCTTGTGGCATTTATTGCCCGTGAATCCAAGCCGCAAAGCAACTCTGTAGCCGGGTTCGACATGGTTTTCACACCGCCAAAGAGCGTGTCCTTGGCGTGGGGTCTAGGCGATGAAACCCTCCGCGAGGGCGTGCAGAAAGCACATGAGGCGGCCATTGGGGACGTCGTAAAGTTCCTGGAAGACCAGGTAGTCATGACCCGTCGTGGCCGTAACGGTGTCCGCCAGATTGATATTGAAGGCGGTCTGATCGCCACCAAGTTCAGGCACTGGGACTCGCGTTCAGGGGACCCGAATCTGCACGATCACCTGGTCATTTCTAACCGAGTGAAGGGCTCGGACGGACAGTGGTCCGCTATTGACGGGCGCACGTTATATCAGTGGAACGTAGCAGCATCTGAGCTGTATAACGCGAAACTAGCGGAATACCTGGAGTCTGAACTGGGCCTGGTGTGTGTGCCTGATTCCTCTAAGGGCGGTACGTCACCGGTGATGGAAATTGCCGGTATTGACCGGTCCATGATTGAGCATTTTAGTGCCCGTCGTTCTGAGATTTCTGCTGAGTTGGAGCGCCTAACAGGCGAGTATGTGGAGCGTCATGGGCATGCGCCAGGACGTAAAGCCATGCTGGAGCTTGCGCAGCAGGCGACCTTGGCTACTCGCCCGCAGAAGGGTGAGGCCAAGAGCCTTAAAGATCTTCATGAGCAGTGGGTATCGCAGGCGCAGTCCGTTTCCGGTGAGGTCATTATTCCGACCGAATCGGAGCTTCGGGAGCACCTTCAGGCCGCCAGTGAGCAGGCACGCGCCAAGCGTGAACAGACACAAGCCGAGTTCCTTTCTCGCACGCCAGAAGAGCATGCGCAACAGATTCTTGACCGGGTGACTACCACACGGGCCGTGTTCCGCCGCTCCCACGTGGAGGCTGAGACGATTCGTTATCTACGTGAAGTAGGTCTTCCTGTCAGCCCTGATAGCAAAGGTCATCAGAGCACCGATGAGAGTATCAGCGGTGCTATTTACCGTGCCCTCGATGAGCAGGTTCTGCGTCTGAACGGTGAAAATAAGCGTCTGGTAGCACCTCAGTTCATGCGAGCAGATGGCACCAGCAGCTTTGTACGTCGTGATTCTGAACTGCTGACGACGCAGAAGATGGTAGACGCTGAGCTGCGGATCCTGGATGCGGCAACCACGCCTGTGCTCCCTGCAGCGACTGCTGACGTGTTTGAGCAGAAGGTTGCCGAGCGCCGCGAGAAGCTGGCGGAAAAGGGGTTCTCCCTTCCGGCTGGCCAGGAAGCGTTGGCACGCGAGTTCGCTCTGTCAGACCGTCTGCTCGTAGCGGGTATTGGTGCCGCTGGTGCCGGTAAGACCGCCTCTGTCTCTCTTGCCGTGGAGACGATTCAAGCTGCCGGCGGCCGCGTTATCGGTATGGCACCGACCGCGGCGGCGGCGAAGGTCCTAGGCGATGAGCTAGGTATTGGTGCCGATACGGTTGCTAAGGTTTTGGCTGCGAATACGGATGGGGCGAAAGCCGGGCCGCTGAGTATCGGCCCCGGTGACGTTCTCCTCATTGACGAAGCAGGCATGGTGTCCACCCGTGATTTTGACGCGCTGGTACACATCGCTCGTGAGCGCGGCGCGCTGGTGCGTGTGATGGGTGATGACCGTCAGCTCTCGGCGGTGGGTGCCGGTGGCGCCCTTCGCCTCATTGACCGTGAAGTCGGTGCGGTGCGCCTCGATGAGCTGTTCCGATTCAAGAATGAAGAGGAAGCAGCCGCGACGCTGCGTCTGCGTGAGCCGGTGCCTGTTGGTCCTGATGAGCCGTTCGCATGGTACCGTGAGCAGGGCCGTGTGGCCGCCGGTGACAGTGAGGCCATGACTCAGCAGGTCTTCGCCGCCTATCAGCGCGATATCGCTGACGGGAAGTCGTCGCTGATGATGGGCTCCTCTAACGAATCTGTCGCGGCGCTGAATGCTTTGGCACAGGCACACCGCATCTCCACCTCAGGTGAGCAGACCGGCGACGGCGTTATCCTGCGCCCTGGATCTGCACCCGGTGCAGGTCAGGCCACCGCATACGTGGGCGACACAATCGTCACGCGCCGTAACGACCGTAGCCTACCGGTCTATGCAGGCCGTGATTTCGTCAAGAACGGCGACCGGTGGAGCATTGAGAGCGTGGGCGAGGACGGGTCGCTCACAGTGCGCCACCTCGAGCACGGCGGTACCGTCACCTTGCCCGCAGAATACGTGCGCGAGAATGTGGAGCTGGGCTACGCGCTGACGGTGCACCGTGCACAGGGTGCCACCGTAGACACCGCGCACGCTCTGGTCGATAGCCGCACCGACCGTGCAGGCGCCTACGTGGGCCTATCCCGTGGACGCGAGCAGAACAACCTCTACGTGAACCTGGGCGAGGGTGAAAAGCTGGACGAGGTGCTGCAGGTTATCGCTGACCGTCACGATAGTGAAGCGCAGCTGAGTATCCATGAGAGCGTGGACACGATCCGTGCGCAGCAGATGGATACTGCGGCGGCACTAGCTGAATATGCAGAGCACGCTGAATTGGCTCAGCGTGCCGTTGTTGCTGGCCTGGTCACTGAAGGCATGAGCCGTGCAACTCGTGGCGACTCTGCTGTCGTGGACGCTGATATTGCGGCAGTGTTGGGCTCTGAAGGCTTTGGGGCACTGGCTCAACAGTTGGGTCAGATGCACCGGGACGGCGTGGACGTGCCCGCTCTCATTGAGCGTGCTTATGCACGTCGTGCCCTGAGTGGAGATTCTGATACTCCCATTGATGCTGCGGCTGTTTTGGGGTGGCGTGTGGATCAGCTGAGCACCCAAACAGTACAGGCAGCGGCTGAGCGTCCGCTGGCCTCTGTCTCCGATGAGCACTTGGCAGCGCTGATTACTCGCGCTGAAGCTCATGAGCGTAACACTCAGCCTGCACAGCAGCCGGTTCTTGATGACCCGAACTGGTACACGAACCCTTATGCGTTGGTGAAGACCGAGGACCTGCTGGTGCTGCGTGAACGTACCGAGCATGCCTTGAACGCTCAGGGCACAGATGCTGCTGGTGTGTCTGCTCAGATGCGAGAGGCTCTGGGGGACATGGATGCAGAGATTACACGCCGCCGGTGGGGCATCAGTGGAGATCAGCGTGAGCTGGAGCAGATTATCCGCGGTGAAATCCCGCGTACCTCAGGCCGGTTCACGGTACATCAGGTGCTGCGGGAAGAGCAGAAGGTCCGCCAAATTGTGCCTGCTACCGGCTCGTTGGTGGAGCCGTCAAAGGTAAGCCCTAGGGAAGTGTCAGGGCATCTGCTGGACCGATTCTGGGAGAAGCACCCGGCGGTTCGTCAGGGACGACTGGGCACGATTTTGCGGGCGCGTTCTCGTGAGATTGGCAAGCTGGTCCGTGCACGGGGTGAAGAGCTGGCCCGTCAGGTGCAAGCCGGTAAGGCTCCGGCGTGGGTGAAGGCTTTGGGCCCGGTACCGACCCGTAAGCGGGCCTTCCGCAGGTGGGCGCGTGTAGCCGGCGAGGCTGAGGCGCTACGCCGTACGTATAACGTGCCCGATAGTGAACCGGCGGTGCTACCTGCACGGATGGTTCATGAGGCGAGCCAGCGGGTCAATAACGCCCGGCTGGCTGCTGAGGGTGCGCCCTTGCGGGTGCAGTCTGCGGTGAAGGTTCGTGCGGCTGAGGCTGTGTTGGGTGTTCTTGAGCAGGTGAAGCGTGTCGGTAAGGCGGCACGCTTGTCGGAGCGGGCTAAGCAGGACTCTGGTGAGGTGCCGGTTCAGGCACAGGTTAGTAAGGAGAAGGTGATGAGTGAGACGGAAGAGCGGTTGCGTCGTGAGCGTGAGGCTCGTGCTGAGAGGGTCCGTCAGATGGTGGAGCGGACCCGTAGTCTGGATGATCGGTTGAGGAATCAGCCAGATGATCAGGCGCAGTGCCAGCAGAGGGCTGCTCAGCAGCGTCAGCGTCAGATGCAAGAGCGTCAGGCGCAGCAGATGCATGAGCAGGCTCGTCGTGGTGTGCGCGGGCCGGGCCTCTCGTAGCGGTACATAAGAAGAGGGGTAAGAAGCCACAATACGGCTTCTTACCCCTCTTCTTCTTATAAGACTTATTTAAAGCGCCCAGGTCGTGAGTGCGGGCACAAAAAAGGCACCCATTAAGGGTGCCTTAGAACAAGGTCCGTAGCTTCGGCCGACCTACATCAGCATACCCACTACGGCTCACCCATTATACCTCCTCGCCTTACGGCGACTACCTCAGGGTTCTTGCTTTACCTTGCTACTATTACTATAGCAAAACCTAATACCAACCGCTCTTCCGGCCATCACCTTATCAGTGATTATCAATGGGACTTTATCAAGAACCCTCGGAATCATACAGACCGTGAATACCACTCCCAGGTCATGAGTGTAGGCACAAAAAAAGGCACCCGCTGAGGGTGCCTTATGCGCAAGGTCCGTAGCTTCGACCAGAATCCACCGGCTTACCCCGCTACAGCTCACCCATTATACCTCATCGCCTTGTGGCAACTACGTCAGGGTTCTTGTTTTACCTTGCTACCATGATTGTAGCAGAACCGAACACCAACCGCAACAACTTTGTGAAGGAACCAATGACGTCTTCTACTTCTTCCGGCGATCACCTTATCAGTGATTATCAATGGGAATTTGTCAAGAATCCTCAGAACCATATTGAGCGTGAATATTACTCCCGCATCGTCGATTTTTACCAAAAAAATAGTGCTGCCCCACGATTTGCCTTCGTGGACGAAACCTACATACCTCCTAAGAAGGCTGAGGGTGGGTATGGTATGCATCAAGGCTTCTACGCGATGACAGCAGTAATTATTGAAGCAGACAAGCTCAAAGAATTCCGTGACGCGCTGACCGGTCTCAATCTGCCGGAACAGAAATTCCATGCTGTGGATAACAGCGATACCTACAACATCAGGTTCCTAGAATTTATCAACCGGCACCTTGCCGATAGTGCCACTGTGGTTACCGTAGGTACGGCAGTCGATTATTCCTCTGATTCTGAAACTCAGCTTGACCTTGTGCGAACTGCACGCCACAGTAACCTGCTCTCCCTCATTCAGCAATGCCAAGATCGAGACAACCCGGTCTATGCGTTCGTCTTCGAACGTATGAAGGAGAAGGGTGAGAATGAGATGGATTTGGAGGCTATCTCAAACTTTATCCAGGCTGGTCTTATTAAACCAATTGCCCAGGTACAGGTATCACCGGGTGCTGATAATCTCCTGTGGACTACTGACGCGGTCTGTTATGCCGTTCAGAAAGTCCTTAACTCTTCCAACTACGATCTATACGATGCAGTCAAAAACAACTTGGAAGTCTATGATGCAATCAGCCAAAGGTACCTTGATCTTTCTCCTGGACCGAACCAGCAGGCTCCGAAAAATACGCTCAACTTTGAGATAGCAACCACCCCTGTTAAGGACCTCTCGGATGCTGAGCTCATGCAGGTCGCGAGTGGGCGTTTCGTTCGTGAAGAAGTAATTGTGACCCTTGCGGATCATGGCCAAGGGCGTGTCCTGCAGCCTGAGAACCAACAGGGACTCGCCTACAAGAAGACTCAGGCGCAGGGGCATCAGCATCAGTTGTCTCCTGCTCAGGCTGTCGCTCAGAGTATTGCGCGTGGTGATATGACTCCCCGTCAGAAGCAGGCCTTTGAGGAATTGAACCGTCGCGGTACTCCTCTCCCCGAAGGGTTGCAGGCTGTTCAAGCTTCGTATGAGCGGATGGAACGCGCCCGTATAGATATTTTTAAACCGGATCAGCAGAATCAGCGGTCTCAGAATCAAGGCCAGCAGCAGCAACAGCAGAATAACCAGCAACAACAGCAAAATAATCAGCAGCAGAACCGTCGTCAAGAACGACGCCGAGACCGAAACCAGCAGCAACAGAACCAAAATCAGCAGCACCGCGGTCCCCGCCGCTAACCTGTCTTAACAAGTACTAAGCATTAAATAGAAGGTGAGGGGGAGAAACCCAAAATGGGCATCTCCCCCTCACCTCATCTTTTAACCACCCTGCAGGAACTCGTCGAAGCTAGAATCCGTGGCACGCTCATACACATCCGGGTCCTGATGCCCAGCCTTACACTCAGCGAACTGCTCATCCCACAGGCGGTGCACCACCGCATGAAGCTTCTCATGCCACCACAGGGCAGCATCCGAGAACCCCTCACCCTCGTCAGGGGCACGATACGCAGACTCCCACGCCGCCCACAGTGCCGTCAGCTCCTCCACCGCCGCCGGGTGGCGGAACCAGCAGGGACGAATCGACTCCCAGGACGACGCGAAATACCGGCCATTCACCCAGTCCACCCACTCACGCAGCCGGACCCACAGGCCCCGCGCCTCAGCAGCAGAGACATACCTCCAGCAGTACGGCACATACGATGCAGGCTCAGCAGGCGCTACATCCTGCACCTCATAATCGCCGCCCACCGCAGCAGGCACCGGGCCGGTGCTCTCCAGCTGCTCAACACGCTCACGCAACGCGTCCAGCACATCCAACAGCTGGTCAGAAAGCGCCTCCAGCGCTTTCACCCTTTCCGCCAGAAAATCATGCTGCTCCGAGACCACCGGAATCGGGGCGGTCATCGGCATCACGTCATCATCAAAGCCGTAACTCACTGGCCCTCAAATCCTTCCCGCTCCACACGCTGACCCTCAACAAACGCCGACGTATCCGGCAGCTGCATCTTGCCGCACAACTGCCACGCCCGCAACTGGTCCTCCTTCACCTCATCCGCATCAGGCCTCTCCCACCACGGGGTCAGGCCAAGATGCATCGGACGGTAATTCTTATACGACACCATCGCTGAGAACGCCGGGATCTGCGTCATCTCCGCAGCCTCCATCACCAGCTTCTCCTCAGTGCTGTGAGACGTTGAGCTATTACCCATCTTGCCGCTCGAGTGTGAACGGCTCACCCGCTGCTTCTCGAATTTTCCGAGGGCCTCAGAGACAGGGCGCATTGTCTCCACATCAAGACCCGGCAAATAGTACTTCACGACCGAGTTACCCACAATCGTGCGACCACCCTGCTCACCCCACCGGTCAATCAGCTGACTCATCGACTGAGCAATCAGAATCACCTCAACACCACGACCGTTAATATCGGACATAATCGAGTCCATCTTCGGGAACGCGGCCAAGTTCGGGGCCTCATCGAGCACCGCACGGAAACACGGCCACAGACGTCCCCCGGGCTTTTCCTGGCTCAACTCGCGCGCCGTGTTGATTAGCTCGTTCGCGAACATGGAGACAAGCGGGCCCGTCTCAACACCAGTAGCCGTATCCGAGACGAGGAAGAGGGTATTTGGGCCAGAAAGGAACTCGCGCATATTAAACGCATACGCCGGGTGGACCATCAGCTGCTCACGGATACGCGGCACCGCCAACGGCTCCAGCAAACCCGACAGGGTCTGCTGAATCGAATCCAGCGTCTCAGCCGCCTTCGACTCCTGCTTAGCCGCCAAGAACGCCAAAACTTCGGCATTGATGCGTCCGGCGTGCATCTCAGCGGTCTTCAGCGCATCACGCCCACGCAGATTCTGACTCCACGCAATCACATCATTCAGCGTCTTCCCAGAGACCGCAGCCACATGAAGAAAACGCGCCAAAAACGCGCCCGCCTGCTGGTTGAACCAGTCCCCATTTTTCGTGCCGCTCATCGGCTGAGCGCCAGCCCACGCCTGAGCACGGCGCTGCGCCACCTCAAAATTCTCACACCCAGAAATCGGGTTCCACGCCGCCTTATGCGGCCAGCCTGACGAATCATCCAGATCAAACGCGACGACTTGACCGGTCGGGTGCAGGCGTTGGCGGGTGCAGGCGGTCATCATCAGCAAATCCGCCTTCGTGCTGGTGGCCATGACCGCACCGGGGGCGTCCAGCACCAGATTCGAGGCAATCGAGGTGGTCTTACCAGCCTGCGTAGGAGCCAACACAAGCTTCGACTCCTTAGCTTCGCCGAAGATCGGCTTGCCGCCAACATAGGACGAGGTGCCCTTCTTCTTCACGACTTTGCCGCCCAACTTACCCAGCTCAGTCACCAGCCAGGATTCGGGCATCTCATCGACCCACTGGCCAATCAGACGCGCGGACTCCTTCGGGTCCGGTGAGACCGGCGGCATCGAAATCTTCGCCTTCTTTCGTGCCGCCTTCACCGCCGCATCATGACCCAACGACCCAGCAACCTGCTTATACGACACCATATGCGCAGCCGATGCCTTACGGCTACCGCCGCCACCCTGACCATCACCGGCCTTCAACACCAAAGCAGCAACAATAACCGCCGGGATGAGGGACAAACCCACCACAACCCAGAACAGCACACCGACACCATGGTCCTTCACATGCCACGCGATATCAGTAATCGTCCAGACACCAGACTCCAACCCAGCACCCAAATAGGCACCAGCAGCAAGCACCAAGCCGAAAAACATCAGTGCAGCCGACTCGTTAGGGCGCAAATCCATCTCAGGTCTCCTTAACTATTGATGGCATTGTGCTATGACTGCACCTTGCAGTCATAGCACAATGCATTGATGCCACAATGCAAACACCGAAGCATTGTGCCTTATCAGCACCCGACTAACGGCGCTTTGCCGACAGCGGCGCAATATTCGCCACCTTCGGCGCCTCACCCGGACCCGAACGATGCAACTGAACCACCCACACCCCATCATTCGTGCTCACACGCACCACCGCACGCGTCGGATCAGACGGGAACTCCGTATACACGGCCTCCTTCACCTCACGCACTGACGTATACGCCGGGTTATACCTCGCCAGCTGCTCACGATACTTATCCGTCACACGCGGATCCATATACTGATGCCACGTCGCCGCGTCCGTATCCATAGCAAACACACGCATCGTCTGCACCGCAAAATCCGTCGCCTCCTTCTGCTCCTGCGGACTCCACCCCGCAGCATCAGAAGCAACATCCACGTTACCGGGAGCACCATAATGCCCCCACCGACTCGCAGACGGTAACGCCGCAATAATCGTCGGCGCCGCCGAAACCGAAGCAACCGGGGTAGCCGAAGACGGCTGCGCCGTACTCGCCACCGCAGCAGGTGGGTGCGACTGCGCACCCGAGGCGGTCACCGACGCAGAAGCAGTCACCACAGGCGACCCCGTCGGCGCCGAATCAGCTGTAGACGCCGAACACGCCACCAACACCGCCAACGTCACCGCAGCAACACCAGTAGCCGCGATCTTCTGACGAATCATCATCTTTAGTCCTTCTTAACCTTCTCGCTATCAGGGATATGCAGGTACGTCGTGACCTGATCAGCAGGAATAGTGCGGGTACCGTACGCATACGGGGTCACGCCGTTATACTCCTCAATCGTCACAGTGCCATCTTCATTGACCGCCTGCACCACAGCAATATGCCCGTACTGCTGCGACGCACCCACCGCACCGGGTGCGAAGTGGGCCATAGCCCCCACCTCGGGCGTGTTATCGGCAGGCCAGCCCTTCGCGCGCCAGGCGGTAGCCCATTCACCACCATTACCAAGCGGCACGGAGGCGAAGTTTCCATTCGTGTACTTCGGGTGATTCGGGTCAGTTGCGCCGACCTGCTGGTTGAGCCTCCACAGACTGAAATCCGTGCAATTCACGTAGTACATACCAGTCACCGGATTCGGGGCCTCCACCTGATTAGCCCACGGGTAATCATCCGTGCCACTCACCTTGCCGCCGCTGTAATTCTGAGGCGAACAATTATTAGAGCCAGCCTGACCGCCGGTCACATTCGCAGTATCATCCGTATACGGAACCGCGCCCTTCTCAACCGACCCGTCAGACTTACCACCCACCTGATCGCCGTACGTCTTAGCATAGATACTCGCCAGGCCACGAATACGCGACAAATACGTCTGCGTCTCCGAATACGGCGGCACACCGTTATAGTTCTGAACCGCACCCGGACCCGCGTTATAACCAGCCATAATCAGCTCCACCGCCGGAACATCCGGGTGCGCGTCAATCACCGGCTGCAACTGCGCGCGCAGGTCGCGCAGGTATTCACCCATCGCACGGATAGCAGCCTGCGGATCATTCGGGCTACCACCATGACCATACGTCTGCCACGTCGAGGGAATAAACTGCGTCAAACCGGACGCGCCAGCACTATTAGCGCCCAGCGTCGGATCCCACCCAGACTCCGCCTCAATCTGAGCCGCAATCCACGACGTCGGAACACCCGACACCAACGACGCCCACACCACATACTGCTCCCAATCATTCGGGATCTTACCGCCCACACGCGACGACTCAGACCGAGTCGTCGCCGACCCGTCATCATCATAAATCGTCACGTCCACCTGGCCGCCCTCACCCTCACCAGACGCAGCAGCCGCTGAAGCAGACGCCGGACGGCACGCAGCATTCGCACTATTACCACCCAGCACACCACCAAAAAGAATGATGATGCCCAAAATCGGGCCAAGCACCAAACCCACCGCCACCACGGCAACACCAACCAGCAGCGGGCCAGCACCCTTCTTCTGCTCATCCATCACAAAACTCCCTGCTAATCCTTCGTGAAACGGGTATCAGTCTGATGCAGACGACCCAACGTTGCAGGCTTCGGCGACTGCACCGGAATACCCACACTCGACCCGACCTTCCACAACGCACGACCAGCACCCTCAGGCACACCCGTAGACCGCAACCCACCATGACCCTTACGAGCCGCAGCAGGATTCAACCCATCCGCACCCGACACGAAACCAGTCACCATCGCCGCCTCCTTCGTCGAAATCGGACGCACCGTACGCAACACGTCAATATCCTCCGGCTCCAGAGCCAACAACACCCATAAACCGCACTTACCAATCAGCGAATGCGCAATCTTACGGTCCGCCTCGTTATCAATCATCAAAAAGTCCTTCGGCGAATGCGTAATCTTCCACTCACCCACACCCACCGACCTGTTGGTGCGTGAGAGCTTGTCCACCTCCTGAATCATGCCCGGCGCCATACGCACCGGATACCAGAACTCGTCCATCAGGCTGCTGTAGCCGTGCCAGGTATACCGAGGGATATACACCTCACCCTCAGCAGCAGCTTCCTCAGCCTTCTTCGCCTCATGCTGACTCAACTCCCAATGCGCATCAATCGCGTTCATGCCCAGGCGCCACGTCGTCATCATGACCGCACTAATCATGTGATCCATCGAGTCAGGGATCGACGAGGAATCAAAACAGAACCCACCCGGATTACCCGGATTAATCGTCATACCCTCATCAGAGAAAATTGCCGCCATATCGCCATACACCAGCGCCGACAACGACCGGTACAACTCCAAATACGCGCTTTTAAACTCGCTAGCGTCATCCAAACCAGCAGCATGCACCGCCTTCTGGCTCGGATTCTCGAAGAAGTGCAGCAAATGACCCAGCGACGGCTTCTGCTCCGCCTCCATCACCGACTCCACCGACGCCTTAATCATCGTGCGCTCATCATCACTGACACCACGATCACGACCACGATTAATACGGATCAGCGCAATAATGTTGTGCACAATATTCGCCACCGCAATAGCACGCAACTCCACACCCGTCTGACCACCAATAATGTCACCAGCAGCAGCCAACGGGCCAGCATCCAACGGGTTAATCTTCGTCGAATGACGATTAATACCGATATCGAACACATCCGCGCCAATCGCGCGAGCCAGCGGGGTCCACTCCTCACGTTTCAACGGATTAAAAATCGCCAACGGCGACCCGCAGGCGTTCAGATACGCAGCCACCAAACCCGACAGGCTCGACTTACCGTAGCCATTCAGGCCGAACACCATCGCCGACGGCGAGGTAATCATATTCGCCTTATACAAGCTGATATGATCCAACGCCACCGCAGACCCACTCGTCAGGTCATACCCAATCGGGGCACCCGACACCGGGCGAGACGTACCCGTCACAAACGGGTACAAACCCGCACTCTCCCACGTCGTCTCCAGCCACGGACGCGGCTGAGCCAACTGACCCCACGCACCGCCGCCAAAACCATGCTGACCATGAATCGACGTACGCGGATGATCCACCACAGCACCAGCACCGCTAGCACCGCGGTCCTTCTTCCTAAACAAAGACAACACCATGACTAATCCTCCTGCTGCTTCTGATCCTCAGCCTTCTCAGCCGCCGGCGCCTTCGCCAACAACGACATACTCGGCGCATACGTCCACGGGAACAAACCCAACGGCAGGGTCTGATGGAACGCCGCATCCGCCGCATAATCAGCGAAACACCAACGCATACCACCCATCAGCGCCTTCAACTCATTCTCAGCAGCACGCTGCGCCGCAGCATTCGGCTCAAACGTCACCGTCACCATCAACGCCCACTCCTGAATCATCGCGCCGCGACTCATCTGATCCATCGCCTCAGCAGCCGCCTTCGCCTTCTTCACCTCAAACGCAGTCACACGCTTACGCGACGTCGACTCCGTCGTCGTCGCACGCGACGCCGCATCAATACGCGAACGCTGCGCCGCCAACGGCACCGGACGATACAAAATACTCACACGCTTACGCAAAAAATGACGCGACGGCGCGAACAACTTCTCATACGAGCGGTCAGTAATCTTCGCCGGATCCGGGACAGTCATCATCACCGTCATCGAAGCCACCGAATCATGGAACACCACACGCGGATGCGCAGCATTAAAATACTCAGGAGCCGCACCCTCAAACGGGCGGAACGCCGGAATACGATCCTTAATCTCCTGCGCCACCTCACCATTACGGTGCGGGTTATACGCCGTGTACAGCATGTCCCCATAATCAGCGTCACTCATCACCTGGCTAATACCAGACCCAGCCGACGCCAACGCCTTCAAATGACGCGGAACACGCGACAGCACCTCAGCAGTAGCACCGTCCACATCCTCAGCCAACGCCGAAATCTTATAACCCAACGTCACATACGACCGCACATGCGCCACCGTCTGCGGCAACATACCAGCAGCCTCACGCGCGATCTGCTGCGCCACCTGCGGGGCGGCCGGATCCAAATTCGACAAAATCGACTCCGCCAACGGAACCGAAGACTCAAAGACCGAATCCACCACAACCTGAGCACCATTCAGCCCAGTCTCACCAGCCAGCGAGGACAGCCACGCAGCATACGCGCTCACCTGCTCCGTCGTACGAGACTGCGTACTCATCGCCACACCCGCCGGCGAACACTCAATCGTCACCGACAGCTGATTAGCACGCGTATGATGCAGCAACTGCACCGGGTTACCCAAACCGTCTACGCTATCGCGCACCGTCAGCGTCGACAGTACGCCCGGTAGACCCAGGGCACGGTCCTGACCACCAAAATGCGAGGCAAGAAACAAAGTCTCGCCTGATTCAACCCGCTGAGCATGCGCCGCATACCGGCGGATACGGTGCATCAGCGTCTTATCCTCAGCCCCAAACGGGATCTCCAGCAACCCCACGTAGACGATCACGACGAGCGTGAACACGCCCGCAGCGATGAATTCCTTCAGCAGGCACAAGAACAGGAGGATGACGGCTGCAACGATGAGGATGATGCCAGCTCGTGCCGGAAGCCAGCCACCAATCTTAAGGGAACCGGATCGGATCGGGTTACCGTACTGGGGAGCCTGCATGGTGTGTCCTTTCCCGCCCCGAATGGGCGGTTTTTGGGTGTGCTGTAGCTGACCCCCACGGTGTGGGGGTCTTTTGAGTCAGTGAAAGATATAGAGGGAAAAGAAAGAATGTATGGGGTGGGGTGGTGATTGCATCACGCTATGACTGCACTATGCAATCACCACACCCTCAACAGAGCCCGCCATACTAGTGGATTCGGTCCAGGCTCTGCTCATCCAGCAGAACCTCTTCAGCGTGCTCAGCCCGCGGCATGTGGTTCTCAAGGACCTGCGCAGCCTGAGCAAGACGGCTCGCCCCGGCAGAGCCGCCGCCGCCAGAGCCGCCACCGGGTGCTGCACCGGTGTCACTACCGGCGCTTACCGTCAGGCCGATACCGACCATGCCGCCGCCGGGAGCCTGCTGAGCAGACCCACCAGCAGCAGGCGCAG
>FLRW01318341.1_pt1 | contig 15462 bp, 22 predicted proteins | sample 1550421 | NCBI WGS metagenome assembly FLRW01 (sample SAMEA4031753, study PRJEB14383) | metagenome | biome: human; feature: oral; material: saliva | place: Philippines | collected 2014
GTTGCAGAGGTAGAGAAACCTACGAAACCAGTAGCGCAAAAACCACAAGAGAAGTTTGCAACTAAAGAGTTGCCTAATACAGGAACAGAGGTTTCACAAAGCTCAGGTTTGGGTATCTTAGGTTTAGTTTCAAGTTTAGGTTTACTTGGTCTAGCAGGTAAGCGTAAGGATACTGATAAAGATTAATTTCATCTTGACAAACTTCCTTTTGTGTGCTAAACTAGTAAAAGGTTGAAAGTGCTAACGCGCGTTAGAGAATATCATTCCTCTTGGTCTATATTTTCTTCAATAAACACCCTTTGACTTCGGTTGAGGGGTGTTTTGGTATTTTAGAAGTTGATTAGTCATAAAATACACTTCTAAAACCTCTCAGATTGCCCCAGATTTAATTTTAAACTTATGGTCGATAATTTTATTAGGTTTAATATTAAAATGGAGTAGAGAGCTTTTTAGAGGGTTTCAATAAGTACTTCTTATAAGTTTGTTTTACGTAGTTGTATTACAGTTACTATTAAATCAGCAAACTCCTTGACTTTCAAGGAGTTTTATGTTATACTTAAAAAAAATTTAGATAGGTGGTTTAGATAATAGATGACTAAGAAATATGTTGAAAATGAGGTGTTGAAGCATCCTAGTCGTTATAATGAAAATAAGGTAGAAGCTTGGGATTTCACGACTTATTCTTTATTTCCTCATACGATTGGAACAGTAGTAGAGTATGTCATTCGATATAAGCACAAAGGCGGTATCCAAGATTTGGAGAAAGCTAAATGTTGGTTGAAAAAGGCGAAAGACTCTTATAAGTATCTTTCTCTATGTGCACCTAAGGTAAGTAATTCAGAGTATTTAGAGTTGGTACCAGAGGTTAACTCGGAGAATTTCTCTGACTTATCGGAATATCAGTTGGGTGTCCTAAGAACTGCTCAAACTTTAACAATGAGTTTAGATAACGAGCGTATCTTTAGGGAGTGTATTGAGATTATTGATAAATACTTGGAGTTGTTGATTGCGGGTGAGAAGTATTTGGATTCATTGATTGAGAGTGAGAAAGAGGGTATTTAATGTTTCTCTTTTTACTTCAATTTGTGATTGTTTTTATTTACTGTACGCATGGTTTTGCTCGATGTTGCTGAAATGTGGTCTCGAAGTTATCGAACTTATGGGTTTAGAACACTTAATAAAACAATAGGTAAAGCAGTTTATTTCTTTATGTAGTTGAGGGTTTAAATTATGGGTAAGAAAAAGAAATATTACGCAGTAAAAACAATAGGTCAAATTTTTGACGATTGGACTCCTTGTGAAAAAGTTGTAAAAGGCACCAAAGGTGTTGAATATAAGAGTTTCCCAACAAGAGAACAAGCAGAAGCTTATTTGAGAGGAGAAGAGCCTATCTTATCCACGAAGAAAACCTCGGAGATTGTTCCTTATGTTTCAGAAAGTGGGATAAAAGGTACTATTCGTATGGCAGAAGACTCTGACCCACTCCTTTGGGGTATCGATGGATTTATTTATTCGATTGACGGTTCTTTCAACACACAAACTCAAACTTACGGTGGTGCTTTTGCTTGTTATGAAAATGGAGTTTTATTGGATGCTCAAGCAGTAGCTAATAATAAACCTCAGTTTGCAACTTCACGGAATGTTGCAGGAGAAGTTTGTGGGTTTGGTTTAGCAATTAGTGACGCTATGGAACGTGCTTTAACTAAAATGACGGTTGTCTGTGATTACGAGGGTATCTTCCGTTGGACTGCGCCTAAGTCTGTTTTAGTAAACGGTGTTGCTTGTTGGGGTACTTCCTTGAAGAAACCAGTCGGTAGATATCATGCGAGTTTGCTAGAGGTTGCAAAAGAGAGTGGTATTGAAGAAATTGACTTCATTTGGGTGCGCGGACATAGGGGTTTGAAGATTAACCAAACAGTAGATAAATTGGCGAAGAAAGTTGTTGGTTTGAAGTAAAGAAAGAGGTATAGTTTATGAAATTTGAACCGTTTGAGCTGAAACTTGGTCGTAGAACTTATACGATTACTGAGAACGATCGTATTTTATTTAATGGTAATTGTTACCAATTAGTCACTCAAACTTCTGGAACTAGTTGGAACAGTACAACTCCAACTTTAGCAAAAACCAAAGCTGAGAAGTACATTAAACAAGGGTATCTTGTCGAAGGTTCTAAAACTCAAAGTTATGGAGTTCCTATGATTTATTACCGTTTCACGGGTTGCCCAGAAGTATAAACTAAGAAAAAGAGGTTTACACCTCTTTTTATCTTGACAAAAATAAATTATTTTGTTATAATAAGGAAAATGAAGAATGGATTTGAGGTATAAAGATGGATTTAAGTTACTTGAAAGAAGAGGGTTATAACTTAGCTTTGCTAGGTTCATTTCTAAGTGAAAAAATTACAGAGCCTTTTTCTGTGTCCGCCTACTTGTATGATGATGAATTTTCTGAGGGTTTTAAACACGTTGAGTCTCATATAACTAGCTATCAAGTTATGTACTTAGCTCTAAGCGAATTTAATACATTGTATTTAACAACTTCGACTGATGGTGCAGTAGCTTACATTCCAGTTACAGTTATTTTTAATTATTCTTTCCCACGTGAAGGAGAAATCCGAAAAGAGATGAACCGAATTGCAAGAGACTATTTTAAGGAACTAAGACACTTTGTTTTTAACCATACGCACAAATTTACTGCAGCTATGGTTTCAGGTGGTTTTGACGAAGTAGGAGTTGTTTTTGCGAAGGAAAACAAAGGTAAATAATATTATGGTTAGATTATTTAAATCAAAAGAAGAGCGTGATTTAGCGTTCGTTTCAAAACTGTGGGAACGTCCAAAGCGAACAGATAAATTAAGGGAAGTTTTAAGTTATTCGCAGACACCTTATGAGATTAAAGCTTACTTATCTGACCCAGAGCTGAATAAGGGTTTCCGTTACATTGGGTGGGGGCATAAGTACCAAATTTTGTATTTGGCAGTAGATGAGAACTATAATTTAGTTATAACAACCACACACTCAGGATATCAGGCTTGGTTCCCAATATCCATTATTTATTCGGAGTATTTCCCAAGGGAAGGAACGCTCAGAAAACGTATGGGTATGTTAGCAAATCGGTATCTTTCTGAGTTCAATCAGTTGTTGAGTGAAGTTTCCCCTTTGGAATTAAAAATCTCAAGTACTTACTTTGGAGATTTGTACTTAACTTTTGAATATAGAGATTAAAGAGGTAAACAGTATGGCTACTCTATTCCAAGACTACTTAGGTCACAATTTACTAGAGGTTGTAGCTCGTTCAACAGTTTTTGAAGATTACGTTTTAACAAAAGAGGAAGTTCAACAGTGTGTAAATACACTCTTCGAACCTCTACCTTTTGGTTACAAAACAAGGAAAGAACTTTTAAACCTTTACGAAGCATGGATTTTCGTACATCTCTTTAGTTCCTCTGATGTAAATATAACTACTTTTGAAGATTTACACGAACTGATTTCGAGTGGAGTCACAGACAAACCTCAACTAGAAGGTCATTTCCGTTCCGAGGATTTCCCAGTAAATATAAGTGGTACAACATATCAACCACCTTTGGTATCGAGAGTTGAAGCGCAAGCTGAATTTAATAGAACTTTCAACTTATTAAAAGAGACTTTAAGTTCTGATTATATTGACCGTTATGTTAAAGTAGAACAAATCTTACATTTCTATGTTTACCTCATGCGCAGACAATTCTTCCACGATTGTAACAAAAGAACTGCAACCTTATTCATTAATTTGTTGTTTAACCATTATGACTTAAACTGTTTCCTTTGGTTTCCAACTTTGGAAGAGCTAGACACGTTCTTAGCTAAGTTAAAGGTTTGTTATGAAAATCAAGAATACAATACGGACTGTGAGTTTGTAGACTATCTAAAAGCGAATTGGTTAGTAAACTTAAGTATATAAACCATTGACTTTCAAGGGTTTTTGTGATATTATATAGTTATTAAATTAGAAAAGAAATGAGAATAAAAATGGATATAAACTATTGTAAATTTTTGGCAACTTTACCTTTAGAGATTCGCCCCTTGAGTTATTACGGTTCTTGGCGTGGTATCTACTCGGAGCCAGTTTTGGTTTTTGATATAGAGTCTGACTATGTACCTATTTCAACAATCGCAAGTTTCTTAGAGGAATTAACCTCTGGTCAACCTTTTGGTGGTTATAAAGGTGGGGAGTACAGTTATACAGATAGTTCTCCTTTGCATTTTGAAAGTAAGTATAATGAGTGCGCTGATAATTCTATTATGGACTACTTATCTCCTAGATCAGTTGCTTACTTAAAGGAGTTGAATTATGACTTCGATTAAGCTGACACAAGGTGACTGCCTTGAACTAATGAGAGATATTCCAAGCAAGAGTATAGACTTAATTTTATGTGATTTACCTTATGGTACCTCAGCTTGCAGTTGGGACTCTGTAATTCCTATGGATAAACTTTGGGACCAGTATAATAGAGTTCTAAAACCTACGGGCACTGTTGTATTATTTGGTAGTGAGCCTTTTTCAAGCGTCGTTCGTTGTAGTAATTTAGCTATGTACAAATACGATTGGAAGTGGGTAAAACCAAGAGGTGCGAACTTTTTAAATGTAAAGTACCAACCAAGTAAAAACTATGAGGATATTATGGTTTTTAGTAACTGCGCTGCAAGTTATAGTAAAAAGGGAAATAATATGGAGTATAATCCTATTATGACGGAGGGTACTCCTTATACAAGTAAATCAGGGAAACAGAAACAAGATAAGAATAACTCTACCGTTCGCTCTAAGATTGAATCTGTAACTACGGTTAACGCAGGTCAGCGGTATCCTAAAGCCTTGATTGATTTCAAATCCGATAGCAAGAAATTACATCCTACACAGAAACCAGTAGCTTTACTAGAATACTTAATCAAGACTTACACTAGTAAAGGTGCTTTGGTACTAGATAATTGTATGGGTTCAGGTTCCACAGGGGTTGCATGTAAGCAATTAGGTAGAGATTTTATCGGAATGGAATTAAATGAAGACTACTTTAAACTTGCAAAAGAAAGGATTGAAGGCACATTGGTTCCTTTGAGTGTTTTAGGTGATGATTAGTAAATTGGACTTACGTAGAGGGGATTGCTTAGATTTAATGAAAACACTTGACGATAAGAGTGTAGACTTAATCTTATGTGATTTGCCTTATGGAACAACAAGAAACAAGTGGGATAGTGTATTAGACTTAGAGTTGTTGTGGGAACAGTACAATCGTATTATCAAAGACCGTGGGGCTATTCTCTTATTTGCACAAACTCCTTTTGATAAGGTTCTAGGGGTATCCAACCTCAAGCACCTCAGATATGAGATTATTTGGCAAAAGACCGCTCCAACAGGTTTTCTGAATGCTAAGAAAATGCCTATGAAGGCGCATGAGAATGTTTTGGTTTTCTATAAGAAACTCCCAACTTATAACCCTCAGATGACACAAGGGCATCCAAGAAAGGTTTCAAGTAAGGAAAGTCGAGAGAAATCTGTAGAACGACAAAAACTCAAAGTGGATAATAAAGATTCGAATTACAACTTTTACGGTGAGTCAGTAGACGGTTATGACTCCACTGAGCGGTATCCTCTCAGTGTTCAGATTTTCGCCAAGGATCAACAGAAAGAAAACTATCATCCTACTCAGAAACCTGTAGCTTTGTTAGAGTGGTTGTTAAAAACTTACTCCAATGAGGGTGATTTAGTTCTTGACAACTGTATGGGTAGTGGGTCTACTGGTGTAGCTTGTGTAAATACTAATCGTAACTTTATTGGAATGGAACTAACTGAGCAGTATTTTGAGATTGCTAAGGAAAGAATCGAAAAGGTAGTAAAGGCAAAGAATGAACAAGAGACAGAAGAAAAAGCAACAAAAGGGGATAATTCTACCAAAACGAATTAAAGATTTGGTTCGGAGATACTCTAGTTTGCATAAAAGAAAAGATACTTTAGGGGGTATCTTTGACATTCATTATGAGATTGATTCTGATGGTGTGGGTGAAAATATAGTTATGTATTCCACGGTCACTCCACACACGGAGTCTACGATTTTGTCTGCTTGCGTTGAGTTGCATAGATTTGTAAGTCAATATAACGGTGAGTGGGATATTGAGTACACAAGTGGTTTTAGTGGGTATTGTAGTAACTACCGATTTACAAAGGTTGTTGATAAACTAAGTTATTACTATGAGGGTAGTGAATATAATAATGCTTATTATGTAACCCAATCAGGATTCGATGATAATTACAGTGGTACGGTTTACATTCCGTTGATGAATGGTAAATTTTTAGCCTATGACTTTAGTTGCTAGTGAAGAGGTGTAAATTGAGTGAATTAAGAGTAGTTTCTTTGTTTTCAGGTATTGGTGGTTTTGAAGAGGGTTTAAACCTTTCAGGACTGCCTTTTAAGGTAGTGTTTGCTTCTGAGATTGACAAATTTGCACAACAGTCTTACGGTGCGAATTTCGATTCTTCTGTTATGGTTGGGGATATAACTAAAGTTAATGAAAAAGATATACCAGACCATGATTTGTTAGTTGGTGGTTTTCCTTGTCAAGCTTTTTCGATTGCAGGTCAACGAAAAGGTTTTGAAGATACTAGAGGTACTTTATTCTTTGACATATTGCGTATTTTGAAAGAAAAGAAGCCTAAGTACTTTCTTTTAGAGAACGTAAAGAATTTGGTAAGTCATGATGGTGGGAGTACCTTTGAAGTTATTCTAAGTTCGTTAAAAGATTTGGGGTATGTTCTGGATTTTACAGTTTTAAACTCTAAAGACTTTGGGGTACCACAAAGTAGAGAGTGAACCTTTATCTGTGGTGTCTACGGGGGTCAATCAGAACCTTTTGAGACAGATAAATGGTCAAGTAAGATTGATAAATTGAAACGGAATTTGAGTAGAGTTAAATTGACTGAGTTAGAGAACTCTCCATTTCCTAGTTTTAATATATTTAACTCTTTGAATGTTGTAGATAAAGAAGTAGTTTTAGAAGATATACTAGAAGCATCAGTAGAAGAACCTTATTATCAGATAACTAAACCCTCTGACGTACACTATTTGAAAGAGTTTGACTTCAGTTTAACATTACCTAGGAGTAATTACATTTTACGTTTAGGTATGTTACCCAGAGAAATTCACAAGAACTTAGAACAACATCGTAGATTCCACTCTGTTAAAGGGTTGGCACCGACAATCACTGCTCGTCATGAGTCTCCTCGGATTTTGGTTTCAGATGATTTAGGGTTAAGAGTTCGGAAGATGACAGAAACTGAGTGTTTCTTAGCACAAGGGTATCCACTATCGTTTGTGGAAAACATTAAAGAACGTGGAACTAGTCGCAATCAAATGTACAAACAAGCAGGAAATTCAGTAAGTCCACCAGTTATTGCAGCAATTGTGAAAGCTTTAGTAGATAAGGGATAAAATATGGTATATGTTATTAGCTTAGAAAAACAAACCGACCCACATTTGAACTTATGGTCTCATGATGTTTTAGGTGTGGTATCCTCGGAAGATCGGGTTCCTAAAGTTTTGTTTGATTTGACTTTAGAGCATTTTCTACATTATGCTTATAAGGTTGACCACGTTGAATTGCTTTCACAATTAACTGAGTCATTTTTAAATCGTAAGGACGAAACTTACTTTAAATACACAGTTGAATTGGAAAATAAATTTGAAGGTAATTTCTATGTGGATTTCGTTCCAATTTTAGAATAAGTAAGAGAAAGTAAGGTGTAACCTTACTTTTTATTTGACAAAACTAGTCTTTTTTGATATAATAAAGAAAATTGATGAGAAAGCGATACACTTTATGAACACAGTAACCGTAAAACAATCCGACATTCAAGAGCTTTTAGTTTATGCTCAACAAAATAAGGTAGATTTTTACATTGCAGGTTCTAAGAAGAACCCTTTAATAGCCTTTTTGGAAAAGTACGCAAATAACTTTACTTACAAGGTTTATAAAATTGGTGGTTTAGATTGCACTAAGAAATCAGATTTTAAATCTACTTTTTACAAAGGATTCTGCACATTTGAAGAGTTTCAAGCAGAACGTCAACAGTTTAATTCTCCTAATTGTGGCATAGTTGAAGTTATAGATTTTGAGGACTATTCTTACATAACAAAAGATGAAGTGGGAACTTACTTTACTGACTTTTACGATTACGGTATCCAAAACCCACATGAGTTTGCTGAGGTTTCAGTAGAGGACTTAGAAAGTTTAGTCAGTTTCGCAGAAAGTAGTGGTATTCCGAAGTACAATAAGTTTGAAGATGGTAGTTTCGCTTTAAATGTGTTTTTCGCTTTTGTTTCTTCTTATACACAAAGAGATTTATATTATTTAACTGTTGAGACTAAAGATAAGAAAACAGGGTTCACTTTTAAAACTATTTCACTTACCACCACGAAGCGATTTAAAGAGCTTTGGTATAACTTAGATCAGAAGTATTCTTGTAACTGTGATTTTGATTGTGATTGTAACTGTGATAGCTACAATTTAAGTTATATTCGCAGGTTTACGAAACTGAAAGAAGGGCTTATTTTTGATTTAGAGACACCGACAAAACTTGTGAAATATATCCGTTCGGTATCTTTTCCGTCTAGTATGTCTTAACCCGCTCAGAAACCGTCCTAATTTGTTCCAGTTTCGTCTTAGTTTAGTCTGAGGTAGAAATATACTTTAAAGATTTAAAATGCGATACGGAGCAATTTAGAGCGTTTAACATTTAATTATTATAAACAAGCCTTGTGCTTGTTTTCTGTTTATGTTAAACTAAATCTATTAGAACGGAGGTCTTAATTTGGAAAATCTTGATTTAATAGATAAAATGCGCCTAATTTTAAGGCATGAAGTCTTGTACTTTTCTTTAGATAAAACAAGGCAAAAAGAAACGCTTGATGCTTTAAATTGGTTGGAATCTGATGAGAATTGTGAGTTAGTTTTAAGTGGTTCGATTCATTTACCAAAGAGAGTGTGGTCTACACGAACCTTTGCAAAAGAGTTAGGAGAAGAAGATGTTTATTCCTTATCAGACGTTGTCTTACACTAAGATTTTAGAGAAATTAGGTCAGTTAAATTTAGAGTTGGAACGCCAAGATAAATTTGCTAAAATTATTGTCACGGGTGGGTCTGCGGTATCTTTGCTCTCGGGTGGTTACAGAGAAACTAGAGATATAGATTATATAGGTTCTGTACCTTTGACAGTTGAGCAATTACAGACTTTTCAACTCTCTAATGATGTCGAAAAGATATTCGTAGTCCCAGATATTTCTGAGGTCTCGTTTGATAAAGAGCTGAATTATTCAAACTTAACCGTTTATGTTCTTTCTTGGGAAGACTTAGCAATTATGAAATTTTATTCTACAAGAGAGAAAGACTTACAAGACTTAAAGCAGTTTATTCTACCTCAGATTTATGATTTTAGTAAGTTGAAGTTTCGTCTTGATTATTACAGAGCCGATTATATCTTTGATATTGATAACCCAGATTTGAACTTAAATCAATATGCTCAAATTTTAGTTGAGTTAAAACGACTGCATCATATTTTGGTAGTAGAATCCGCTCAGACATTAGAACAAGTTCTTAAAGCTAATAGGCTTTACAGTAAGTTCATTCGCTTTGCTGAGAATTATGTGATTCCTTTAGATTTAAGCGTTTGGTTACCTAGCCCGGTATCTTTTTGTCTTTCAGATTATGGTTTTGCTGAGTTTTTCCAAGCAGCAACTAATTATCAACTAAGGATTTAAAAATATATAGAAAACAGGAGAAAGTCTTTATATTTATTGACTTTCTTCTTATTTTTTGGTACAATATTAACAATAAAATGTGAAAGTTAGGTTTAGAAGATTTGAAGAAAGTTAGGGGAAGTTCTACTACTCTTGGTAGACTATGGCGTAAAGAATTAGATAATAAGTTTGCAAAACTACCTCGAAATGTAGAGCAAGAAAAACGTGAAATTGGTCATTTAGACACGTATTTTAGAAACTGTAAAAACATCGAATTTACAACTATTCTATCTGCTTTTGGGTATCACACAACCTACGATGGTTCTCATTTCCGACCAGAAGCTGAGGTGTCTCTTTTGCACACAGAAATGGACTTTTATCTAAAAATTCAAGGGTTCTATGAAACATTTGAGTTTACGGATTCGGATAAAGCAGAATTGTGGTTATTGAGAAGAGCAGAAACAGCGCATTTTATGAAAGCTAAGTTGGTTGAGAATTATTTGCTTTCTTTAGTTGTGATGATTCGGACTGCGAAGTATAGAAGTGAGGTAAATAAGTAATGGCAAACAAACTAAGGGAAATGGGTTCTATTTCTGCGGGTAAACGTGAAGAAAACATTTATAAGATCTTCGCTTACTTACATACACGAGAAGAGTTTCACCCAGTGGCTTTAAAGAGTAAGGTTTTAGTTTCAGATAGAACAATCTTATCTTATTTGAACCAAATTCAAGAGGCGCAACTATTAACTGATTCTTATCGAAAACGGTTGTTGGAATTAAAAGCAACTGAACAGTTTCGTCAAGGTTCGAAAACGGATAAAGAGTTGTCTATTTTAGATCAGTTAGAAAATAAGTGGTTAGCTTTAGCAAGTTCTGTTAAGGGTATCTCAGAAGAGCGTAAACGACAATTAGAGCAATTTGTGTTTACACGTGAAACTGAATTGGAAACTTTGTGGCAACGCCTAGAATTTTCGATTTTATTCTTTGAGATGATGAAAGGGTAAGTTAAATATGGAAGATAAATCAATTGAAACTATTCCTTTTGAAGATTCAGTCGTAATTGAAGAGCCAACGTATAGTTTAAGTTATTTTTATTCTTTGTGTGAACGTGGGTCAATTACAGGGGTTTATATGGGTATTTGCCTTTTCTTGTGTATTTTACCTATTATATTACCTTATGTTCTCTATGGTTCTTATTTCAATTTATATTTAATCGGTTTAGGTCTACTTGCAATAGACACGTTTTATTTAGCTAACAGTCGAAAATCTTCAGACAATCATGTTAAATTTCAAACTTTTGTGACTTTAGTGGTGATGATTACATTAGTTGGTTGTGGGTTGAGAGCCTTTAATTTTGATAAGCACGTTCAAGTAGATTACTATAATAGAAGTGCTGAGTATCTTACTGATATTATGAAAAAAGACATAGAAGACCCTTTTATTGGAGATATGAACTCTTTCACTATTTCAGTAAAACCTACAAGTTTTAAGTTTAAAGGTCCAGATTTTGGAGGCTTGGCTGGTGAGGTTCGTAATGGTTCTAAAGAGTACCTTAAAGGTTCTCTTGAAGAGTTTAAACCCTTTACGATTTATTACGGTTTAGATGCAGAAGGTCGAACAGGTGATATTAAAGGTAAACGAATTGTTTATGGTTGGTTCGGTTCAACCTCAACAGACTTTGTGATTGAAGTTGAGAAATAGAAAGTGAGAAAGAATTGACAAAAGAAACAGAATACTATAAGGCAATAAACTGGAACGCCATAGAAGATGTGGTCGATAAGGCGACTTGGGAAAAATTGACAGAGCAATTTTGGTTGGATACACGTATTCCTTTATCTAATGATTTAGATGATTGGCGTAGACTATCTGAGAAAGAAAGAGACTTAGTAGGTAAAGTATTTGGTGGGTTGACCTTGCTAGATACTTTGCAGTCTGTGGATGGGGTATCTGCTATTCGTTCGGACATTCGAACTCCTCATGAAGAAGCTGTATTAAACAACATTCAATTTATGGAAAGTATACATGCTAAGTCCTACTCCTCCATCTTCTCCACATTGAATACCAAATCAGAAATTGAAGAAATTTTTGAGTGGACGGCAAACAACAAGCATTTGCAGAAGAAAGCAGAGATTATCAAGCACATTTATGAGATAGGTTCTCCATTGCAGAAGAAAGTAGCAAGTGTATTCCTAGAATCTTTCCTTTTCTATTCAGGATTTTTCACACCTTTGTGGTACTTAGGAAATAATAAACTCCCTAATGTAGCTGAGATTATCAAGCTCATAATCAGGGACGAAGCGGTTCATGGAACTTATATTGGTTATAAATTCCAACTTGGCTTCAATGAATTACCCGAAGAAGAACAAGAAGAGTTAAAAGCGTGGACGTATGATTTACTTTACGAACTTTACGAAAATGAAGAGAAATATACCGAAGAATTATATGATGAAATTGGTTGGACTGAAGAAGTCAAGACCTTCCTTCGCTACAATGCTAACAAGGCTCTTATGAATTTAGGGTTAGACCTGTTGTTCCCAGAGAGTGCAGAAGATGTCAATCCTATCATCATGAATGGTATTTCCACAGGAACATCTAACCACGATTTCTTCTCACAAGTAGGGAATGGGTATCTACTTGGACAAGTTGAAGCTATGGAAGACAGTGATTATACGGTTGGTTTATAAGAAGTTAAGTCAAGTTTACTCTTGACTTTTTTATTTGTTTTTGCTATACTAAACTTATTAAACTGATTGAGGTATAAATAATGGCGAATGATACAAAAATGGCTTTTATCGGTCATCTACCAGTTGTTGAGGTTCTCAACGCTTTAAATTCTTTGGGGGTTACTGTGTTAAGTTCAGACGTGGTATTAAAAGAACCTACTGCACAGCCTAAAACTACAACGGTAAATGGCACTTCGTATCCTATTCTTTACCGTAACAATGAAAACATTAGAGAAAACGGATTTATTCACTTAGAGTTTGGGGATAATATTCGCAGTCTTTTTTATCACTATGATTCACGTTTTATTTTAGACCCAGAGGAATTTGAACGCAACTTAGATCGTGGTTTACCAGAGTTTAATCAGCCAATCACAACATTGTCTTTAGGTATGGACCCAGACGCAGTTAATTTGCTTACACAACTAGCTCGTTACTTTGATGGTTATATTGACGAAGATGATTGTGATGCTCACTACTACCATAAAGTTTTGTAAAAGTGTGGTTTTCCCTTGACAACTCTTCTAGTTTGTGTTATAATTTAAACATACTTGGCAAAAGGGTGTTCCTTTTTTGAAATATTTTAAAGCAGATGAATTACACCTCGCCAGAAAACTTGCACAAAACCGTTCCTTTTCTTAGGAGATATATAATATTCGTAGTAGGTGGTACTTGGTAAGATGTACTGCCCCTTACTACGAATGGTTTGTTACGGTTCGCACATGTTAGCTCTAGACTGGTTGGTTTAGAGCTTTCGCTTTGGTTAAAATAGAAAGCAGTAGGTGGATTATGAATTACGCACAGATTGAAACACTTTCTAAATACTTAAAAGTTGTAGAGAGTACAAAAGATGTTGGAGACCTTAAAAACACTCAGTTGTGTTTAACTTACGGTATCCTTGTAAGTCCTTTGGAGCCTATTTCTAAGGAGACTGCAGATGCTTTGATTAAACTCTATGGAGTTGACCTAAGAAACGCTAATGCTACTTTTTATGAGAGTTTTGAGGTTCGTAAAGGATTAACTTGGGAAGAGGTAGTATTTGACCGCCTTTGTCATTACGCAATGACTTATGGTGGATTGAAAGAGTTTTTCGGTACGGACTTCATTCCTAATTCTGAGGAGAAAGCTTTTCAAACTGCTTTAAACACCCATTTGACAACCATTGAAATTAAATCTTACATGGAAGTTCGAGAAGATTTAGAGAAATTTTTAAATCAACCTTTGGCTTTACCTACAAGTGATATTTCAATCTTGGCAGACTTGGTTGAACACTATGGTGTAGATATTACTGAGAAAGCCAATAAGGAACTTCAAATTGAGTTTGGGTATCGTTACAAATGCGCACCTAAAAACCCGGAATTATTGGTTCGTTTGTTAATTCGTGTACTTCTTGGTACAACAGACTACTACAAAAATAAAATGACTTTCAAGCGTTTGCGTTATTCGGTTTCTAATTTGAATGAAGAAACTAAAAGTTTGATTGTTGCTTTGGTTAAAGATTATGTTTCAAAACATGGTCTTCAACCTTTAGCAGACCATTTCCGCCCAAATAAGCAGTTGTGGTTGGCTTTGCGTAAATTAGGTCTCCAAAAAGAAGTAAACGCTATGAAGCGTTTGTCTGAGGTTTCTCGTAAAGACCATACCTTTAAAACTTTGCTTGATGAGTTTCCAAAAGACTTGAGCGGTGTCACAAACTACCAACTAATTCGTTACTACAACTACTTGAGTGAACTTGTTGTTTTGGTTGAGGGTGATTACCAAGTATATCGTATTCGTAACGGTAAGACTTATGTGAAAGCTATCAAACAGACTCCGATTAGTGGTTTAGCGAACCATGTGGTTACCTTGTACTTAGAGCGTATCCGTGAAGAGTTTAAATCTCGTTTTGCAGGTGAAGATTTAAAGTTCTATCAACCTGAAGAGCATATCACGATTGCACTTCCAACAACTGCTAAGTCTTTTATTGGTTCATATCCTATGTACACTCGCATTGAGGTTTCAGATGATTACCAAGTGGGTATCTATTGGAATCAAGAGAGTGATATAGATTTGCATGCACAAAGCATAGATGGACATCACACAGGTTATTACTCTGAGGAAATTAGAGGTGTGACTTACACAGGTGATATGACTTGTTTAAATCGTCAAGGTTTAGCAGCTGAGGGTATGTTAATCGAGGATGTACAAGGTTTAACCTTTAGTGTGAATACTTATACTAAGCTTGATTCAGATGCTTGTAAGATTTACATTTCTAACTCGTTGGATAAGAAAGCTACTTCTGTTGTAGAAGATGGTTCTCTTTTATTCCAAGCAAGTATACCAACAGGTAAACCTATGGTTTTCGCAACGAATGTTGAGGGAGCAGTGGTACTTACAAACTTGTCGGTTGGTGGTCGCATTCCGAATGAATCTGCAAGTGAGAAGTTAATTCTCGCAGTAGAGCGTAAGTCTCAAACTGCATTGAGTTTGAGAGACTTCGCAGAGTTTGTAGGTGCTGAGTTTGTAGATTCTGTAGAAGAAGCGACACATGATTTTTCTCAACGAGGGGTATCTGTAGCGACTTTTACTGATTTGTTGGGTTAAAAAGATAAAAATAAACCTCAGAAAAGTCTGAGGTTTTTCTTTATTTCAGATAAGTTTTTAACTCTTTTGCAATAGCTTTCGCTAACTTTGGTGGTACGGCATTTCCTACTTGACGATACATAGAGGTTAGACTACCGTAGAAGATAAAATTGTCTGGGAATGATTGTAAGATTGCACATTCTCGAACAGATAGTCTTCTTTGCTTGTTGATATGAATTTCAGGTGTGCTTGCAGTAATGGTGTCACTAGGTCTGTCCCAGTTTGTGATTCTAAGAGACTGTTCAAAAGTTATTTCTTTTTCTATAAGTTCAGTCATTTGTTGGTCGTAAGTATTATCAAAGTTCAATAGGTCTTTCAGTTTCCACCAGTCTGAGATACTAGGTAAACTTCCGTACTT
>FLRW01322229.1_pt1 | contig 14604 bp, 9 predicted proteins | sample 1550421 | NCBI WGS metagenome assembly FLRW01 (sample SAMEA4031753, study PRJEB14383) | metagenome | biome: human; feature: oral; material: saliva | place: Philippines | collected 2014
GATGCGGCGGTTGCCGCCCAGCAGGCGTTCGTGGATGCGCTCAACACCGCCGGTAAGAAGTCCGGCCTGAGCTTCACCCTCGCCGAGCGCCGCACCGCCCCTGCGGAAGCGGTCGAAATCGCCGCGGTCGAATCGGCAACCCTGCTGGAGCAGGCGCAGCACATGATGCTCGAATCCGACAACGCCCTGGCTGAGGTGCTTGGCCGTTGCGCCGCCATCGCCGCCGGCAAGGAAGGCAGCGGCGAAGCGGCACAGCAGACCGTGCGCCAGGCGCTCGTGGACGCCGGCGTGAACATTGAAAACCTGGTGCAGGCGGACGTGTGCGGCATGTCCCTGACGGACCGCGTGACCGCCCGAACCCTCGTGCAGGTCGTGGCGCTCATGAACGCCGACGAGCACGCCGAGCAGCTCATGAGCACGTTCCCGGTGGCGGGCGTGAGCGGCACCCTGACCGACCGTTTTGGTGCGGCGAACGCCGTGCATGCGCGCACTTTTGTGCAGGCGAAGACCGGCACCCTGTACACGGTGTCTTCGCTGTGCGGTGTGGCGACCCGACCCGACGGCACCCGCCTGATTTTTGCGATTATTCTGAACGATTTGGGCGGCTCGGATGCGCTACCCGCCGCGAAGGAACGCGTGGACGCTACGGCGGCGGCGATTGCGAACCGTTCGACCGCGCCGAGTACTTCTAGTGCGCCGGAAGCTTCCGCGGAAGTTACTGCAGAAACAGCAAAGACCCCCTAAATCACCCTGTATAGGTTGATTTTCTGTAGTGTTTCACGTGAAACCTGAAAATCAACCTCTCGGGGCAAGACCTCTCGGAGTGAGGAGCGGCGGCAGGTGCCGATAGGCTCCTCGACCGGGCTCGTGCCCACTCACCCGGCGGGGTTTTATGCCCGCCTTGTTTCTCTCCTCCAGCAGAAAAGTCACCATGGACCTTACCTTCACCCTCGCTGATCTGACCGCCACCTCCGTCTGCGAGCTGCGGCTCTACACCGAGCTTCGGGAGCGTGCGCAGAAGCAGTCTGCACACCCGACCCCCGAGAAGTCCGAGCGCGCCCGCGAGGCGTACCGCGAGTGCCTGCGAGTGCTGACCGAAGGTGGCATGGTCAGCAGTGGAGCGGGCGGTGCTGGAGTGGTCGGCAGTGGAATGGTCGGCGGTGAGCACGCGGACGGCGCGGCACGGCCGGTACCCCTGGTGGCGACCTCCGCGGCGGGGCTGACCTACACGGTGGAGCTTGACCGACTGGAGCGCCCGACTGCGGACAGCACCGCGCGAATCGTCTGCATCACGCACCTGGGTGAGGCTGCGCATCGGGCACTATTGCGCGGTGCCCTGGCGGCGCACCTGCTGACCGCCGGAACTATCGAGGGTGCCACCGAAAGCGCCAAGAATGCGGTACGAATCGACCTCTGCCTGGACCACGGCGCGGAACCCGAACCGGAGCATACTGAGCTCTCCTCCCCCGCTGGTCAACCTCACCGGGTTGATTCGGCGCGTATTCTGCCGCTCATCCGCCTGCAGGAGCAGCGCCTCCTCTCACTCACCCAGGCGCTGAACGAGGGTGTGGAACCGGTGGAACTTGCCGAGCGCATCCCGTATTTTCTGACCTGCGACGAGTGCCCGGCGTGCCTGAACGCGGCGGCACCTCTTGCCCTCGCAACCGAAGCCCCGGAACTCGTCACCGAAGACGCTGCTGGAGACGCCCCCGAAACCGAGGAGCATCCGGTTATGTACCGGGTGCCCGCCGCCGTGGAGAACGACAGCGAACAGTACCGCCTGCAGTGCCTGCTGGATGCCCAGCTCGCCTCCCTCGAAGAGCACGCGGCGGAACACGGCTGGGGTGCCGGTGAGCTTGAGGCGGCAATGCTGCTGTCCATGACGAATTATCACCGCCGCGAGCGTGCCCCGTTCTGGCGTGAGCACATTCGCCGTCTGGAGGACGGCCCGACCGCGTGGGTGGCAAGCCGCGATTACGCGTACCTTGATCGGGTGCAGGTGCTTTCGGCGGAGCATGCGCATGCTCTTCTGAACACCCCCGCAGACCTGGAGGCGCTTGCCGCCGCCATGAAGGAGCCCACCGAGGTTGAGGACGCCCCCGGCTGGTATCGTGTGCGCGGCGCACAGGTGCGCCTGTTGCGTGCGCGAATTGAGGCTGACCCGAGCCTGGTGATTGCGCCCTCTGACCGTGCGGTTTTCTGCGCCTACGAGGCGGGGGTGAGCCCGCAGATTGCGCTGGACCGTATGGAGTCGCAGGTGAATTATTTCCGTGCGTCGAATCCGGGTGAGCGTGTGCCCGCCGAGTTGGCGGCGACGGGTTTCTTTGGCTTGCGTGTACTGGCGGTGGCGCAGGGCGGTTTCCGTGCCGGATCTGAGGGTTCTGCGGACCCCGAAGAGGCTGCCGCAGAGTCTACTGGCGAGTCGACCGGCGAGTTCTTGGAGGTGCTTCTGCAGGAGCGCATCCGCGTGAAGGATGAGCCGCACGGTGCCCTGCCTTCGGGTATTGGTCCTGGCGATCCGGTGTCTACGGCGACGATTGAGGCGGCTCTGCAGGCCGATGTGCACGGGCTGCTTTTCGATGGTGCTCTCATGCCTAGCGACCCTATCACCGATGAAGATTCCGAGCCTTCCGATGCCCCCGCCTCCCCCGGCGCCCTGCCGAGTGTGCTCGATGCGGCGGCTTCCCTGACGGGGGTGGAGAGCGCCTCCGCGGATTTGCTGTTCCGCCGCGCGCCGCGCCTGAAGAAGAGCGCCTCGAACGCCCAAAATGCAGAAAATCTACCCCGTGAGGTTGATTTTCCCGGCTCTGACCTGCCTACGGTGGATGCCGTGCACGCGGCGGTTCGCGCCCTCGACCGCTCCTATGTGGCGGTTCAGGGCCCTCCCGGTGCGGGCAAAACCTTCCTCGCCTCGCACGTGATTGCGCGCCTTGTGGCGGAGGGTGCGAAGGTGGGCGTGGTGGCTCAGTCGCATGCGGTGATTGAGAATCTCATGTTGGCGTGCTGTGCCCGTGATGGTTTTGATGTTTCGCGTGCGGTGCGTCTGCGCGGCAAGTCGGTGACCCCGGACGCCCCGTGGTCTGAGGTGTCTGATTCTGAGCTGGTGGAGCTGATTTCTGGTGCGGGCGGTCTGCTGTTTGGCGGCACGGTGTGGGATTACGTGAGTGAGCGTCGTGTGCCTGCCGGGTCGGTGGACGTGCTGGTGGTTGATGAGGCTGGCCAGTTCTCTCTGACGAATACGGTGGCGGCGGCTCGTGCGGCGCGTTCGGTGCTGCTGTTGGGTGATCCGCAGCAGTTGCCGCAGGTGTCGACAGGTGTGCATCCGTACCCGGTGGATGTTTCGGCGCTGGGTTGGTTGTCTGACGGCGCGGCGGCGCTGGATCCTCGTTTTGGCTATTTCTTGGGCGAGTCGTGGCGCATGGATTCGGCGCTGTGCGAGCGGGTTTCGTGGCTGTCTTACGATGGCGCGTTGGCGAGCGCGGCGGCTACGGCTGGTCGCACCTTGCAGGGTGTTGAGCCGGGTGTGGTGTCGTATCCGGTGGAGCATGTGGGCTGTTCGGTGCGTTCTGTGCAGGAGGCGCAGGCGGTGGTGGATTGCGTGCGTGAGCTGTTGGGTCGTGAGTGGGTTCCGGCGGCTGGTGCTGAGCCGCGCCCGTTGGCGGCTGAGGATTGCATTGTGGTGGCGGCGTATAACGCGCAGGTTGATTGTGTGCGTGAGGCGCTGATTGCGGCTGGCCTGGCGGATTCTTCGGGCGCTGGCGTGCGTGTGGGTACGGTGGATAAGTTCCAGGGTCAGGAGGCTGCGGTGGTGTTGGTGTCGTTGGCGTCGTCGCGGGTTGATTCTGGGCGCGGTACCGGGTTTGTGCTCTCGCCGAATCGTTTGAATGTGGCGGTGTCGCGCGGTCAGTGGCGGGCGGTGTTGGTGCATTCGCCGTGGGTGGCGCGTTCGGTGCCGCAGGATGTTGAGGAGGTGCTGGCTCTGTCGGGCTTCGCGGGCCTGGTGGAGTAGCGCCCCGCTAACTAGTACCTAGTGCGCCTTTATTCTGCACTCACCTACCGCTCCCCTCCCGCTGCGTTGCGGGGGCTGCCTGGTGGCGGGCGTCTTTGGCGTGCCCGCAATCGGGTTCAGTCAGGGCTCAGGTCGGGCGGAACCACTAAGAATGAATTATAGTCAGACTAACCCTAATGTCAATACCCAAAATGAGGAAAGTTTTTCAACTAGCCTTCACGCATATGATTCACGTCTCTTATAGAATCTAAAGTATCGCGCGACACACTTTTGTGCGGGGGGTGGCTCCCGATGAGCCGCTCCGTGCATCCTCAACCACCCATCATGACCGGCGTGCACAAGCAGAAACAGGCACATACAGGCAGACACAGCCGACTGTCAGGGTATTCACTCACACAATTGCGCACGACGAACTACACGCAACGAACTGCACACGGCGGATTGCACGCCGCGCGACACCCTAAACCCCATCGTGGAGGCCCCCATGAGTGTCAACACCGAGCTACTCAAGAATAAAGATTTTAGAAATACTCTTTTCGCCATTGGAGCCAACCAGCTCTCAGACTCGATGAGCTATATCACCACGCCCATCATTATTTTGGCGCTGACCGGCTCCCCCGAAGCTGCGAGTATCACCCTCTTTGTCGCGGGTGTTCTCGCCACCTGCGCCGGAGCGGTATCTGGAACGTGGGTTGACAGAATCGGCCCCTCAAAGTGCCTGGCGTTATCCTGTATCGGCCAGTCACTGTCCTGGATAGCGATTCTCCTCTACCTCGTTTTCAACGTCACCAACATTTACGTTCTGGTGATCACGATTTCTCTCGCCGCCATCATCTCCACCTTCGACTACCCGAGTGAACAGTCCATCATCACCCGCGTAGTCCCCAAGGAACATCTGGGGTACGCCTCCGGCATGGGTGAGACGCGCGAGTCCACCGCCAACCTGCTGGGTGGCCCGGTCGCCGGCATCATTATTGGCTTCTCGACCGTGCTCATGACCGCAGTTCACGCGGTCGTCAACCTGCTGGCGTTCATCGTCGCACCCAAGACCTACGGCGCTAGTCGGCAGCCCGCGGAAGAGGAGGAGGGCGAGAAAACCAGCTTCTGGCAGGACTCAAAAGCCGGTTTCGAGTACATCCTGAAGAACAAGGTACTGGTGTCTATTGCGTTCGTTTCAACACTTGCGAACTTTGGAACGGTCGGTATTCCGCTCACCTTCATCTACTACTACACCCTGGAGGGCGCACACCCGCTCTTCATCGGCATCTTTGCGAGCGCCTTCGGCGTGGGCGTGCTGCTCGGCTCGTTCCTGGTCGGCCCGCTGACCGAGAAGTTTGCGCTCGGCCCGCTCGGCATCACCTCCCTGGCCATCATGTCGGCCTGCTACCTGTTGCTACCGGTGGTTCATTCGATGCTGTGGGCGGTGTGCCTGCTGATTGTACTGGCGGGTATTGTGCTTCCCTCCTTCAATTCGAGCATCATTGCGTACATCAACGCATCCACCCCGGAGCACATGATCGGTCGCGTGCACTCAGTGCAGGGCATCCCGAATATGGCGCTGACCCCGCTGGCTGTTCTGCTGGCTGGCTTCCTCATTGTTGATTGGGGCATTACGTACACGGCGCTGTTCTACGCGGTGTTCATTTTCCTGTCGCTGGTGGTGATGGTATTCCAGAAGCCGCTGCGTCAACTGCCTCATATCTCGCAGGTAACGAACGCACAGTAGTTCCGCGGTAGCCCCGTCTATCAACTCCATTCAACGCCCCCGAAAGCGAATAATTCAACGTGCACTTGCATGAAAATTATTTGCCTTTCGGGGGTGTTCTACGTCCTTTTGAGGATTTCTGCATACAGTGCACACTCACGATAATTCCCCTTATCAATGCGTATTTTTGAGGCTTTAAATGTTGCCGGTATTACGGCGAACCTTACGCCGCTTGTTGAAGGTTTTACGGCATAATAGGAAGGTGTTCGTTCTAACCTTTATTCAACGTTCCGCACAGCACTCACTCACTGCACTGTCGGACGAACTCGCAAAGCTCAACCCGCGTGTTGCCTTCGCCCAGACATACCCTGACGAAATTCAGGGCGCCTTCGACCGCGCCAGCGACGCACTACACGCGGCGCTCATTGCCGCGCGCGATAACGGCTTCTGGGTCGGCATCGGAATCGGCGAGCTCAACATCCCCCGCTTCGCAGGCGCACTCGGCGCCGTCAGCACCACCGACTGCACCGGCGACGCCCTCGAATTCTCACGCCTCGCCGTTGAAGAAGCACAGGGAGGCGCACCCGTACGCTGCATCAGCGTCAGCGCCGACAACCGCCACCTCGCCGACCTCGCCTCAGGATCCGCACGCCTGCTCTACCGCGTATGCGCCGACCGCACCGACGCCGAATGGCGCGTGGTCAACCTGCTCGTACCCGGCGTGCGCGGCCAGCAGAAAGCCGCCGCAACCGCACTCGGCATCACCACCCAGGCAGTCAGTCGCACTCTCGTCCGCTCCCTCTGGCACGAGGAGCAGGCGGCACGCGGTGCACTCATCGAGCTGCTGACCCGTATTGACCGTTCGCGCCGCCGCGCCACCTAACCGCCGCCGCGCACCCCTCATTCTTTCGTGCCTGCCAGCCTTTCGTACCTGCCAGCGCGGAACCGAACACCCGATCCCGCCCGTGATGGTCACCCCCTGCCAGGGGTGAACCGCCGGGCGGGACGCTCTTTAAGCCTGGATTTTCACCGCTTCCGCACCCATCATCCCGGCGGGCAAAACCAGAGAAAAGGTAAACTTATCTTTATGCCCCTTTCAGAACTTTCCGTCAGCACCCAGAACTACCTCAAGGAAATCTGGAGCCTCGAAGAATGGACCAAAACCCCTGCCACCGCATCCGCCCTGGCAGAACGCATGGGCCTGCGCATTTCTTCGGTATCTGACGGCCTCAAGCGCCTCGCCGCCGCCGACCTGATCGAGCATCAGCCCTACGGCGCTATTGAGCTCACTGAAACCGGCCGCTCCTACGCGCTGGCGATGATTCGCCGCCACCGCCTCATTGAGACGTTCCTGGTTGAGACGCTCGGCTACACCTGGGACCGTGTGCACGACGAGGCGGAGGTTCTGGAGCACGCGGTATCCGACTTCATGGTGGACCGCATCGACACCCTGCTGGGGCACCCGACCCGCGACCCGCACGGCGACCCGATCCCGGACTCTTCGGGGCATATTAGTTTTCCGCAGACCGTGCCGCTGAGCCAGTGCGAACCCGGCGAAACAGTCGTGCTCGAACGCATTAACGATGACGACCCGCGCCTGCTGCGTTACCTGCAGGGCCACGGTTTTGTGCCCGGCGTGCGCCTGCACATTGAGGAGGGCGCGCCCTTCTCGGAGGCGGTAAACGTGAGCGTGGTTGGTGCCGGTTCCGGCAACCTGCACGAGACGGACGCGGCCGGTGCAGTGAAGCCCGGCGGCACCATTATTCCGTTGGGTGCGGAGGCGACCGCCTCCCTGTTCGTGTCCCGCACGGTGCGCTAGATACAGGGCGGTAGAGGCGGACTTCTAGCCCGGAAATCCGGGCTAGCATACGCCCCCAACCTTCAGAAGATAGCAATAGGCGGAAAGCCCCACGGTGGGACTTTCCGCCTATTGCTGTATGTGGTGAGTGTACTCAGTGGGCTTTCTTAGGAAGCTACCGGCTCAGTTTTCGTTGCAGCAGCGCTGAGCCTGCGGGCGCGCATCCTGCCCAGCAGACCGTAGCGCGGGGCGAATACGTACGCCAGGGCGAACAGTATGCCCTGCGTGACGACCACAGCACCACCGGGGGATACGTCCGCGTAGTAGCTGGCGTACAGGCCGGTCAGCGTGCCCACCAGGGAGACTCCCACGCTCACCGCGAGCATCGGCACGAACCGGTCAGTTATCAGGCGCGCGGTGGAGCCGGGGATGACGAGCATCGCCACGACCAGCACCACACCCACGATCTGCAGCGCCACCACGGAAGTCAGCGCCAGCATAATGAGCAGCAGCGCACCGAGCAGACGCGGACGCAACCCCACCGCCTGCGCAAAGCCCGGGTCGAAGGCGTACAGCACAAAGTCGCGGCGCTTGACCAGCAGCACGGCGGCAACCACCACCGCGAGGATAGCGACCTGCCAGACGTCCGACCAGGACACACCCAGCACGTTACCGAAGAGAATATGGTTCAGGTCGGTATTCGACGGCGTAACCGAAATCAGCACCAGACCGAACGCGAACAAGGTCGTAAACACGATGCCGATCGCGGCATCCTCGCGCACGCGTCCGCTACGCCGCACCCCGCCGATGAGCGCCACCGCCACGAGCGCGGCAATGACCGCACCCACCGCGAAGGGCGCACCAAAAATGTAGGCGAGCACCACGCCGGGCAGCACCGCGTGCGAGATCGCATCGCCCATGAGCGACCAGCCGAGCAGCACGAGCCAGCAAGAGAGCAGGGCGCAGACGGCGGCGGCGATGACGGTGACCACGAATGCGCGGAGCATGAAGGGCAGGGTCAGCGGCTCCACCAGAAAGTTGAGGATGTCCATTTAGTTCTTCCCTTCCGCAGAGCTGATCGTAGTAGTGCCAGAGGTAGTAGCGCTGGAGGCGGCAGTCGGCGCGCCGGCGTCCACTTCCATGCCGAAGGCACGCACCAGGTTCTCGGGGGCGAGCACCTTCTCGGGGGTGTCGTGCATCAGAATATCGCCGCGTAGCAGTAGTGCCTCGTCGGCGAACTGGCGCAGGCTCGCCAAGTCGTGCGTGGAAACCAGCACGGTCGCGCCCTCGTCACGCAACTGTTCGATGACCTGAATGAGCATCGCTTCGCTGCGCTTGTCCACGCCGGCGAAAGGCTCATCCAGCAGCAGCAGCTGGGCGCCCTGAGCGATAGCGCGTGCCACGAAGGCGCGCTTACGCTGACCGCCCGAAAGCGCCCCAATCTGACGGTCGGCAAGGTCGGTCAGTTCCACGCGGGCGAGCGCCTCATCCACGGCGGCACGGTCTGCGGCACGCAGGCGGCGGGTGATGCCGAGGTTGCGGTAGCGTCCCATGCTGACGACCTCACGCACGGAGATGGGGAAGGTCCAGTCGATTTCTTCGCTCTGCGGCACGTAGCTGACGAGTCCGGCGCGGTGGTGGTGCGCGTTCTTGCCGCGGCTGCCATGGTTACCGCCGACGGGCTGCCCGTCGAGGGTGATGCTTCCGGCGTGCATGGGCACGACCCCCATGATGGCTTTGAAGAGGGTGGATTTGCCGGAGCCGTTCATGCCGATCAGGCCGCAGATACGCCCGGTGTCCAGGGTGAAGGATGCGCCGGTGAGGGCGCGGACTGGCCCGTAGTTCACGTGCACATTTTCGCAGCTGAGAAGAGTGCTCATTCCTTGTGTTCTTTCTGGTGGTCACCGTATGCGTGGGGCGGGTGTACTTGCTTGTGTGGTGGTGAGTGGGTGCTGTGTGAGCGAGTGTTAACGGCGTGGGAGGAGCGGAGCCGTGAAGGCGACCGCCCCTCCTATCCTATCGGGGGTTGGGGGTTTACCCGGGGTTTTCGATACGGGGTTTAGCCCGGGTTTATGCCGGGTTTATTCGGGTTTAGGAGTTGCCCTTGAGGCCCGCCACGATGGTGCGTGCGTCGTAGCGGATCATGTCCAGGTAGGTGGGCACGGGGCCGTTCGCCTCGGAGAGCGAGTCCACGTAGAGCACGCCGCCGAATCGTGCGCCGGTGGCGTCGGCTACCTGGCGCATCGGGTTGTCAGAAACGGTCGATTCGCAGAACACGGCGGGCACCTGATTCTCGCGCACGTAATCAATCGCGGAGGAAATCTGCGAGGGGGTCGCCTGCTGTTCGGAGTTGACCGCCCAAATGTACTTTTCCTTCAGGCCCGCGTCTGCCGCCAGGTAGGAGAAGGCGCCTTCGCAGGTGACGAGTGCGCGCTGGTTCTCGGGCAGGGTGGAGATTTCCTTGACGAGCTCGTCACGCACGCCCTGCAGCTGCTTCTTGTAGGCTTCACCGCGGGACTTGTAGTCGGCGGCGTGGGCCGGGTCGAGGGCGCTAAATTCGCGAATCATCACGTCCACGTACTTCTGCACGTTGCTGGGGCTCATCCAGGCGTGGGGGTTGGGCTTGCCCGCGTAGGCGTCCTCGGTAATGGAGATGGGTGTGACGCCCTCGGAGACGGTCACGTGCTTGGCGTGGGATTCTTCAACGAACTTCGCGAACCAGGATTCGAGGTTCAGGCCGTTGTCAAGCACCAGGTCGGCGGCGTGTGCCTTCTTCAGGTCGGAGGGGGTGGGCTCGTACTCGTGAATCTCTGCGCCGGGCTTGGTGAGGGATTCCACGTTCAGGTCGTCGCCTGCCACGTTGCGGGCGATGTCTGCGAGCACGGTGAAAGTGGTGAGCACGGTCTTCTTGCCGCTACTGCTCTTAGCACCATCGGTGGTGCTAGCAGTGGTGCCGCAACCGGTGAGCACGAGTAGCAGGGTGAGTGCGAGGGCGGCGCAGAGCGCCTGGACGAGGCGGCGTGCGTTGCTGCCTGCGGGGGTGAAAGCGTTCATGAGGCATCCTTCATTGGAAGTCACGGGTTTAAGCATGTGGTTGATGTGTGGAATTTGCCGCGCCGGGGCAACAGGGACACGGTTGTGTCTGCGCAGGCATCATAATGCGCTTTTGCCTGTCGTCCCGGGCGGAATTTAACAATAGTTCGTCTAGCCGAACTTTTCAACTAAGCCATACAGAAACCCCGAAATATCAACAGAAACACAGGGACAGACACACAAGGGCAGGCGCACAGGAACAGAAGCACCTGCAGATACAGCAAGGAGGCGAGGGACCCCTCCCCCGCCTCCCTACTACACGCGGTTCTACGGCAAGCTATACGCTCGGCTTAGTCGGCAATCTCAACCACGACCGGCGTGTGGTCGCTTGCACCTTCACCGGCGCGTTCCACCTTATCGATCCAGGCACGTTCCACGCGTGCGGCGAGCGCGGGCGAGAACAGCTGGAAGTCAATGCGCATGCCCTCGTCCTTGGTGAAGCGGCCCGCCTGGTAGTCCCAGTAGGTGTACTCGCCCGGGGTGTGCGGGCGCACTACATCCACCATGCCCTCTTCGAGTAGGGCGGCGAAGGCGCGGCGTTCGGGTTCGGAAACGTGGGTCATTTCGTTGCGCAGGAAGTAGTCAATATCCCACACGTCGGCATCCTCGGGGGCGACGTTCCAGTCACCGACCAGGGCGAGCTGCGCCTGCGGGTTGGCAGCCAGTTCGTTGTGCACGTTCTGGCGGAGCGCCTCCATCCAGCGGAGCTTGTAGTCCATGTGCGGATCGGTCAGGCCGCGGCCGTTGGGCACGTAGAGGCTCCAGATGCGCACGCCGCCACAGGTCGCACCGATAGCGCGCGCCTCCAGCACCTCGGGCTCGCCGGGCTTGCCGAAGTGCGGCTGGTTATCGAAGCCGCGCTGCACGTCTTCAAGGCCGACTCGGGAGGCGATTGCCACGCCATTCCACTGATTCAGGCCGAAGTGCGCAACCTCGTAGCCCATGAATTCGAAGAGGTCGAAGGGGAAGGTTTCGTCTTTGGTTTTGGTTTCTTGCAGGGCGAGCACGTCAACGTCGTGTTCGTCGAGCCAGTCTTCGACGCGGTTTTCGCGGGCGCGGATTGAGTTGATGTTCCAGGTGGCAATCTTCATGCCTTCTAGCTTAGCGGGTGCAGCGCAGGAGCCTTTCATTACACGGAAGCGATTGCGCGGCGACAATTGCACGGCGGCGCGGGCGCTCGCAACCTGCCGGAACAGCGCACCGCCCGCCTGCGCAACCCATTGGGTCGCACCGGCGGGCGGTGAATATATGCGCTAGTCAGCACTAAAGCTAGTCGGCATTACCCCTAGTCAACGACGGGAGTACCCACAACCTTCAGGCCCTTATCGCCGTACGCCTTGAGCATGTACAGGGCGTCGGAGAAGTACAGGGGGCTGGCGGGGCCCACCACGTCTACTGCGCCGTCACCGTCGCGGTCGACTTCGGGGTAGGCGCCGAGGGTGCGGGCTGCCCAACGGTTTTCGGTCTTGAACTGCTCAACCTTCTTAGCTTCGGCACGTAGCGGGCGGCGGATCTGGCGCATGCGTGCGGCACCGTCGGGGCTACCTGCGGCACGGTAGAGGAACGCGGCGAGGGTGTTGCGGGTGGCGTAGTCATCCGGGTGGAAGAGCCCATCATCCCAGCCGGAGGTGATGCCCGCGTCCGCCGCCCAAATGTACGCGGCGTAGTCCGGGTCGGTGGTTGCCACATCCTTGTAGGGGGAGGTCGTGGGCAGGTTCTTGACGGTCGGCGATCCCGCCATCCGGTAGAGCATGCGTACGAGCTGGCCGCGGGTGACGGTTGCGCTGCTGTGGCGGCGGGTGACGGTGTATTCTTCGCTGTCGAGGTAGCCGTGGCAGACCGCCCACACGCCGGGGGTGGCGTTCATGGTGCCAACAAAGGTGGCGACGCATTCTAGGTATGCGGGGTCGTCCTTGGGCTGCTGTGCCTTGATGACGAGCTGCAGGTTCACTGCGGGTTCTGCGGCGGCAGGCTGTGCACTCACCGCGGAGGTGACAGGTACAGCACCGAGGGCGAGTGCGAGGGTGAGGGCAAGGGTGCGGCGTGCGCGGGGAGCGGGTGTGAGTGCTCGGGAGATAACCGAAAACATGGGGTGTCCTTATGTAATTGTGGTTGGGAACCGGCCGAAAGGAACCGGTTTTTAGGGTCGACTTTGGGGTCGCCAACATGGAGCGAATAGGAGAAGGGGAAAGGGACGCGTTGAGGAATAGTGAGAAGTGGTGATGAATAGGGGCTGACGTGCGACGATGCAGTTTTGGTGTGTGCCAATCGGTAATCGTTCCGCATGCTATTGCACGGCTATGGTGGTGCACAGTGAATGGACTGTTTTACACCGCCATAGAAAGTTTAAAGTATATATTGATATTTTATTCAATATTTAATTGAGACTTTTATCAACTAAAAATTAAACATTGTTCTAAACGACAAAGCAGCTGCGAATGGTATGTATTCCATTCGCAGCTGCTTTGATTTTTAGCTGATATATCGCGGTATAACGCGCCCACTAGGGCACACGCACCTGCCTCACGATTCACAGGAAAGTCCTGAACCGGTTCGGGCGTGTCTACTAGGCGTGTCTACTAGCCCCGCTAGCCGCGCATCACGTTATAGGCTTCCTTGGTGAGCTGTCCGGCGGGCGAGGTGGAGTGACGCAGCTCTTCGACCTCAATAACCACGTTCGCGCCGATTGCGCCGGTAATGTACACGCGGCGGCCAAGCATATTGCCGTCACCGATACGGTCATCCTTGGCGGTGCCTTCGGTGATGCGCAGGTCGTAAATCTTGTTTTCAATGTAGAAGCCGTACAGGGAGGCGGGCTTCTCCGGCGGGTTGTAGGAGACGGGCGCGACCATGCGGGTACCGCGCGCATTACGGCCGATGTACCAGTTGGCTGCCTCGTCGGCGCGGGCGGCACCGCTGACGGTGCCAGCCCAGCTGGAGCCTTCTGCTTCGCATCCGATGAAGATGTTGTGCGCCCACTCAACAATCCAGCCGTGACCCGCGTTGGAGCGGGCGGTGCAGCCGATGAACATGTTGCGTTCGCCCTGCACGATCCAGCCTGCGCCGGCGTGGCGGGTGGCGGGCTCGTAGAGGGCGTACTTGTTGCTGGTGCGGTGGTTGCTGTTGCTGGAGCAGTTCTCGAATTTCGCCTGTGCCGCGTACACCTCGATACCGGCGTAGGAGCCGCCGCTGAGGTTCGCTTCGGCAACGTCTACGCCGCGTAGCTTGTTGTCTGCTGCGCCGGAGTTCTGGCCTTCGTTGGGGCGGCGGGGGTGGCCGGCGGGCTTGCCGAGCAGCAGGCCCTGGTTGAGGGTGCGGCGGATGGTCACGTCATCAATTTTCATGCCCTGGTCGTCCAGGCCGAGCACGGCAACGCCAATGGCGGTGTCCCAGACTTCCACGCCGGCGATAACGGGCACGATGTCCGGCTCGTTGAGCTGGTCGCCGGTCAGGTGGGTGTGGAAGATGACGCCGGCGACATTGTTCAGCGGGGCGGTGTGCGCGTCGAGCGGGTAGCTGCTGATGGGGGTGTTGGCGGCGTTGGTGCGGATGTGCAGGTTGCGTACGCCCATGCGCATGGGCTTGTTGGCGTTGTAGTTGCCGTAGACGGGGGTGGTGTAGCTGCCGACGTGGAACACGCCGGTGTATTCGGTGTGGCCGTTGGCGGTGGTGGGGATGGCACGGTCGGAGTGCGCGATGACGACGGTTGAGGAGCCGTAGCCGAAGATTTCGACGCGGTGCTTGATGTCGATGAAGGGGTAGGAGACGCGGTAGATGCCGCGGGGTAGTTCTACGGATCCACCGCCGCGTGCGGCGACGTCGTCGACGGCTCGCTGGATGGCGGCGGTGGAGTCTTTGGCACCGGTGGGGTCTGCGCCGTAGTTGATGGCGTTGATGCTCATGGGCGTATCGGGCATGAGGGGCTCAATTCTTTCGATGGGTACCGCGTTCGGTGCTGAAGGCGGCTTGGTGAGTGAATTGAGTGAATACGGCTGTATG
>FLRW01000889.1_pt1 | contig 14229 bp, 13 predicted proteins | sample 1550421 | NCBI WGS metagenome assembly FLRW01 (sample SAMEA4031753, study PRJEB14383) | metagenome | biome: human; feature: oral; material: saliva | place: Philippines | collected 2014
ATCAGATGCAAAGATTTTGCAATTTTGTCAGGTCATGAACAAGCAAAGATCATAAATGATTGGGTTGCTAAAGTTAGTGCCAGATTAAATATCTTAATTTATAGTACGCATGAAATAAAGATTGTAATCATAGATCCACCTAGACTTTTTCTAGATCCAGAAGCTCTCAATCAAATGAAAGACGAAGTGTTTGCAAGTTTGTGGTATGATCTGAAGAAGAACAAGCGACATTTCGAAGACATAAGTTATCTTGAGTTCATACGTGAACTGAAGAAGAAATATTCACACGTAGATGTGATTTAATCAAAAATAATTCACACACAGCCTTTACATTCTGCACAGTGTATGATATAATATAATTATAACTTACTTTAAAGGAGACTTTACGCATGAATGGATTAAACACTGCATTCTTTATAGCATTAGCAAAAGATGTAATATACTCACAACCTTTAGAAAGAGCAAAAGTTGACAAAATGATAGAGAAAATCGCAAATGAGATTTTATCTGAGGAAGAGAAAGACCGTAAGCTAAATAGATCAATTGTTCTCGGTCTAATATTCAATGGTAATTTGCAACTATTGAAAGATCGTCTTGGAGCATATTCTCATTTCTATGAAGATGATGAGAGAGAAAAGTACGCTCCGTCTGTTGAGAAAACATTGAGATTATTGACCAGCTTTAAAGATCTAATATTTCTAGATGAGTCAATTAAGTACTCAGATCTTTTAATAAGTAGAATTGGTCAAACGTCAACTATGCAAGACGTAATGTACTTAGATGACTTTTACTATAATATCTCTGACGAGAAATTCGTTAGCATATTAAACGAATTCTTCAACGAACATTTACTTGCAGTACCTACTGCAGTTGACGATGCAGCATCAATCGTAGCTAAAAGATATAGTATCGATAATCTTGCAAAATATCTAGATGACGATGAAAACTTTGCAAAATTCGTGATACTCGATGAAAAACCAATCGACTCTCAGCAATGGGCTAAGTTCTGTCGAACATTATCTCAGGTAATTCACAGACCTGTAGATGTAAAGATTGCATCAGACTTAGACACATACTCTTATCAAATGATCGAAGATAAATTAGAACCAGTCGAATCTCTAGAAGGCTACGATCACGTATGTGAGATTTAAAAATTACTCAGTAACGAAAGGACTTATGTAAAGTATGAATAAACAGATTGCTCGTAACATATCATTAAAGCCGAAAGGTACGTTTAAATATAAAGTCGAAGTTGCAAGAAAAGGTAAAGTCATAATCGAGTCATACGAGACTTTTGAAGAAGCAGTTCAAGCTCGAGATGAAATTGAGACTCGCTACGAAGAGAGTGCTATACTCTCTAACTCGTCTTTATACGTCGATAGAAATTTAGTTTTAGCAAAACGTCGCTTCGACACAGAGAATATTGTGCAAGTGAAAGTTGGTGACTCACTTCGCTACGCTGCATCTTGCAAATGTTCGAAGTGTCAGAAAGAACAAATATTTGTAGAAAGTAGATATTATAAAAATTTTATCAAACGAGATCGTGTTTGTAAAGAATGTGACTCGTCTGATAGAATTAAACGAGCTACGAAACAAATGCACAATCGCAAAGATGCATTATCTACAAATGTCACAACCGGAATTAAAAATGTATGTTACGATCAATCGAATCGTGATTATAGAGTTGCAATAATGCGAGACGGTCGTCGTCTCTCGTTACATGCAAAGACTCTAAGATCTGCAGTTGCATTGAAGAGTCGAGTGCTTAATTTCTACGATAGCTACGGTCGTTTACCTGCACTAAATGAGATCTAAGATCTGTGAGTCTAAAGCTTTGAACAAAGATTGGTGTAACCAAGACTAAAGCAAAGTTATATGACACAGCAAAAGATCTATGTTAACTGCAGCTGTCGAGAATTTTAACAAATCTTAGTTACAGGTTACAATACTAATAGAAAGGAACTTTACTTATGATAGAAGTATATGAATTGACACACAACTTATCTGCTATGTATCCGTTAGCACTTAAGTTACTATTATATTTATTAGCACTGACTGCAGCAGTGTATGCAGTGTCATACGTTCTGCTACGCATGAAGCCGTCAGATCTTTCTAAGAGCATGAGAAAATTGTTTAGAACTATAGTTTTAATCTTTGCGACATTGACTCTTGCTTCGCTTACATTTGCATTCTTAGCTCTAAAGACATCTGGTGTACCGATACAGCTTTCAAAAGATCATTATTCTTTAGAGATAGTTGACAATCACATTCGATTGCATTCAGTTGAAGACAAATCTTTGACAATGGAAGTTGAACACGACAATCATACATATCACGTTTCTAGCTTAGAGATAATAGAAGAAAAGTCAGATCATTATTTATGCAGAGTTGAAGAGAAGAATAGCTCTTCAGTCGTGAAGATAATGAAAGATGATTATAAGTTTGAGAATGATCGACGCAGTTAACACTGCGTTCTTTTTTTTTTAGCAAAAAAAGTTATATATTTTAGTTTACATCTAGCACATTCTATGTTATAATATAACTATACAAAGGATAAACAAAGGAGAAAGAAAATGACAATACTTCAACTATCAGATGACACATTGACAGATTTAAAGCTATGTAAACCAAGCGAATATGATACTCGTAAGTTTTATGAGAAGCATCAATCTTACATAGCAGTAGCAATTGCATACTTTGAAAAGTATGGAGTTCAAGCTATTCCCATTCACAGTAAAGAAGAAATCGACGAAGAAAAGATAAATGGCATGATCGAAGAAATGAAACATCTGAGACTGCTGCACGGTCAATTTACAGCTGAAGAGATGTTTACTATTATTAAAAGTGCTATAAAAGAAGCATATTCAAACATGATTGATTAAAGGAGAAAGAAGTAAATGGCAATACGACCAATAGAAATATTAGACGACGTAATATTAGATGTGAAATTATACGTTAGAAAGCTAGACGGTTACAGTCAATCGCTTGCAATGCATAGATATGGAAATCATCATGCTGAATTAATGATTAGATTTGAGCACATTGGAGAGCACTTCAAACAGATACATTCTAACGAACCTATTTCTAAAGAGCAAGTTGAAGAATTCACTTATAGAATAGAAGACTTGAGAGAGACTTTATCTCAGAAAACAGCGCATGGAGCATTTGCTTACATCACATCGATTGCTAGAGAGACGTTTGAGGATAAAGAAGAAACTTCAGTCGCATTTAAAACTGCATATGACATGAGAGAGCATTTCGAGATAGAGAAGTTCGAAGATGAGTACGAGATTGCATGGGAACCTGCAAAGAGCTCATTGCAATACTTTGTCGACAGACGTCGTAAGATCATCTCATCTCACAAAGATGCAATAGATGTGCTTAGCATGAAAGATCTAAAATGGCTAAATCTACGTATCAGACGTAACAAACACTCATTTTATAGATCGATCACGTTTTACAATAATCGCATCTACGTATTTATGAATGATGTCATCTCGAATATTGAGATGAGACCAGTTGTTCTAGTTGAAGAGAGCTTTGAAGAAGTTCAACGAATGATAGCTGAAGAATTGACTCCAAAACTTGCAGAGTTTGATATCGACGCAAGTAAGTACGTGAGAAAGATCTTAGCTTATTAAAAGACACAGCTAAAAACTGTGTCTTTTAATCTGAACAAAGCTTAGTGTAACCAAAGATGAAGCAAATCTTAAGTCACAGATCTCACTCTGTGATCAGAAATGCTGTCGAAGACTTTTAACTCCAATAGTTACAAGTTACATGCCATGTAATTTTTTTTTTTATGATGATATAATAGAATTATAAGATAATAAAGGAAGTGAAAAGTAAAATGACAAAATACTTAGTAAAGATCTATAATTGCGGAGTACTTGTTGACAAGCAGATCTTAGAAGAGACAGATAAAATTAAATTAGCAGATGAATATATTCAAAACAATCAACTCTGGGGTGAAGTTTGGGCTGAAACTGACGAAGAAGAACTTTATTTTGAAAAAGTAATCATTTGTCTTAAAGTAAAAGCTGACTTCTTCGGAATTAATGAAGATACAGTTGCTGATATCATCAAAGGTCGAGAAGACGAGACCACGATCGAAGAATATCTTGCATTAGATCTAATCGACTTTGAAGTGACTCAAGTTAACGGTTATGCTGCAGAAGATGTTCTAACGTTAGATCAGATTAGAGCGATTGAAAAATCGATTGCTGAACAAATCGAACTAGATTATATGAACGACGAGTCTGGAATTAAACTTGTAATTCAAGAATACGAACGATCTAAACGTCGAGGTATTCCAAAAGAAATTGCTGAACAATTCTCTAAAGAGATAGTTGACAAAGTTAAAGACGTAGTTCGCAAAATCGGCGTAAGATATGCAGATCTTTCAGACATTCAATTGCAACTAGCTTTAGAACTTGCAAGTCGTAGAATGAGTTTCGAAGGATGCTTATATCTACCAAAATTAACTGAGAAGCATCGTGCAACGATTTTGGCTGCTGCAAATCAAGGTTATGACATTATGAGCATGATCGAGACGGAGCACGCTCAATATTCGGCTCTAAATGAGATCAATCTAGTTTCTGAAGCATTAGATCGTAATCATCTTGAAATTCTTGAAGCATTCGATAAGCTAGACAGTCACTCACGTTGGTACTTGCTTGAATTGTTAAGATCAGACTTGTATCATCCAATCTTTTTAGACGAAAGAGTCTCACAGAACAATCTTCGAATCAGAGATATTCAAGAATTTTTAAGCGCAGGTGCAAGTATCGAGAAATTCCAAGAATTACTCGAAACATCTTCATCGTCTGAAGAATTGAAAGCACTGATGCAGGTTGAAGAGTTATTGCAAACAGACTCAGTTCTCGGTAAAAAGCTGATCGATCATCTGAAGAAGACTGTAGGTATCTTAGCTTTAGCAGATAATACGAGTAAGTACGAACTGATACTTGAGTTAATGCGAAATGATCGCATTGATGCAGACGAGTTCTTAAAACTTTCTGATCGATTGACGTATCAACAAATCTTAGACATCGCTTACGCATATCGAGATGATCACGATCTATTCGAATATATCAAATATAATCGAATCGATAATGAGATTATTTTTAAAGCAGCTGAAATTCTGATAGAAGAGAATGCGCTTAAACCATTAGAACTATTTAGAGATAGTACAGATTATGACTGGGTTCTAAAAGAAGATCGATTGAGTCAGACAGCAATGCGCAACCCTTATGAAGAGATTGCATTTGCGTTCGATAGCTCATTGTCTTCAGCAGAATCTAAAACTATTATAGACTCTGTCAGCAGAGCTTATTACGATAACGGCGCTCATCTTGCAAAAGTTAAAGAGATTTTCGACAATCGAGCAAATCTAGATACTAACTTTATCGAAGCGATTGAAGCATTGTCTCAGAAATAATCGCCTAACGAGGAGAAAACATCATGACAGAAGTAAAATTTAATTCAGCCAATTGGTTTGAATATTATAACGCTAAGCTTGATACAGAAGATCTAAACGATATGTTAGAAGAATCGAATGTCGGATCTCTTTACGAAGTAAGATCTATCTCAACTAATGAACTTACGATCGACGTCATAAATAGCTTCAGTTACGAAGGTGAATATTTCGAATTCGAAGATGCAGAAACCGGCGACATAATCAAAGTTTATGAAACAGATGTTAGTGCAGACTATAGTTTTACAGCATCTTACACGCTTGGTATCAAAGATCTTGACTCGTGCATTGACTCATTGAAAGAAGCGATTGACAATGATCAAGACACGTTCGAAATCGAAGTTAGAGCATGCGTTAAAGAAGCTACGAACGTTGAAGTGTACGATATTGAGCACGATGTCGATGATGATACTATCATACGAATCGGAGGAGAGTCAGTCTTTGAAAAAGAAATGCAAGAAATGATCGAATGGCAGCTATCTGAAGCAGAGATACACTCTAGCGAGATAATTGAAAAACCTAAAGACGTCGTACTAAAATTCATCTGTACAAGTCTAGTCGAATAACTCACAAAAGACACAGCTCAAAACTGTGTCTTTTAATGTGTCAAAGATTGGTGTAACCAAAGATGTTCACATTTCAATGCACATAGACACACTATGCTTATCGAGCAGCTGTCGAAAACTTTGCTAAAACTTAGTTACAAGTTACAAACCTTTCCAGTTTACAAACACACTCTCGTATGTTATAATATAATTACACGTATACATAGAAAGGATGACGCACATATGTCTAGAAAATTTATTACTATAGAAGAATGCATTGTCGAACAGATCGGACCAAGACTCACATCATATCGACTATCGATTCGAAGAGATGATAAGTTTGTTCGTGAGACTTACTATTCATTAGAAGATGCTCGTAAAGCTAGAGATGAGATACTGAAACACTACGAGAATACAAAAGAGCTTAAACATTCCTCGACGTTTCAGCATGGAAATCTTCAGCATGCACAGTTACGCTATAAAGACGCTGAGATCTCGTACACAAAATTGAAAGGTGATAAGCACGCTCGATACGTCGCTACATTTGCATGTGTCACATGCGGTAAGAAATTCACTCTTGCAAGATTAAAAGCGTATAATCGATACTTAGATCGAGATCGACGATGCAAAGGTTGTCATCTTGCTCACACTGCTCAAGAAAGAGCTGATCGTAGAAATGAAGGTAATAAAGCGAACGCAACTAATCTATCGACTGGCATAAAAAATATTTCACAGCACTGTCGAACTCAGAAATATATAGTCACTATCTCGAGACGAGGTAAGACATTTTGCAGAGCTGTGAATTCTCTCGACGATGCGATTGAGTTGAAGAAGAGAGTGTTAGATTATTACGCAGATTATGATAAGTTACCTAGAAATGATGAGATTTAAAGAAGGAGATCATTAAACAATGAAAAAGTTATATAAATTTGAAGAGAATGATGTAATCTACATTTACGAGAATGAAGCAATAAAAGCATTAATGATTGATGCTGAACATCTAGGTCAATCTAAAGCAATTGTCGACGATCTGACGTTATCGAACGATCTGATAGTTGAAGAAGATGACGAGTTTCATCAATTAATCTTATATCGCAAAGTCTCTGATGAAGAGCATGAGAAAGTTATTGCCGATGCATTTGTAGACGTCGAGCATCTGAGAATATACGTCAGTAAACTTGCAATTGACGATCTGATAGAAAAGATAGAGTCTATCGTAGTTGAAGATGATGAACCTCGAGATCTTCACAATTACGAAGAGATCTATATGCAAACTTATCACTCTTACATGCATCCAGAAATGCATAAAGCTGATTTTCACATGAAAGATGGTACGACTTTGACAGCTTTAGAAGTTTCAGATATGTTATACGATAGATTTGAAGAGATTGAAAAGACAGTTGAGATTATCAGAGATAATGTCGTATTTTATCACTCTAAATAGTGTAACTGACGATGTTCACATTTCGATGCACAGCTAAGATCTGCGATCTAAGAAAAGCTGTCGAAGATTTACGCATTTTCTGGTTTCAAGTTACAAACTTTCTTATTTGCAAAGACTCGATTCTGCGCTATAATATAACTATCAAACATTAAAAGGAGAAAAGAAGAAATGATATTAAACTCACTATTACTAATGAAAGAAGAGACTGATCTCAATCAAGTGATACTTGCTCGAACGTGTATAGCTGTAACAATCATAGCTGCGATTGCAATACTCTGCATGATGATAAGATTTAATAGAAAGAATGCTGGAGATTTTAAACGCAATTTATTCGTAAATCTGTTCACGATTCTGACGATCGTGTTTTTAGCTGTTACATGCTATTCTTATACACATGGTGAAAATTTAAGCTCATATAAATTCACATCTTTAACAGAGATCAAAGACTCGATCACAGTTGAGGATGACAAAGTTAAGATCGCACCGTTGACTCAGCTTCAGCAAAAGTATAAATACATTCACGATCAACCAGAGTTACGTGAAGATGAAACTCAGATCTTTAAGCTTGAAGAAAACTCATTCTATGAGAAACGCTGGCTTGTAGATCAGTATGGTCGTAGATATCAGCTTGACGCTGAAGAGTATAAAATGCTAAAAGAAAAAGTCGATGTAACCGGCACGAATGCAAAGTTATACGACACAGTGAGAACTCTACGCTAACAGTTGATACTGAGAATTTTAGCATTACTTAGTTACAAGTTACAATATATTCTACTTAAAACACAGTTTACGACTGTGTTTTCTTTTGTTCTAGAATGATATAATCATCCTCGTCGTCAATCAAAGATCACAGTGATTATGCTGTGATCTCGAGCATATAAAAAGAAGTCTCATCATCTCGACGGGACTTCAAAGAGAAAAGAATTGTATCAATCAGCTCTGTATCGATTTTAGCTCGTAATAAAAAATAAAAATAATTAAAAGAAAAGGTATTGTTGCAAATTTGACTTAATTTCTATGATGAGCCGATTGATAGTTATATTATATACTATGTATCTGACTTTGTACATAAGAAAGACTCGACAATTGTCGAGTCTGAGGTATTTAATGAATAAAGTGTACAATTAATTCAGGCAGTCAATCAGCTTTTACGACGAGACATCTGATAATAAAAGGCGACTTCATTGCGATAAATGTTATAGACGTCTCGTCAGCAACAGATGACTCTGTCAGCTGATTGATAAATATATTATAAACTATATAGCTCACAATGTACATAAATAAAGCTCGTCAAGTGACGAGCCAATTCATTTATTTAATAAGAAGGTTATTCAATATGAACATCGCACAGCTATAAGTCTCGAAGGAATTTGACTCAAGCACAATGTGTGTCGAAATGATAATTGGTGAAAGACTTATAACTGATTGATAGATATATTATAATCTATGAGTCAGCTTTTGTACATAAAAAAATAGCTCGACAGTGGCCGATGTCGAGCTAAAGTGTTACTTTTACCTTGTGCAGTTTTACATTTCTCTTTATGTAACTAGCTTAATTATATTATATATTGAAGCATAGCATTTGTACATAATAATGTACATTTTATTTCGCAAGTGATATAATTTAATCAGATAAACATAGAAAGGATGACTCATTAATGATAAAAGTCTACGAGATTATCTCGACGCATGAATCGAAGATTGTGAGTTTCTTGCAAGGATGGGTAAAAGTCTTGTTGATCTGTGCAGTCATCGGTATCATTGCACAGATAACGCAGCAAGTCTTAACTAAATTCTTCAGAAGTTCGAATAAACTTAAAGACGCTTTTGAGATATTGCGAGACACAATGAAAGTTATAGTAGCTGCTTCGATATTCATAGCATTCGGCATGGCTTTTAGCGGTCTACTTGCTCCATCAAGCACTAAAGATAAAATGCAATTGTTGAACAAAGATCAATATACTTTTCAGATCGTCGACAATAAACTGATACAGCTGAAGAAAGATAATAGAAAACTGAAACTAACTGTACAAAAGAACGGAGACTCGAAAGAGTCTGAGGCTGATGCTTTAGAAATAGTTGCTGAAACAGATGAACACTACTTATGCAAAGCAAATACCTCAGATCGAGACACTTATGTGAAAGTGCTTAAGAATGAGCATAACTTTGTAAAGGAGAGTGAATAGTGTGATAGATGTCTATATGAATAATTCGATCGCATGCGTGTCGATCTGGATCTTAGTAGCAATGTTGACTATGTTCATGCTCTTAGGTTCAGTGAGTCTTTACGCGAATGCGCGAACGATAGAAGAGTTCTCAGCAAACATAAAGCGTTTTCTTATCGTCTATATAGTTCTTATGATCGTCGGAGTACTAGGTCCGTTGCTGATCGGACGATATGGAATGTAAAGATCGATCTTCAGAAGACACAGTTTTAACGCTGTGTCTTTTATTATGCTTAAAGATAGGAAACCTATATCTAGACATAACTTAATCACAGATCTTAGCTGTGACGATGAGGAAGATGAGATATATTATAATGAAAAAATTCATTCAAAATTATATTCGAGAGTTAAAAAGATGACAAAGTGTTTCATAATCTCGACTCGAAGAAACTATCGCAGATACTACTGCGAGTATGTTATCAGAAATATGTTCTCGATTTGTCTGACTTTTTGACTGCGACAATTTGTCATCAATGAGAGATGAGCAGTAGTGGAGAAGATTATAAGTTTAAGAATATTTGAAAGATTTATAACCGAAAATCTTAATATTTTTTAAAAAGTATAAATTATTCTATATCTCTAGATAAATATTTTTATATTATTAGACCTTCTTAGTATAGAAGAAAAATCAGCTTTTCGAAATATCTTCGATTTTCTGTTCATAAATTAATAATTTTGATAACCTCTTCCATCATCGACTTCTCTGTCATAATAGAACGTCAATTAGATTGTCTCGTTGACTTGTCACAATTTTGGTACAGTTATCGAAAATTTTAATCATAAACTTTTCTATGATTGACTGCGATTATTAGATCGTTCAAGATACAGTTTATATTGTTACCAAAGACTCTCATCGTTGAAATCAGAATTTTAACAAAACTTGTATTCTTTATGTAAAGTTCATTCAATCTATGATATAATATAATTAAAGAAAGTATCTGCACTTGCACAGAGACTTTTGTCACAGAGTATTACATTTTCAATCTTTTCTTGAGCATAAAAAGAAAAGACTATTGAGCAGATAGTCTTTTAGATCTAGAGATTGCGCAATTGTTCTCTGTATTTGATTTATATGATTATTATATCATATGCATGATAAAATGTACATACTTTCTTTAAAATTTTTTCAATTTTAAGGAGTAACGCTCATGAAGCAGAGTGAATTATTATTACAAGAAATGATTTCGATTATAACAAAGGATGGTGTTAAGAATATGTCATATGTATACGAATTTAATGACGAAAGAGCTACGAAGAGCTCGTTGATGCAAAAGTATCTACCGTTATTACAAATCGTAGATTTCGACGAGCTTGCAGCTATGATGAAATATCGATGCAGTAAGAGTTTATATGATAAGTATAAAACTAGAAATGATAACGGAGTATACCGCATTTCTATAGAAGACAAAGATAAGATGATTGAAGAAGTTTTTGGATCAGATCTTGATTTTAAACGGAAACAGATCATGATGAGATCTTCGACTCTTCAACCGTACGACTGTGCAAAACGTGAGATCAAAATTGATTTGCTTGCACGAGAATTACATTTGTTACTCGGTGAGATTGTCAAGTTAGACTCAGAGAATCGTAGATTATTCTACAAAACTGAAAATTCAATTGAAGTGATTGAAGATTATGACGACTTCTCTTTTGCAGAATTCATAAGTTATCCGATCGCTTCGATCATATCGGCTCAGGAAACGATCAAATCGATCGAGCTCTTTAAAAAGAAACTCTCTTACAGTCACTCATATAAAGAAAGCGTAATTCAATTCGACGACTGTTACATTCGAGATGGAAAAGTTCATGCGGGTTTCTATTCTGAAGGCTTTGCTCGTTTTACAATCAAACGCAGAGTACTAAAAGCGATCGAAAATCGTAAGACAACTGTATATTCTAAAGAACTAGACGAACTAATGCTGCATCTATGTAACTACGACGAACAAACTAAAGAAAGATTTTTAGATGTCGTTAGTACAGTGTTTCTAAATAATGCAGAATTTAAACAGCTTTACAACTTCAGCCCAAGAATTGTAGGTAAAGACGGTCGAAACGGTAAGTCAATTTTCAAATCAGTCATCGAGAAAGCGTTCGGAGGGCATACTTCTTCTAACGTCGCAGCTTTCAGAATGTCGAAGCTTGACGATCCGAGAACTCTTTATCACGTAGTTCATGCATTAATTGCAATCGATGGAGACTCATCAACTAAACAGATTAGTGAAGATGCTGCTGAAGCTTTCAAATGTATAACTACAGGAGATCCAATCTCTGTTCGAGCTCTTTACGGTGAACAAAAAGAAGTACCAGCAATGACGATGATGATCGAATTTTCTAATGATTTTCCGATGAGTGCAGACAAATCTGCTGCATATCTTCGAAGACTTGAGTTCATCAGATGTGACTATCAGCTTATCACTGACAAATCTGAACTTGGTCCAAACTCTAAAATGCCACAGATCGAACTAAATCAAGAGTGGTTTAACGCAATAAGATCTGATCTAGCCGCTCAATATCTGATCGAATCTTTACTTATCAGATCTCAACGAATTCGTGAGACTGGTGAGATAAGTCCGAAGTCTGATCAGATGAAAGCTATGCTAACTCTTTACTCTTATGAAAACAACTCAGCTCTTGCATTCTATGAAGAATTTGGATCTGACAAGATCGTCGGCAGAACTGTGAAAGAAATCAAAGAACTTTATAGAGCATGGTGCGAAGAAAACGATCTCACTGTGATGAAGAAGAAATTTATCGAAACTCTTGAGTCACAAGGATTGAAAAGATCGAAAGTTTCGTTCAGAAATCTGTCTGTCGACTCTGATCAATTCTATTATTGTCAGACCACGGGCCATCGAATCGTCGCATGGCAGTTCGCTGGTCATGTTAGAAACAAACTGCATTTCGAGAGACTTCACGAAGCTGATAAAACTACCTACCAATCAATAGAAGATCAAAACTCTCAAGTCGACAAATCTCTTAACAAGAAAGGTTCTGCTCAGAAGACTTTCGAAGTAGACTTAGAGCTAGTGAAACTAATCGCGCTCTTCATGAAAGCTCGACTTTCTGAAGAAGTGTTTGATCGAATCGCTGTAGCAGAAGTTAAAGATATGTTTGATAAGTGGTGTCAAGATCTTGGTCTCGAATGCGTGACTCCTCAAAAATTCAATAAAACGATCGAAAATTGCTTCAATCGATATAGAAAGAATTGTTATGTAAATAGCATGAACATCTCTGACGAGAAGAAAGATCAATATCTTGCTGAAGGTATCAGAACGCTTTCGACGTGGTTTAAAAAATAATCAAGCTTCAACAGACACTTAGACTTTTATCAAAAAACTATTTACAGAAATGAGGTTTAAAGAAATGAATAAACAAGATCAAGAATTGCAAAAGACTTTAGAAGAATACGAGTTTATGCCAGAAAACTTCGAAATTCGAAGCGATCGCTTGAGACGTGTACATCAGATTGACGTTAATCAGTATAAACCGCTCTTCAGAGTCATTAATTTTACAAAGATCGCAGACATGATACAATTGATCACTGATCATGGAGTCATCTCAACTGAGCAGATTGCAAAAGCCTCGAAATCTAAGAATAAAAAGAAATTTATATTGCTATCTCTAAGGAGACAATTCACCGATCAGTATCTTCAGCGATATAACTTGCAAGAGATCGACTGCTCGTTAGATAAACTGTATCCAGATCCAATCGGTTATCGTAATCGAGAAAGATGGTACACGATCGCTTCGAACTTGCTATTAGACGAATTCAGACGCGTTGAATTAAAAATCAATACACGCTCGCGACGTCTGTATTTTACAGACAATGATGGTGAACGTCGATCTATCGACCATTTCAACGAGATCGTCTTCATAGAATTCTTGATGATTGTAATGCGGACTTCTGAGATTTTCAACAACCGTTTAGTCTTGTCTAAAGAGCGATTGCTACAGATCGTCACTAACATCTTATACAAAGAAAAGACTTTCGTCACAAATGACTAATCTAACTCACACGCTAAAAGACACAGTTCAATCGCTGTGTCTTTCATTTTGCTCACAAATTGTAACCAATCGAACACAAATCATATAGCACAGATCTTAGCTGTGTGTCTAGAAAAGCTGAATGAAATCTCATCAGTCGTGAGTTACAAATTACAATCATCTCACAGAGCAAAGCCAGATGCTCTCGTCAAAGTCAAAGCAAGTCCAAATTGATGCGTACGGATTTGCAGAGATCGAGTTCGAGAAAAATCAGTTGCTGAACACTGCAAATGACTGATCAAATCGACAAAGATCGTCGAAAATCTTCACTCAAACTCAAATCGTCACACAGTCGATCGAGACTCAGAGCGAAGTCGAAGCTCATCTTCCTCAAAACATCGGATCGAAGATCTAACTCACAATAGTGTCATCGAAACAGTACTGATTGAAATTGCTTTCTCACGCAACGAATGCTCGTGCGAGTCGATCGAGAGTCGCTCAAAAGTGACGTCTGAGCGAAACGCAGATGATCGCGAATGCTCACAATCTCGCGAA
>FLRW01312230.1_pt1 | contig 13918 bp, 10 predicted proteins | sample 1550421 | NCBI WGS metagenome assembly FLRW01 (sample SAMEA4031753, study PRJEB14383) | metagenome | biome: human; feature: oral; material: saliva | place: Philippines | collected 2014
ACAAAACGTAGTCAATCTAAGAAATCTAAAAGTAAACGTAAACGATAGAGGTAAATATGGCAAAGAAATCAAGTCCATCCCTTATTGCTGACAATCGTAAAGCGCGTCATGATTTTCATATTCATGAAACCTATGAAGCTGGTATTGCTTTAACAGGTACTGAAATTAAATCCATACGCCAAGGTAAACTGAACTTAAAGGATAGCTTTTGTCGTATTGATAAAGGCGAGCTTTTGTTGTATGGCGTTCATATCAGCCCCTATGAACAAGGCAATCGCTTTAACCATGAGCCAGAGCGTACACGTAAGTTGTTGATGCATAAATCTGAAATCAATAAATTACATGCTCAAGTTAAGGAAAAGGGGTTTTCCTTAGTGCCGCTTAACTTTCATTTTAGCCATGGCTATGTGAAGGTTACAGTAGGCCTTGTAACTGGTAAGAAGTTATACGATAAACGTCAAGATATGGCAGAACGCGATGCTAAGCGTGACATTGCTAAACGAATTAAAGAGCAGCAAAAATACTAAACTAAAAGGAATCGAGCTATTAGTACTCGATTCCTTTTTTAGTTGGAACATAGTTTGCACTTTTTAAGGTGCTATTTAAGTTGCTATATCTTTAGATGTGTATTGTTATTTGTTTGTTAACTTGATCACAATTTTAAGTTGATAAAAATACATGTAGAATTTATAATGTAAACAATAAGAGGTGTTTGTAGTTAACATTATCTAAGTAGAGGAGAAAACCATGAATCAGAACATTCGGTACATTACAGAAATTGCCATTTTAACAGCGATGATTACAGTATTAGGGGCTATCAAAATACCTAATATTATTCCTGGTATAGAGTTTCAATTATCTGCCCCGTTAGCGGTAACTATATGTGCCGTGTTTGGTTTCAAAAAATATATCATCAGTGGTTGTTTGTCTAGTTTAATTGGATTAGCGTTAGGTACTCAATCTATTTTAAATGTTATGATTGCTATGCAATTTAGACTTATCGTAGGACTTATCCTTTGGATGTGTCAAAACCATATGATTGGCATTATGATTTCCGGTCCTATTGCATCTGCTTTAGCACGTTTATCGTTGTCCTTATATATTGGCAAGGCTGCTTTACCAATGATTGCCTTAGCTGTTCCAGGTATGATTTTTACAGTTATTATGGCACCAGTATTTGTGAAAGTATTCCGTAAAATTCACAGCCAAGTACCTCAAAATGATCTTGTTAAAGGAAAGGTGTCATAATGGCTGAATTATATAGTGTACGCATGCGTGCTGCTCAAGGTGGTCCCCATGAAAAAGGGGGCCACCATATTTCTGGGGCAGAGCGTATTGTAAAGTTAGAAGAAGTAGGGGCTATAGCTCAATCGTTAGCTGATCGCGCCTTGCATCACAGTAAAGGGACAGCTGATTTTATAAATATTACAGTAGATTTAATCCCATCTAATGAGATAACATATGTCGATTGTTTACAAGTAGAAGAACATAGAGCTAATTCGATTGCAGAGGCTCATCAATTAGCTATCGAGCTTTTACAAGGTACTCATATTACCGAAGGGGCTATTGAAAATGCTATGACTCTCTTAAAAGAATTAGATTCTTCTATGCGTGGTGCTATGCTAGTAGATGCTACAACTGGTAAACGAATTGATGTAGGTAATCGAGGCGTTCGCGTTAGTCATATGGATTCCTTTGATTCTAAATCATTAGGGGACAATGAACATATGCGAGAGGCTTTAGTTCTAGCATCTAAAGTGCAATCCGCAGAGGGGATTGTAGGCGAATTATGTTGGTCTGACGATCCAGATTATACGGTAGGTTATGTGGCCTGTAATGGTGTATACCATCGAATTCCTAATATGAAAGAATTGGGCTCAAATATAGGAGGCCGTGTTTTCTTTGTACGGTCTGATATAGATAGTGAAAGTGTAATTGAGTATTTGGAGCGTGCTCCAGTACTTGTTCAACGGAGATAGAATGTACAAATTTTTTAAAGAACAATTAGACTCTAAGATAGAGAAGCATAATTTACGAACATTAAGAGAATACTGTCCTATTGATGCAGTACGAGTAAAACGAGATGATAAAGAATATTTAATGATGGCTTCAAATAATTATTTGGGCTTAACTTTTGATACTCGTGTCATAGAAGGGGCCCTGAAAGGGGCTCAACAATATGGAACAGGATCTGGTGGATCGCGCCTTGTATCTGGTACATTTCCATTATTTACAGAGCTCGAAAGGTCATTAGCTAAATTTAAGAATACTGAAAAAGCCCTTGTATTTAATACTGGTTATATGGCCAATGTAGGAACTATTTCTGCCGTAGCTGATAAGAATACTATTATTTTTAGTGATGCTCTTAATCATGCTAGTATTATTGATGGTTGTAGATTAAGTCGAGGTACTATAAAAACATATAGCCACTGTGATATAGACGAGTTAAAGTATCTGTTAAAACAGGTAGATCGAAACACTCGAAAGCTTATAGTTACAGATGGCGTATTTAGTATGGATGGGGATATTGCACCACTAGATAAACTGTATGAATTAAGCCGCGACTATAATACATTGCTCATGGTTGACGATGCCCATGCAACTGGAACTATTGGTAATGGTCATGGTACAGCGGCCTATTTTGGACTTGAAAAAGAAGTGGACATACAACTTGGTACATTGAGTAAATCTTTAGGCTCTGTTGGTGGCTATGTAGCTGCAAATAGTACTATCATAGATTATCTCGTTAATACGAGCCGCAGTTTTATATTCTCTACCGCATTATCTCCTGCTGATATAGGGGCTGCCTTAGCTGCATTACATGTTCTTGAATCAGATGTATCCGTTTTACAGCGTTTACATGAAAATGTAAATTATATGGCAGAGCTATTAATTTCCATTGGAATTAATGCTACCAATGAAACACCAATTTTCCCAATCCTTATTGGACGTAACGAGGATACATTAGCCGTTTCGAACTATTTGTATGAGGCTGGAATCATTGGAACTGCTATTCGTCCACCTACAGTACCTATTGGTGAAAGTAGAATTAGACTAACTGTGACTGCTGCGCATAATAAAGAACAAATAGATTATGTGTGCAAATCGCTATATAATGCTATGAAACAGTTATAATCATGATAATAGATAATATATTCACTAAAGACAGTAATAAGTGATAAAAGAATCCTTGGATTGGTAAAGTTGTGAAATTTAGATAAGTTGAGAAGGCTAAGAGTAGTGAATATACCGAATTGGTGAAGGTTTCATATAATTGACAGTAATACTAAATAGGCTTATAATTATGAGACCGACGCACGGGGATGTAAAGGTTTCGACAGGGGTGCGTGTGGTATAGATAGCGAGTCGGCGTTCCATGAGGCCGTTAAACGGTGGGAAAACATTTAAACGCAGAAGAAAATTTTGCATTAGCTGCATAAGCTACGTCCCTCATACTTGTGCCTACCAAGTGTGAATGGACGTCAAACCGTAGGCTAGCTTAATTCAGTTGTTCATATGAATTAGGCGAGACAACATGAACTGGGGTTGTGTAGCTTGTCTGTGAGCGGTAGCAACCTGAGACTACAATCATAGACTGTGCTCGGAGAAGTCTATATGGCAACACTTTTGGACAGGGGTTCGACTCCCCTCATCTCCACCATATATTCAAGCTAAAGCTAGAAGATACGTAACTACTGTATAAATGCAGTAGTTACCTAATCTTCTAGCTTTTTTTAGTGTTCGTATATGACTGCTTAAATACGTATTTGTTCGCTTGAAATTTCACCATGATTTCACCACCGTTTCACCACGAGACACTTTTTTAAAAATGCCTGAAAAGTAGTTAAATAAAGGATACTTAATAAAAAAAGACCGGCGATAATGCCGGCCTAATTATGCCATAATATCGATCGAATCGAGGATTTGAGAGAAGATCGCCGAGCACTCGATCGTCGTATCTCGATAGTAGAGGAATCTGCTAAATTGAGTCATACGCGTATCGATAACTTATCCGACAAGCTTGAAGCCTTACGAGACAAAATTAAATAATAATTTAAATAAAGGAGCCTTTAACGGGGCTCCTTTTATAATACGAGGTTTACATGATTAATAACGATAAACTTCAAGCTATCGTCCAAATTCTGGCTGTCGGCGGTCTCGTTATAGCGCTCATTATGTCGATATTGTATGACAGAACAGAATTATCGACGAATATAGCATCTGGTTTAGTCGGCTTCATCGGTGGAGCCGCTGTTATACGTAAAGGAGAAGACAAATGGCATTAGGCGATTTAAGTGCATCTTACGAATCTAACGGTAACCCCGGATGTGTATCCTCTGGGGCTGGTGATTTAGGCGGTATTAGCTACGGGGCGTATCAGTTGGCCAGCGCAGCGGGTAGTGTCGATGCATTCATTGAATGGGGCATCAATTATGGCGGCTTTTATGCTGATTATGCAAATAGTTTAAATCAGTATGACGTGAATAGCGATGCTTTCATCCAAGAATGGAGAAGTCTCGCAGAAGCTGATTCAGTAGGCTTTTTACAAATGCAGCATGACTATATTAAAAGCGAATATTATGATAAGGCATGTCGTTATTTAGCTAACGAAGGTTTCCATGCCGATAACCATTCCAACGCTTTAAAAGACGTGATCTGGTCTAGAGCTGTACAGTATGGCCCGGGCAATGTGGTCGATTTATTTATCGAATCATTAAGATATGTACCTGGCTATTCTGAAGAATGGAACTTATCCTGGGTCGATGCTTTACGTTTCGATTATGATTTAATCGTCGGCGTATATGAGTCAAATAAAAGTGACGAATGGATTAGCCCTCGATTAGGCTACGATGTACGTCAAGGTGTCTATAATCGTATGGATAATGAAAAACAAGAAGCTTTAGCTATGTTTATGAAGGAGATTTAAATAATGAATGATTTAAGTAAAAAGATTGTTAACGATGCGGTCGAATTGGCGAAAGTAAATGCTCTTAATACTTTAAAAGGTCTCAAATTCGACGATATTAAAGCTCTCGTCGAGGCCGAAATGACTCGTATTATTAATCCGCTCGAAGACGAAATTAAAACGACTTCTTCTTACTGGGTTAAGATTCGCAACCGTATATATATATCTATATTAAATAATAGTATTAATAGTATCGTTAATAGTATTCAAAAGAAAATTAGAGAAATGTAATTATAGGCCCTGGTTTAATAGCCGGGGCTTTTCTTTTTGTCTTCATTATGCTATCATGAATGTAATATGAAATAGTGTTGTAGTTTAAAAAGGAGTTTGTTTTATGACTTTTATGGGTGAACTTATTGGAGCTATTATTGTTTATTTAGTGCTACGGCTTATTTTTAAGATACTTAAAGGTATTTACTCATCTTTATTTGACAGCAACAATGATCAAGAACCTGTGATTGAAGACACTTCTAACCCTATCGAGGATAGCGAACCTGTAGTCGAAAATAAAGAACCTGTAGTCGAAGAGACTTCCAGTCATGATGTACGTGATGATAAGCCATCAGATCTAAAGTACAATAATGAAGTATATATATCTTTTAGAAACATAGTTTATAAAGCTTATGAGAGTTTTAAAGAATCTGGATATAATATAATGTGGGAGTCAGATAGAGATCGTTTCATTATATATGAAGATGACAAGTCATCAGATAGTGACTCAATATTATATATTGTTAAAGTTTGCCATGACGATCGAAACCTCGTTGAATTAAATGATTCATTTTATATACTCGTGACATACGGTGCTTTTTTTGATAGACTCTATTATGATAACTATAAAGAGAAGGCCGAGTATTTAAATAATTATTTACATAAAGAGCTAAAAAAGACTGCAATTTTTTATACTGTAGAAAACATTGAATATTCTAAGGTTGCAATATATTATTGCAATATTGAGGTAGGCAATATTAAGGCTTTGTGTGAACATGCGGAAAAAATGGGTGAAGCAGAATTAATTAAAGAATTAATGAGCGATGCAGAACGAATCTATTATAATGGGGAAAACGAATATCTTAATAAATTATCAAGAGATGCGGTAAAAGATTTCTCTAATTAATTTCACCATGCATTTCACCATGAGTGGTACACATCCTATTAATATAGATATATACTATATTTATAAGTCATAGTACCCTCATCTCCACCAATTCAAGCTAAAGCTAGAAGATACGTACTTACTGTATAAATGCAGTAGTTACCTAATCTTCTAGCTTTTTTTAATGTTCGTATATAATCGTTAAAATACACATTTATTCGCTTGAAGTTTCCCTTTTTTTCCCCATAATTTCCCCGTAGAACACTACGAGATCAATTACGAACAAAGTATTCTCAATAAATTATGAAAAAAGTGTACACAAAAAAATATAAAAGTCAATGGTTTTTATCTTTTTTATTGTATACAATGGATGTGAATTTGTTTAGATTTTATCTGCATTTAACAATGGTCGAAAGATATCGAAAAATTGACTTTGTCTATAGAATCCTGTAAAATATATAAAGATATTTATGATAGTATGTGACATAAATAAATAGTTTCGTGTAAAGGAGTATAGGTAATGAAGTATCGTTATTCCCGCATGTTGGCGGCTCTCGTAGTGTCTGCTGTCATGGTGGCCGGTTGCGGTAACAACCAACAGCAAGCCGGTGAGGTTAATGTCAATACATATAAAATCACAGCAAGTGATACTCAAGTAGATCAAACATTTGCAGGTACAGTAGTGGCAGAGAATTCTGTAGCTGTACATGCTCGTGTGAGTGGTTACATTGTTGAGAAGTTCGTTAAAGGCGGGGAACAAGTGGTAGCTGGACAACCACTATATCGTATTGACTCTCGTCAATATGAAGCAAGTCTTGCTAATGCAGAGGCTCAAGCAGCTCAAGCTAATGCAAACTTGAAAAATGCTGAAGTGGATCTTCAACGTTATGAAACTTTAGCAGCACAAGATGCGATTGCTCAACAACGCGTCGATACACAACGTAGTGCTACAGAACAAGCTAAGGCTACTTATGAAGCGTACCAAGCTTCCGTAAAAATTGCTCAAGATAATATGGGCGATACTATAGTATATGCACCATACTCTGGTACATTGCGTATGGATGATGTAGATATGGGCACATTTGTTCAAGCTGGTTCCACTACATTAGTGACTATCGATTCTATCGATCCAATCTTTGTTGAGTTTAGCATGACTGAGCAAGAATATCTTGATTTCATGAAAAATCCAACTGGTGATGATTCGAATGGTCCGAATATTCAATTGAAACTAGCTGATGGAGATACTTATAATGAGTTGGGCTCTATTGTTCAAGCGGCGAAGAGTCTAGATAAATCTACGGGTAAGCTCATATTAAAAGCTTCTTTCCCAAATCCAAATCATTTGTTGTTACCAAATATGTATGCTACGGTTGTTTCTCCTGGTGAAAAGCTTAAAAATGCTATTCTAGTACCAAGTCGTGCGATTCTACAAATTATGGATAAAAACTTCATCTATGTTGTGAATGCTGCTGGTGTAGTAGAACAAAAAACAGTTGAAGTTGGCGGTACAAAAGGCAATGAAACAATCATTAAAGCTGGGCTTGCTCCTGGTGATGTAATTATTGTTGATGGCTTAACTAAGGTTAAGAATGGCGTTAAAGTAAATGCTAAAGAACTTAGTAAAGATCAGTTGAAAGCTACAAAATAAAAGGGGGCTAGATCGTGTCGAAATTCTTTATTCATCGACCTATCTTTGCCATTGTAATAGCCATTGTTATTACCTTGGTAGGTCTCATTTCTATGATGAACCTCCCGGTAGCTCGATATCCACAAATTTCTCCTCCTACAGTGCGTGTTAATACGGCTTATACTGGTGCAACAGCGCAAGTTGTTAATGATACAGTGGCCAGTGTTATTGAAACACAAATTGTAGGCGTTCAAGATATGGATTATATGACGTCTAACAGCTCTAGTTCTGGTAGTTATTCCTTGACGATTCAATTTAATCAAGGTTCAAATGCTGATATGAATGCGGTTAATACACAAAACCGTGTACAAGCTGCACTTTCACAATTACCTGCGGAGGTTCAAGCCGTAGGGGTTACAACAACTAAATCATCTGGTGATATGGCCATGATTTTCTCTTTGAACTCCCCAAACGGTACATATGACTCTACATTCTTGAAAAACTACGGAACAAACTACATGATGGATGCTATTAAATCCATCAAAGGTGTAGGTTCAGTACAAGAGTTCGGTTCCGACTACTCTATGCGTATCTGGTTAGATCCTGCTAAAATGCAAAAACTAGGCGTTACTTTATCTGAAGTAACGGCTGCAATTAGAGGGCAAAACCTTCAAGCAGCAGCTGGTACAGTTGGTCAAAATCCTACAAATGGTCAGCAAGCATTCCAGTATCCCATTAAAATTGACGGTCGTTTAGTAACACCGGAACAATTTGGGAATATTGCGATTAAAAACTCCAATGGCAAGGTATTGCATTTGAAAGATGTAGCACGTATTCATATTGGAGCTAAAGACTATAACTTTATTGCTAAATCTGCTCATAAAGAAGTTGCTGGTTTTGCTATTTCTCTTCAAAGTGATGCTAATGCATTAGAGACTATAGCTAATGTTAAGAAGGTTTTAGACGAACAATCTAAATCTTTCCCGCCTGATTTAGAATATAAGGTAGTTGTAGATAATACAAAATTCGTTAGTGCCTCTATTAATGAGGTTAAACATACCTTTATTGAAGCATTGCTCCTCGTTTTAGTTGTAGTATATGTATTCTTACAATCTTGGCGCTCTACAATCATTCCAATGATTGCCGTACCAGTATCTTTACTTGGTACATTTGCTGCCTTTGTCCTATTAGATTTCTCCATTAATACATTAACCCTATTTGCAATGGTATTGGCTATCGGCCTCGTCGTGGATGACGCTATCGTTGTAGTAGAAGCGGTTGAATATGAATTAAAGTATAATGGCTTAGCTCCAAAAGAGGCTGCTATTAAAGCGATGGAGAATGTACAAGGTCCTGTTATTGGTATCGCCTTTGTATTGTCAGCTGTATTTATTCCAGTTGCCTTCATGGGTGGTATGACAGGTATTCTTTATAAACAGTTTGCCTTGACGATTGCAGTTTCTGTTATTATTTCTGCTATTGTAGCCCTCGTTTTAACACCGGCCTTGTGTGCTACTATGTTAAAACCTCATACTCCTAAGGAGCATGAAGATTGGTTACATCGTCAATTGAATAAGTTTAATGATGCTCTTGAGCGATTCAGTAATTGGTATGGGATTCAATTAGCCCGTTTAAGCCATCGATTAAGCTTGACTATTATTGCATTGCTTATCTTTGCAGGTGGTACAGGTTTAGTGTTCCACTTCTTGCCAACGTCCTTTGTTCCTGCAGAGGATAGCGGTTACTATATGATTGCTGTTAATGAACCGCCAGGTGCTACAGCTGATCGTACTATGGCAACACTTGAGAAGATTGCGTCCTTCTTAGAAGGTAAAAATGATCCTGAGAAACCTGAAGATGAACAATTATTCCAATCTGTGTTTACTGTAGCGGGATTTGACCTTCTAGGTGGTGGTCAAAAATCTAGTGCTGGTGTTATCTTTGCCACTATGTCTGATTGGAAATATCGTACAACTCAAGCTACATCCATTAACGCTATGGTTGGTCAAACATTTGGCTTTGCTGCACAAGGTGTTCCTGAAGCTACAGTTATTGCAATGAATCCACCATCTATTCCTGGTCTTGGTACTACTGGTGGTTTTAGCATGTACATTATCAACAAAGCTGGTGATAGTCCACAAGTTATGGCGGAACGTGCTAACGAATTCTTAGCTGAAGCTCGCAAGAGTCCAGCTATCCAAAGTATTTATACTACTTTTGATACATCTACTCCGTCCTTGCAATTTGATATTAACCGTGAAAAAGCGGCACAAGATGGTGTTGCTTTAACAGATATCTTTACTACATTGCAAGGTTTCTATGGTAGTATTCAAGTCAATGACTTTACTACATATGGCAAAAACTATAAGGTAGTAGTTCAAGCCGAAGATGTATATCGTCAAAATGCAGATCAGCTTAATATGCTTGCTGTTCGTAATAGCAGTGGTCAAATGGTACCGGTATCTAACTATATTACGAAGGAACAAACTGGTATGCCATCTAGTATTACACGTTTTGATAATGCTATGGCTGTACAAATCGGCGGTTCCCAAGCACGTGGTTACTCCTCTGGTGATGCTATTAATGCATTGAAAGAGGCGGCAGCTAAAACATTACCTACTGGTTATACATATGATTGGGCTGGCCAATCTCGTGAAGAGTTAAAAGCTGGTTCTCAAACTATGATGATTTTAGGTTTAGGTCTTGTATTTGTATTCTTGATCTTGGCTGCCTTGTATGAATCTTGGAAGGTTCCATTTGCCGTATTGTTCTCCGTACCATCTGGTATGATTGGCGCTGCATTAGTACCATTCTTGTTGAACTTTACAGGTAGATATGCCTTAGCTAACGATATTTATATGCAAATCGGTCTTTTGACATTGGTCGGTTTGGCAGCGAAAAATGCAATCTTGATCATTGAATATGCGAAGATTCGTGTTGACGAGCGCGGTATGAAGGTAGTTGATGCTGCTATCGAAGCTGCAAAAATTCGTTTGCGTCCAATCTTGATGACATCCTTTGCGTTTATCCTTGGTGTATTGCCATTGGCAGTGTCTACTGGTGCTGGCTCTGGCGCTCGTACATCTATGGGTATTACAGTAGTAGCAGGGATGACAACAGCAACATTGTTTGGTATCTTTATCATTCCAATGTTGTTTATCATCATTGAAACACTTGGGCCTGGTTTGTTAACAAATCGTAAAAAAGACCATGAATAATTCTCTATATTAGCTATTAATATAGACAGATAAAAAACACGTCATTACTAAGTAGTGGCGTGTTTTTTTGTATAATTTATGGTATAATAATAGAGTTAAAAATCGGATTGACCTAGGTCAATATAAAATGTAAAACTAAAAATTAAAGAGGTATATTATGAGTGACGTAAAAACATATGTAGCAGGTCATAAAAGCCCTGATACAGATTCTATTTGTTCTGCTATTTCCTTTGCTAATTTATTAACACAAATGGGCACACCAGCAACTCCAGTATGTGCCGGTGAAGCAAACAAAGAAACAACATACATTTTGAACCATTTTGGTTTTGAACATCCACAAATCGTTAAGAACTGGGAAGAGTTTGCGCCAGAAGGTGGCAACTTATACCTAACTGACCACAATGAATCTAAGCAAATTATCGATGGTTATAAATCTATGAATATGTGCGGCGTAGTTGATCATCATCGCATTGGTGATTTTGAAACTGATGGTCCTGTATTCATGCGCTTAGAACCAGTAGGTTGCTCTAATACAATCATTACTAAATTGTATATGGAAAATAATCAAGAAATTCCTAAAGCTATTGCAGGCTTGATGTTATCCGCTATCATTTCTGATACTGTATTATTCCGTTCTCCTACATGCACAGAAACAGATAAAGAAATGGCTCACAAATTGGCTGAAATCGCCGGTGTAGATATCGAGTCTTATGGCCTTGATATGTTAAAAGCTGGTGCAGATATTTCTGATTTGACTAATGATGATATCGTTCGTACAGATATGAAAGAATTCTCCGAAGCTGGTAAAACGATTTCTATCGGTCAAATTTCCGTTATGGATACAACAGACGTATTGGCTAAACAAGGTGAATTAGTACAAGCTTTAGAAGCTCTTCGCAGTGCTAACAACTACGACGCATCTTACATCATGATTACAAATATTCTTGATGAAAGTACTACATTGTTATTCAGTGGTGATGTAGAAGCTGTAGTTACAAAAGCATTTGAAAAAGAAGTTAAAGACAATGGTGTATTCTTACCAAACACTATGTCTCGTAAAAAACAAATCGTACCACCAATCCTTGGTGCTATGAAATAGTATACAAAGGAAAAGAACGTTGCTTGCAACGTTCTTCTTCTCTATGTATAGAGTTTGCATGACTTTAGTTATATATGTAGCCATAACAAATGTTATTTCTCATATGTAAAGCTTTAGCTCATTAAGTTCTGTTTGAGTTATTTTTATAACCATTATGTAAGGGCGATTGGGGTGTTCCGATGAATTCATTATTAACAGGTTTAAATAAAGAGCAACAACAAGCCGTACAACATACGGAAGGCCCTTTGTTGATTTTAGCTGGTGCCGGATCTGGTAAAACGAAGGTTTTAACAGTTCGTATTGCACATTTATTGGCACAAGGTGTGAATCCTTATGAAATTTTAGCCATTACCTTTACCAATAAAGCGGCTAAAGAGATGAAAAGTCGTGTAGAAGGTTTAGTAGGGGATGTGGCTAATCGTATTTGGCTTAGTACGTTCCATAGCTTTTGTGCTAAGTTTTTACGTTTTGAGTTAGATAATTTCTTAGGGTATAACAGTAACTTTACCATTTATGATACGTCTGACTCGCAAGCTGTTATTAAGGCGGCTTTGAAAGCATTAAACTTGGACGATAAATACTATCCCGTTGGTGCTATGATTGCAGCTATTTCAGATGCAAAGAATAAATTACTCTTTGCTTCTGATTTTAGAAAACAAGCGAGAGACTTTTACCAGCAAAAGGTTGCCGACGTCTACGAGTATTATGAGCGTGAATTGCGTAAGAATAATGCGTTAGATTTTGATGATCTATTACTGGTGGCTGTAAAATTATTACAATCTAATGAGGCTGTTCTAGATAAATATAGTAAACGTTTCCGTTATGTTATGATCGACGAGTATCAAGATACGAATCATGCTCAATATTTATTGGCTAAATTATTAGCGTCTCATTGGAAAAATATTGCTGTTGTAGGTGATGCTGACCAAAGTATTTACGCTTGGCGTGGTGCAGATATTCAAAATATTCTAGACTTTGAAAAGGATTATCCGAACTGTACATCTATTAAACTAGAACAAAACTATCGTTCTACTAAGATTATTCTAGATGCAGCTAATGCTGTTATCGAGAATAATGAAGGTCGACCAAAGAAAAATCTTTGGACTGATAAGACGGAAGGTGCTAAAATCCAGCACTTTACGGCCCAATCTGAACATGAGGAGGCTGCTTTTATCGGCGATACAATTGCTAAAAAGCACGATATTCACGGGGTTCCTTATGGGGATATGGCCATTTTATATCGTACGAATGCTCAGTCTCGTGTGCTTGAAGAGGCACTTATTAAACGTGCTTTGCCATACATAATGGTAGGGGGCACAAAGTTCTACGATCGCAAAGAAATTAAGGACGTATTAGCGTACTTGCGCGTATTATACAATCCTTTCGATGATTTGAGTCTATTGCGTATTATCAACGTCCCTAAACGAAGTATCGGCGCTACTACTGTGGCCAAACTACAGGACTATGCCCGTGCTAATGGAACGTCTTTATTTATGACCTTAACGCAGCTACACTTGGTAGATTCTATTAAGGGTAAGACAAAAGAAAAGTTAGAAGAGTTTGGCATTCTTATTTTTACACTTGTAGCTGAAATGGAAGACAGAACAGTACTAGATATTCTAGAGTCCATTTTAGATAGAACAGGCTATTTAGCTCAGTTGGAAGAAAGTACAGATCCACAAGATCAAGCACGTGCGGAAAATATCGGTGAGCTTTTATCTGTAGCTAAAGACTTCCAAGATACAAATCCATCTGGTACTGTAGAGGATTTCTTAGAACAAGTGGCCCTTGTTAACGATGTTGATTCCTTCGAGCAAGAAGAGTCTAAGGTAACATTGATGACATTGCATGCTGCTAAAGGTTTGGAATTCCCTATTGTATTCTTAGGAGGCTTAGAGGAAGGTTTATTCCC
>FLRW01000877.1_pt1 | contig 13867 bp, 13 predicted proteins | sample 1550421 | NCBI WGS metagenome assembly FLRW01 (sample SAMEA4031753, study PRJEB14383) | metagenome | biome: human; feature: oral; material: saliva | place: Philippines | collected 2014
TATTCCGGCATAGCTCAGTGGTAGAGCGGTTGGCTGTTAACCAATAGGTCGCTGGTTCGAGCCCAGCTGCCGGAGCCAATTTTGAGATTTACGACAATTTGATAATGTAAGAAAAGGTTCTAACAGATTAAAATAGGGCCTTTTTTCTTTTATTTCGGAGTTCGCAAATAATAATTTTAGGATTTGGCGTTTCTGTTCGATTTGCGAACTTTCGTATAATTTAGATAGGTTATTTGCTAGATTTAACAGATATGAAGGTTTAATTTTTAAGCTTTTATCGTTGGATAAAATCTTTCGAAGTTCATTATTTATTTCTTCTAATTCGATTTCTATTTCTGTATTATCTCTCCATAGTAATACTCTCTTAGAGCCTATCATTATATAGAACATCCTGTTTTCTTTCTAGAGTAGAATATTTTCTTTGAAGAGTCTCGCGTTTGTCTTTGTAGAATTTTTGTTCATAATCATACTTGCTTTCAAGTTCTTTGCAAATATCGATAATTTGATTCTCAGGAATGAAGAAATTGTTAAATTGTTTATTTATTGATTCTATAATTATCTTTTCTGAAATATTATTTTGGCAAGCACCTTTCGCGCCAGAACAGTGGAGATAAATATTTCCTTTTCCATAATATGGAGACATACTGCAACCATATTTTCCGCAAATAAAAACGCCAGTATATGGAAAATTACTTTTTGGAATATTTCGATTTTTCGAATTTGGATTTGTTTTTCCTACACTTTGAACTTTATCGAAAGTTATTTTATCTATCATTGGTTCATACTTATGTGGATAGAGTTTAATCATACTATAATAGAATGGATTTTTAAGTGTAATTTCAACTTGAGAGGCTTTGATTGGATTTTTATTTAAAGTTATTTCATGTAATCCATCTTTTCGTAGAATTTCTGCAATTTTGCGATAAGAATAATTTTGGAGGCGAAGATTAAACATTTTCCTTACTAATTCAAATCTTTCGGGGTCGGGGATAACTGTCTTTTTACTGTTAATTTCCGTATTTATATAGCCGATTGGTGCTTTTTCAGGCAATTCACCATCATTTAGTTTTTGTTCAATTTTAGGAAAGGTATACTAGATGTGTTATAATAAAGTAAATACAACCTTTAAGAAAGTAAACATTAAGATTATGTCGATAACATATAATAAACTTTGGAAATTACTGATAGATAAAAGTATGACAAAAACTGATTTGAAAAACATAACAGGGATGAATTCTGCCACTCTTGCTAATATGGGAAAAAATAAGTTTATTAGTTTGAGAATGATTGATAAGATTTGTAAAGAGTTAGATTGTCAAATTGAGGATGTTGTTGAGTTTGTACGAGAGGAAAAGTAATGATAAAAAATAAACCAACCTATGTTAGTCTGTTTTCATCTGCCGGAGTTGGGTGCTATGGTTTTAAATCGGAGAATTTTGAATGTATTGCTACCAATGAGATTGTGGAGCGTCGATTGGCTATTCAGAAAAATAATCAAAAATGCCCATTTGAGACAGGCTATATTTTTGGTGATATTAAGGAAGATGACACAAAGGGAAAAATCTACACTGAAATTAACAAATGGAAAAAGCTGGGCAATGACCGAGTAGATGTTGTTGTTGCCACTCCACCATGTCAAGGAATGAGTGTTGCAAATCACAAGAAGAAAGTTGATGAAATCAATCGAAATAGTCTGGTCAATGAGAGTGTTGAAATTGTAAAAACGATTAAGCCAAGATTTTTTATTTTTGAGAATGTTGCAGCATTTTGGAAAACGGGATGTCTTTCAAAAAGTGGAGAGGTTATGGCGATTGGAGATATGATTGCTGAGGAGTTAGGGAATGACTATATCTTCGAGCATCGTATTCTCAACTTTAAAAACTATGGCTCTAATTCTTCACGACCACGGACGCTAGTTATTGGTGTTGACAAAAAATTAGCTAATCAAATTGTTCCAAGTGAGCTCTTCCCAGAGTATGTAGAAGAAAAATCACTCTTTGAGATTATTGGGGATATGGAGGAATTAGAATGGGGGCAGTACAGTCCTCATGACTTTTACCATAGTTTTAGGACGTATCCTGAACACATGCGTTCTTGGATTCATGATGTTGAACAGGGGAAGAGTGCTTTTGATAATGAAGATGATGCCAAGAAGCCTCACAAAATTGTTGATGGTAAGTTAGTTATCAATCAGGCTAAAAACTCAGATAAATATACTCGCCAAGTTTATGATAAGGTTGCTGCTTGTATCCATACTCGGAATGACCAAATGGCTAGTCAAAACACTATACATCCTACCCAAGACCGTGTATTTTCTATTCGAGAATTAATGAGGTTGATGACAATTCCTGATCAATTTAGATGGATTGATAGAGATTTGGAGGAGTTAAATAATCTAACCTATGAGGAGAAGAGGAAATTATCTAAAAAAGAAGAAATGAATATTCGTCAAAGTATTGGCGAAGCTGTTCCAACAGCAATTTTTCAAAATATAGCTAAAAAAATAAATGACTTTCTGAGCAAAGTCTCTCTTTCAGAATTTGATGTAGAAAAGTTAATTATCGATGAGAGGTTAGATAATTTTGAGTCTTTGAAGTCATTCATATTGGAAAATAGAAATAAATTCTCACTCTCAACATTATCATCTATTATCGAATTGGCTAATTCCAAACGTCAAAACAATTCAGCCTACTTTACAAATAAATTCATTATTCAAGAAATTTTAGAAGATCTACCTAATTTTGAAAAAAATAACATTTCAATAATAGAACCGTCGGTAGGTTCAGGTAACTTTTTACCCTTTATCTTTCACAAATATGCAGACAAACAGATTGATTTGACCGTTGTTGATGTAGATAAAGAGGTACTTGAATTATTGAAACTGCTTTATGATAATAATATGCCATCAAACGTTCATATTAACTATGTTCATTCAGACTATATGGTTTTTGAACATGATAGGGTTGATTTAATTATTGGCAATCCTCCTTTTACGAAACTAAATGCTAAAGAATCCGTACTCTATAAAAAATGCAATTTCAATGATAAATCAACCAATCTTGCGGAATTTATCCTCGAAAAAGCTGTTCGTTCCGCTGATTATGTTTCTATGATTATGCCCAAAAATATACTAAATACCCCTGAATACTATAAAACTCGGTTATTTTTAGAGGAATACAATGTTTATAGTATAGTAGATTTTGGAGAAAAAGGATTTAAAGGTGTTTTGATTGAAACGATAAACTTAGCAATTAAGACTATTGAGGATAAGGCTAATAGTGTAAAGATTAGGTCACTGGTTAAAAATATAACTTATCATCAGAAAAAGAGCTACATCTTTTCAAAAGACCTTCCGTATTGGGTAATTTATCGTAATGCTCAATTTGACGAAGTATTTTCTAAGATGGATTTTGGAATTTTTGATGTTTTTAGAGATAGGCAAATCACAAATTCAAATTCTGAGTTGCAGCCAAATGATAATGATGATATTCGAATTTTGAAATCTCGAAATATTAGTGATGATGGCAAAAAGATTATCGATATACCAAACTATGATGCTTATATTTCTCGAAAAAATGTAAGCAAAATGGCTACATTTAAGTATCTGAATGATGAAGCAGTATATCTGACTCCCAATATGAGTTATAAACCTAGGGTTATGAAAAAACCAACTGGTTTCGTAACAAATGGCTCGTTGGCAATTCTTATTCCAAAGAATAAGGTTTTATTAACTGAGCGACAACGGTCGTATTTCTCAACGAGTGAATATAGGGAGTTCTACCAAATTGCCAGAAATTATCAGACCCGCTCATTGAATATTGATAAAACCAGCAGTTATTGGTTTGGGGCTTTGAAGTAAAGGAGAAGCGCTATGACTATTGAACAATTTTTATCAAAATTTGATTATGATGTTCGCAAAACTAATGATGCTCGTTGGATAGACCAGAAATGTACCTACGATGTCCTTTCAATTATTGCAGACTGTATTTTAGAGTATGTTAGAGAAGATGTCTCTAGAGAATTTACCGTTTCTGATATTTGGCACAATGACTATACGAGAGATAATGTTTTAGAAATTTTCACTAAACCTGATACTGAGTCTAAAAAGGCAAGCAATGAATACGATAAGTATTTTGGTCAGCCAATTAAGCTATTTGGGTATAGCCATATCCTAACTGTACGAAAATCAGGAGCTCGCTATTTTTATCAGGTTAATAATTTCGAATTATTGGAGTATATTGCATTTCGTCCAACAAATGCCCTGAATTTTCTTTTCTTGTATATTCAAAAAGTGTTATCAGATAGTGGACTTTATTCTGAATTTGATCGGTTCTTTGAACAGCAAACTAAGGATTCTTACAAGCGACTGCGTGATGTATTTATTCAATTTACCATCGCTAATACTCCAATAAATGGCGATGTAGAATGTGGACGAATTTTTACAAAAATCTTGAATCCACTTGCTTTCAAGTTAAAGAAGCAGGGGACTATTCGAGGGATGATTTCTAAAAATCGAATTACACTAAATGACTTACAGTATAATCGAGTGAATTGGCGAGATGAATTATCTGGCAAAGAAAAGACCGAAACGAGGGCAGAATATAGTTTGACCGCTGAGCAACATCAAGCTAAAGCTCTTGCTAAGTATGCGGTTGATAAAGCTAAACGTCAAGTTAGACGGTTTAATGATAAATGGTTTAATGGAGTCTCTGAAATTCATCAGACTACGGAACTTGTTAAAGCAACTCAAGCACACCATATCTTTCCACAATCAGAATTTCCTGAAATTGCCGATTATTTAGAGAACCTTATTATGATTACACCTAATCAGCACTTTAGCATGGCACATCCAAATAACCAAACAATCTATATTGATAGAGATTTTCAGTATATTTGTTTGTTAGCGAAAGCATCTAAAATTATGGCGAATTTAACATCTTCGTCAGAACCTGATTTTTATAACTTTAACGATTATCGATTTGTCTTAAATACTGGTTTGGAGACAGATGAATTTGATTCGGTTAGTGATTTAGATTTTGCTTCTATTATAGATAGAATCGACATTCATTATAGTGATTGTTCTAGATATAATTATTTAGTGATTAATAATAAACCTATTTGCTAAAGAGGTATTATGGTAGTATACAACACAGAATATTTTAAGTCCGATATGGATGATAAAACGCACTGCTTTTACATTTCATTCGACTTAGGTGACGACGGAGAAATTTATCAAAAAATTGACGACTGGTCAGAAGATATCTTTGACGATATTGCAAATTTTGCGCTTGGAAAATCAAAAGCATTAGAACTCGCTCAAGACTCCCCTCGGAAAGCTCATAGAGAGGGGAGAAGATTGCTATATAATATCGATGAAATAAAAAATGCAAGTGAGTACTACTTAAGTAGACAATACTCAAAGGAAGATGATAAATATCTAAAAAGAGGTGAGTTTGGTGAATTAATTTTATATCATTTGCTGGATAGAAAGTTGAATAAGCCTCAATTGATATCTAAATTATATTTCAAAGATTCATTTAATGCAGTAGTTCATGGGTTTGATGCTGTTCACTATGATACACAAAATAATGACCTGTGGTTGGGGGAGAGTAAGTTCTATAAAGATAAAAATTCTGCTTTAAGAGAATTAGCGAAAGATTTGTACAACCATTTTAATGTTAATTTTTTTAACCAAGAATTTACAATAATAAGTAATAGGTTTAGCGATTTGAATATCGAGAATGAAGCTATAAAACAACTAATCGACCCTAATACAAAATTTCTTTCAAAAATGATTAAGATAAATGCTTGTTTCTTTGCATTATTTGATAGTAAGATTCTAGAATCTTTTGAATTCGAAGAAGGCTCGGCCAGAGTTTCGGAAAATTTTGAAGAAAAGTTAAAAGAGGCGATAAGGAAAACACGTAATTATTTTGAAAAACAGATATCTAACTTTCAGAATAAAGAGCGACTAAAAATTCATTTACTACTATTTCCAGTTACAAGCAAGAATGAATTAGTTCGGAAATTGCATCATAAGCTTAAGAAAGAAAGCGAGGCTTAATTGGACAACCAACTACAAGACTTTAACTTAGGTTTTTTAATAGCAAGAGAAATTTCAGAAAGACAAGACCATGGTAGATTAATTGAAGTTCTTGAAAGGTGGGACTCTGTTAATGATTTATTGAGACCTATTTTTATAGATTTGATTGAATCGTTTGGTTTTTATCCATACTTAAATGACGAAAAGATGTCCAACTTAAATTTATCTGCTAAATATCGAAATGAATTTCATAAATCAAATATTTCGATAGGCCGAGATGAAAAAATACGTTTCCATTCAGAACAGAAAAGAATCGAGGAGATTATATCTAAAAAGCAGAATATCATTCTTTCGGCGCCGACTAGTTTTGGAAAAAGTTTATTAATTGAAGAATTTATCTCTCGAAAAATTTATAAAAATATCATTATTATTCAGCCTACATTAGCTTTAATTGATGAGACGCGAAAAAAATTAAGAAAATATACTGCTTACAATATAGTTGTAAATACGAAACAGGAGTTGAGTGATAATAATATTTTTATCTTAACGAGCGAAAGAGTGTTAGAACTTCTTCCAAAGATTTATGAAATTAATATAGACTTTTTCGTGATAGATGAATTTTACAAAATATCGAATTCAAAATCGGATGAACGCGTTAGTCAGCTAAATATTGCATTCTATAAGATAATGCAGATAAACTCTCCGCAATTATTACTACTCACACCAAATGTAGACGACATAAATAGTGACTTTTTGGACAAATACAATATAAAATTTATTTCTACAGAATATAGTCTAGTAAATCAAAACATTACTCATATTGAATACTCTGGTAAAGATTCAGATAAAAAAGAGAAACTATTTGAGTTATTAAAATCAATACCAGAGCAGACCATAGTTTATGTACGTTCTCCGAAACGAGCAGAGGAACTGTCTCTAGAATATATAACACGTATCACAAAGACAGGGATGGAGTTGCCTATAATTCAATGGATTGATGAGAATATTTCAGAAGAATGGAACTTGAAAACAATATTAAATTATGGTATAGGAATGCATAATGGACAATTTCCTAGACATATTGTTAATTCTCAACTCGATTACTTCAATCAAGGAAAGCTTAACGTTATTTTTGCGACAACATCATTAATTGAGGGGGTTAATACTGCAGCTAAGAATATAGTTATATTTGATATGAAAAAATCGAGTAAACCGTTGTCTTATTTTGATTTTAATAATATCAAAGGTCGTGCAGGACGTATGATGCAACATTATTCTGGAAATATTTTTTATTTTGATGCTCCTCCTTTAAAGACTCTGGAGAAAGTGGATATTCCACTTATTGAACAAAAGGATAATTTACAGAGCGAAGTATTAATTAATCTAGAAAGCACGGACGTAAAAGATAATCTTAAAGAGAGATATAATACAATAAAATCGAGTGTTTCGGAAGAACTGTGGACTATTTTTAGGGAAAATTATTATGATGTGGAATCTCAAAAACGACTATATAATTATCTTATTCAAAACCCTAATTTATTAACTGACTTATCGTGGAATAGCCACTCTCCACCTTATGAGACTTTATTGCAAACGATGAAAGCTATTTCGCATGGTCTAGATAATGCTAGCAATAATAGCTATAAGTATGTCACACTTAAAGTTAATAAAATTTCGAAAGGGAATATTAAAGATGTAATTGATAGTGAAGTGTACTACCAATTAGATAAAGCTGATAATGAAGACTTACATAAAGTATATAATAAAGCAATTTTTGACATATTTAAGTTTGTCAGAACTGAGGCAAAATTTAAAATTCCTAAGAAAATGTCAGTTTTACAGAGTATCGTAAATTATATTCTGGAAGATAAAAAAGCTGATTACTCGTCATTTATAGCCAAGCTAGAAAACGAAGGAGTTGGTGGCTCAAAAAGCATTCTATTAGATTATGGAGTTCCGTCTACCGCAATCAAAAAAATTCGTACAAATTTAGATTCGACTGAAATAATTGATTATATAAAAAATAATTTAGATAGCTTGAATTTTACTAACTATGAAAGAGAGATAGTTGAGAAACTATAAAAATACGCCAAATTTTACGGCGTATTTTTTGTAAATGATAATCCAAATAATAGTAATATTTTGGACTACTAACTGTACTTTTTAGGGGATGGGGTGAATAAAATAAAGTCTAGAATATCTAGAATGTTTCATAATTACGGAGTAAATACATCTTCTATATTCTCTATTGTAGTGGCGGAAAGTGTTAGTCAGAGTATTCGCTCAACTGCCGGCTCAAGCTATGAGTCTAGAGTTGAATCTATATTAAGTAATGTAGATTCAGATATTAAGGGTAATTCTCACGATTCCAATGTTCGCTCTGTTGAGTATGATTTCACATTCAAGATTAACGATAAGACCGGTCGGTGTTAGCGCTAAGAGAACATTAAGATAAAGATATAAACAGAATTTTGAAAATAATAATCTTCTTGGCGATGTTGATTATATGGTTTTGATAACTCTTGGAATAGATTTAAATAAGGATAAAATGGATAATATTTTAGCGAAAAAAGGTATTTTTATTATCGTATCTGGAGATGTTTATGATATACCAAATAATGAACATTTGAGGCAAAATTCTAAAATTATCCCATCGTATGATTTGAATGCAAATAAGATTTTAGATGTTATCTCTATTTTGTAGATTTAAACTTGCTATATTATATATTTCTTTATTTCGCAAAACTTCGATTAAGGGGAGTCAAATTGAATTTTAAGACTTCAACAAGTATAGTTGAGGTCTTTTTTATTGTTTTTTTACGGTTATACATTTCTAATAATGCGGAATAGGTGAGATAATAATGACCATGAATAATATTTATTGCGATGGTATGTGGGCTAGATTTCTTTCTAGTCAATGTCTGCGGGATGATTTTAAGAGCAGCCCAAAGAGTAATGACTTAAAGGATATTTTTAACTTTGCTTATGGCTTGACGGATGACGCTGAAGATTTTGAGCGGCGATTTCCAGTGATTGCGCACATTGATCTTTATGGACATACCGCTGTAGACGGCTACTCATATGTTCGGCTGGTAAAAAATGAATTGCCAGAGATACGAAAGTTGGCGGAAGAGGAACGAGAGGCTGACATTGTTAAGCAGATAGATGATTTGATGAGGTTTATAAAACTGGGCGTTAATAACGTAGACGGCGATGCGATTTTATTGATCTTTGATGGTATGTAAAACAATAAAAACCAACTTCTCAATAAAAAATTACCACCTCATCACGGGGTGGTAATTTTATGTAGCCTCTGGTTAGCGTAGAATGAATAGTCCTGCAGCAACTAATGCTAAGGTGGCGATAACACCTAAGAAGGCATTAAATCCTGTGTTTGCGAGTAGTCCGCTTACAGCATTCTGAGGCTTATTAGCTGGATTATGAGCGGCAGCTGATGGATTTCCAGGTTGTGGCTGCGGCTGTGGCTGAGGCTGTGGTTGCACTGCCCTAGGGATTGCTGATGTGTCAACAGCCAGAGTGCCACTAAATGTAGCTGAAACTGCTCCGATTGTTACGCTTCTTGTCCAAAGAGTATTTAAGATAGGGGATGCTCCGTTGGCTGGTAGTGATAGTAGCTGAATATTTCCAGGAGTTGCCGTGCTGTTAATAACGTCTGCTGAGTTGGTCACGGAAACTACGTTTCCTGCCAAATCCTTCAGCGGTGAAGCGAATGATTTGTCGTTAGGCTTAACACTAACTCGCTGATTTTCAAGACGTAGGGAAGTCAGGGATGTTAATCCAGCTAGCGGACTTATATCGGCGAAGCAGTTATTTCTTAAGGATAGAATTTTTAGAGAAGTTAGACCAGATAGTGGGCTTAGGTCTGAGATATAGTTGTTGTTTAACAACAAGTTCTGAAGATTCTTAGCAGCTTCTATTCCGGTTAGGTCGTAAATGTTTGAGTAACTTAGGTTAAGATCTGTCAATCTTTCCAACTCCATGTCAGTAATTTTTTGATCGTCTTTACGATTAGTGCTAAATACTGTTGACAGTCTGTCATTAAGCAACTTGCGCAGTTGTGTGTCCTTGACTTCAACCTCTTTGGGTTTTCGTATCTCGTACACGCGGACGTAGTCGACTGACATGGTTGCTGGGAAGTTGTCCGCAGCACCTACTGAATTGTGTGCATCGTTCCACGGAGCGTCAATGTAGTTACCTCCAATTGCTAAGTTAAGTCGTAAGAAGAAGTCTTGATCAAATGGTCCATTTGGATTTCCTGTGGAGTTGTTATTTTTAAAACCGTCAATTTCACCGTGAAATTCGCCGTCAATGTAATATTCCAATTTTCCTTCAGTCCACTTAACGCCATATGTGTGCCATTCGGAGGTGTCTTTACTGTCAAATTTGTTTTGTGGGATTACGCGCTGTCTACTTCCGTGAGGGCCTGGAACTCCAGGTGTCGTACTTTGCTTTCGCCAGTGTGCGTCAGAAGCAGCAAATTTTGGATTAGAGCCTTTGGTTTCCACGATGTCAATTTCGCCACTATTAGGCCAGTCTCCATATTTTTTGTCGCTAGGACTCATCCAGAAACCAGGCCAGGTGCTCTTATTCTTTGGCATTTTTATGCGAGCTTCAATATAGCCATATTTAAAGTTTGCTTTACCTTTTGTCTGTACGAAGCCAGAAGTAAAGTCTCCAGTCTTAGTGTTGCCGGTACAAGTTTCACCTGGTTTATATAATCCAACCAAATTCAGACTGCCGCCGCTAACATTGACGTTTTCTGATTCGCGTCTGTAGCAGTTTTGAACTTGTTGGTTTTCGTCTTTCCATCCACCAGTATAGTAATCCCATTTGGTATCATCTAATGAATTCCCATTGAATTCATCACGCCAAACAGGTTCTGGATTCCAGTTTTCACTATCTGTTGGCGGATATGGGCTTCCCACACCTTTGGCGTTGTCCATTGGCAGGGTAAATAACGCCCCACCAACAATTACACCGACAGCCATTACTGCAGTTACTATTTTAACTTTTGTATTAAAAAAACGTCTTTTTATTAACATTTTTTGTTTTCTCCCAAATATTTTTTATCCGTCACTAGTGTAACAATAAGCGGAATAAAAGTAAAGAATATTATGTAGCTATTTTAACAACAGAACTGTGGAAACGCTGAATACTGAGGTTTTAAGCTGAAATAAAAAATTGCCACCCCGTAATGAGATGACAATTTTCCTGTAAACGCCTGAGCTAATTAGCGATTAATCGTTAGGTTTATTGACTTTAGAGATTTGATATTGGAAACCGCTCTTAGGTCGAAGACAGAGTTGTTCTTAAGAGATAAAGTCTTAAGGTTTTTAGCCGCCTCTAAGCCTGTTAAATCGTGAATTTTTTCTGCTTCTGATGTGTTGTCGGCTGCATCTAAGTTAAGATCTGTCAATTTTTCTAACTCTACATCTGTAATTTTCTGATCATCTGCGCGAGAGTTGTTAAATTGAGCAGACAATTTTTTATTAAGTTGAGTGCGCAAATTGTTATCTGGCACGTTTATTTCCTTAGCTGTTCGCCTTTCGTATACGCGGACGTAATCGATTGACATAGTTGCTGGGAATGACTTTGGATATTTAGCTAGGGCGTTGTAGGCGTTTGACCATTTACTGCCTTTACCGTCAATGTAGTCACCTCCGATTGCTAAGTTAAGACGCAAGAAGAATGGTTGATCAAACGGGCCATAAGGCGTGTTTGCTGCGTTTGGCTGATCGAATCCGTTGACGGTGTGGAACTTTACTCCGTCAATGTAATATTCCAATTTTCCTTCAGTCCATTTTACGCCGTAAGTGTGCCACTGAGTAGTGTCTTTGAACCCAGCTGGCAAATCTCTACCTTGAGCATGTTTTTTATTGCTTGTTGAAAGTCCCCAGTGAGCGTCTGAGGCGGCGTAATCTAAGTTAGAGCCTTTAGTTTCTACGATATCAATTTCACCGCTGCGAGGCCAACTGCCGTATGTAGGTTTATCAGGACTCATCCAAAAACCAGGCCAGGTGCTCTTATTATTTGGCATTTTTATGCGAGCCTCGATGTAGCCGTAAGTCCAAGATTTCTTACCCTTCGTTTCTACGAATCCAGAGGTGAAGTTGCCGCTTTTTTCATTTCCTTTGCAACGCGCGCCAGGCTTATATAGTCCTACTAAGTTTAGACTGCCGTTTTTAACATTCACATTCTCTTCACTCCTACTATAGCAGCTTTGGACGTTATTAGCGTTCCATCCACTGGCGTATATATTCCAAGAATCTGTGTCTAATGACGTGCCGTTAAACTCGTCGCGCCAAATAGGTTCCGTGTTCCAATGAGTACTGTCATTTAATGGATAATCATCGCTAACGACACCCTTAGCTTGTCCAGTTGGCAAGGTAAGTAGTGATCCACCAATGAATAGTCCAGCGGCTATTACTCCAGTTAATATTTTAACTTTTGTATTTAAAAAGCGTTTTCTTATTAACATACACTCCCCTTAAATTTACGTTAAAAACCAATTATAACAACAAGCAGAATAAAAATAAAAGAAGAATAGTCAATTTTACAGCAAAATTAAAGCTGATTGAAGATGATGTTATAATTTACGCATGGAAACATTGCCAGATCACGATAAATTATTAACCGACAGAGCCTTGCAGTGTGCGGCGACGGAGCTAAACGTTGATTTATCTGAATTACGGATCACGCCAGTAAGTGGCGGCTTTTCGCTTAATCGTCGAGCGTTAGTGTCGTCTGGTGATCGAACAATTTTCGTTAAAGAAGTTGATGCTAATTTATTGTCGGATGAGGGTGAGCGGGAATTAGGCTGGCTAAAAAAAGATTATGCAGTAACGCGTTTGTTGCAGAAAACTTATCCGCAATATGTTGCTGATTGGACTGAATTGGCTGATGACGGTTACGTGTTGATGACGAGCAGTTACGCTTCGTCAGATGGGTGGTTGTGGCAACCTCCGACGGATAACTCTGTCGCGGAACGTTATATTTCGACAGTGATAACCGCGGTTCGCGAGTTGGAAAAAATAAAATTGCCGCAGGAACTAATTGAAGAATTGCAATTACAGCCGTTTGTGGCGAGAGAGCTTGGCTTAGATGATGGGATTGATCAGATTATTGCTGACGCTGATATTCGTCGTCGGTTGATTGATAATTATCAAAAACTATTGCCAAATCAGTTGGAGATTAATCAGCGGCGTTGTCAGGCTATAATTGAGCTGTTAGAAAAGCGCGATGAGTTGATTGATATTTCGGTGCGCGCTAAAGAATTTGCCAAGCAGACGGAAGATTGCTTTAATCATTCGGATGTTCGTAGTGACAATTTGGCATTTAATCCGCAAACTGGCGAGTTGAAGTTGGTTGACTGGAACTGGGCTTCCTATGTACCTCAGGGATCTGGTGCGACAGAATTTCTGGTTGATATGGCGCGCCATGGTCATGACGTAACGTCGTGGCTAGGTGAGTTGAACGCGGAAATGTTGGCGTCATTTGTCGGATTTTTCCTTACGCGTAGCCTCAAGCCGCCACTCAAGCCGGGTGATAATCTTCGTCAAATGCAAGCGCTATCGGCAGTTGCTGCCTACGATTTACTGGAGCTTATGTGACGGTCTCTCATCCGCTAATCATTCTCCGTGGTAATTCTGGTTGCGGCAAAACCAGCACGGCGCGCTTACTCCAGTGTCAACTAGGCTACGGCACGATGTTGGTGTCACAGGATGTGGTGCGCCGGGAAATACTGCGTGTGAAAGATAGCGAAAACAATCCGGCGATTCAGCTGATTTACGATCTATGCATGTA
>FLRW01000950.1_pt1 | contig 13822 bp, 10 predicted proteins | sample 1550421 | NCBI WGS metagenome assembly FLRW01 (sample SAMEA4031753, study PRJEB14383) | metagenome | biome: human; feature: oral; material: saliva | place: Philippines | collected 2014
TACCACCGAAAATGGTATCCAAACGGCTTGATTTGAGTTTTGGTATTTTTGCCCGACGGGGTGAAAAATACAGTTGCTATACCTTATGAACGTCAGGAAATCATCCGGCGTGAACGTGAGTTGGCTAAATATGCCAATACTATGGATAGTTTGTTTTGCATTCCTTTTACCAAGCAGGGCATCGGCGTTGATGCCATATTGTCGCTGATTCCTTTTGTCGGGGATATTGCCGGGCTTTTTTGACGATGAAGGCTTTTCGTATGGGGCGGGAGTTGGGCGTGCCGGAACATAAAATGCGTCCTGCCGTATATCTTGCTTTTGCCGATATGGTGCTTGGCATGATTCCTGTTGTCGGTACGCTTATTGATATTTTCTTGCAACCGAGCCGCCGTACTTTGAAGGTCATCAATGAACATGTGCGCAGCGAGTATGGCATCGACTATGACTTGCATTTGGAGCGTCCGTTTATGCACGCGGCTTTGGAGAAGAAGCAACAAAAATCAGACTTTTGGCGCAAACCTGTTGCTGCTTGGTTGTATCTGCATCTGCCTGATTTTTTCGGTTTGATTGTGCTGGTGTTGATGGGTTGGATAACGGTTGCCGTAAGTAAATGGGCATGGAGCGGTATGGCTTATCTGTTCCACGCTGTTGCCGGTTGGTTTTGAATGCTTGTGATTTGAATGGAGATATATAGCAGGTTAAGTTTAAATCAAGATTGCGTTGCAATGTCCCAGTATAGAGAGAATGGCTCTCTAAGTATGAGCGTACCAAGTAGACTGGTTTCGTACTGCCTATACTATCCGCTATTTTGCCCTAATTTAAACTTAACCTGCTATATCTAAAACATACGTTTAGGTCTTGCTTCCTAAACATGCAGCCAACGGCAAAGCACCGACTTAATTGATATCCAAACGTTCCATACGGTAGCGCATGGAGCGGAAGCTGATACCCAAAAGCTTGGCTGCCTGAGTGCGGTTGTAACGGGTTTGCTGCAACGCTTGTTCGATAATGCCGCGCTCGATTTGGTCAAGGTAGTCTTGAATCTGCATGGTGCGCGGGTCAAACGGCGGAAGCGGCTGATGATCCAAAGTTTCGCCTTTTTGTGTTTCGGAATCGGCGATGTCGTCGAGATCGAGGTTTGGATGGTCGTTTCTCGGCGTCGGCGTATTTTGGATTTGTAGGTCATCCAGTTGGATGACTTGTCCGACAGTCAGGGCGACGGCGCGTTCGAGGATGTTTTCAAGTTCGCGGAAGTTGCCGGGATAGCTGTAATGCAGCAGGGCTTCTTGCGCTTTGGGGCTGAGTTTGTAGGTTTGCGTACCGTGGCGGTGTTTGTAGAGCAGGTACAGAATCAGCGCGCCCAAGTCTTCACGCATTTCGCGCAGGGGCGGCATGTGCAGGGTAACGACGTTGAGGCGGTAATATAAGTCTTGGCGGAACGCGCCGCTGTCAACGAGGGCTTCGAGGTTTTTATGGGTGGCGCAGATGATACGGACATCGACGAAAGTTTCGCGGGCATCACCGATGCGGCGCACGGCTTTTTCTTGGATTGCGCGCAGGAGTTTGACTTGCATGGCAAGCGGCAAGTCGGCAACTTCGTCGAGGAACAATGTGCCGCCGTCGGCGTGTTGGAAGAAGCCGAGACGGTCTTGGTCGGCGCCGGTAAAGCTGCCTTTTTTGTAGCCGAAGAATTCGCTTTCCATCAGGTTTTCAGGAATCGCGCCGCAGTTGACCGCGATAAAGGGCTTGTCGGCGCGATCGGACAATTCGTGGATGGTACGCGCAGCCTGTTCTTTACCGGTACCCGATTCGCCGGAAATATAAACGGGCACGCCGCTGCGGGCGAGGCGGCGGATCAGATGGCGGACTTCGACCATTTGGGGCGAACTGCCGAGCAGCCGCGGCATATCTTCTTCGCCACCCAATTCGGGCACGTCTTCGTTCGCACGCATGGCGATTTCGCCGGTGGCAAAGCGTTCTTTCATGGAACGCAGACCTTCAGGAACGGTAACGGAGCCGCTCAAATCGCGCTTGGGCGGTTTGGGGGGCGTTTTCGGTTTGTTGAATGCGGCGGCGACGGGCGCAGATGGTTTTTCTATCGGCGGCTGGGCAATCTCGTCCGTGCTATTGGAAACGGAAACGGCGGATTTAACCAGCGAGCGCAGTTGTGAAAGGGTAATCGGTTTTTGCAGGTAGTCGAACGCGCCCGCATTAAGGGCTTCGACCGCCTGGTCGGCATTACCGAAAGCAGTAATGACGGCGACGGGCGTGTCGAGCATGAGTTCGTCTATGTATTGGACGACTTCGAGACCGGAGCCGTCGGGCATCCGCATATCGGTCAAGACGAGGGAATAGTCGTTGTTGTCGAGCTTGTCTTTGGCATCTTCTACGCCGACGGCGGTCTGCACGCGCAGCCCCATCTTCATCAGTGTCATTTCCATCAAGTCGCGGATGTCTGCCTCGTCATCGACGACCAATACTGGGTCTTGCAGCTTACTCATTGTGTTCTCTCGGTAAAATCAGTTCGAATCCGTTCATTTCGGGGTGGTAATGGAGTTGACCCATATTGGCGTGCGCCAGTTCGCGGGCAACGTACAATCCCAATCCCGTACCTTGTTTTTCAGTGGTGTAGAACGGTTCGAAGAGATGGTTGCGGACTTCAGGCGAAATGCCTTTGCCGTTATCGGCAACGACGATGGAAATGTGCATCCTGCCGCTGGGGCGGATCAGGACGGTAATCGCATTCTCGTCCTGACGGCTGTGCCGCCAAGCGTTATTGCAGAGGTTCCACATGATTTGCTGGATGTGCATCACATCAGCGAGGACGGTAAGGTTGTTGCCGTCCATGTTCATACGCAGGCAGCCGATGGCTTCGGAATTGTTGAGCGTGAACTCTTGTTTGAAGTCGAGCCAGAATTTCATCAAGTTGATCGGCTCGCGGCTGATGTTGTCGCGTTTGTTGAGCAGGGAGATGTCTTCCAACATTTTGTCGATGCGCTGGATGTTGCTGTCGATGATGCCGCAAAGCTTGGCTTTAACGGGATCGGGTTCGGCATCGTCATCACTTTCTTGCAGCAAGTCGCTGGCGTGACGGATGGCGGACATCGGATTGCGGATTTCGTGGGCGAGGTTGGCGGTAAGCTGTCCGAGCGAGGTGAGCTTGGTGGACATGGCTTCTGCCGCCACTTCGCGCAACGAACGGACATACAGCATCAGCAGTTCCGTCTGTTCCTGAATCAGAGGGACGGCACGGACGTGCATGGCGTGTTGGAAGATGTGGATATCAGTTTCAAACGGTTTGTCGGGATGATATTGCCAGCGTGTCACCAATTCGCCGAACACGACTTCTTGCTGGTCAACCACCAAGCCGGGGAAATAGGTTTTTGCCTGTTTGTTGAATAGCCAAACGCGCTGGGTGCTGTCGATGACGATAACGGCTTCCTGCACGCGGTTGAGAACGAGGCGGTTCAATCCGCTGATGCGGCGGTAGGCAAGCTGATGGCGGCTGGCGGATTCGGTTGCCTGCTCCAAATAACGGGCGGCGAACGAAGTCAGCATGGCAACTAGATAACACGCGCCGCTAAGCAGGACCGTAGTAATCAGAGGCTGTGTATCCCAATCAAACGGATGTAGGCGGATGCTGCCGTCGAGCAACAGGTTGAAGAAAAACAGCATGGACGCGTAACCTGCGTACAGCATGGGGTAATGTCCGTAGCTGAGGAGGCAGGACGTCGCGACGAAAGGAAGGACAAGGATGCCGAAGCCCGAATCGACTCCACCGGCGATATACACCAGTATCATCATCATCGAAATATCGACGACTGCGCTGGCATTGGGCAAATCCAAAGTCTGCCATTGCCAGTCCGGACGGGCGACGGATAACAAGATGAGGAAAGAATACAGCGCTGCCCAGCTGTAAAATTCGACGGGAGGGAATGACATGCCGATATGGGTGCCATTACTGTAAACGCCGAAAGCATGCATGACCAACAGCGGCAGCACGATGGCAATGCGGGCAATATTGATTAAACCGGGTATCCGCTCGCTCAGGTTTCCCAGTTCCTGAAAGCCGGACTTACTCATATCCGCAACCCTTTTTGTTTATTTTTATCATTATTAGTACCTGTTTTTGAAATCGTTCTGCAATATTTCCGCAGACGGTCGTAAATATTTTTTTAATTTTGTCAGCATAACATAAAACGACCGTGTTTTCTAGGTTTTCAATGTGTTATCGTTTCCTCTGTTGCTTATTCGGAAGCTGCGGATAAGGTTTTCAGACGACCTGAGATGTCCAAAACCTTCCCTTTTTTGCCGCGTTTGCCCTCGATATCGCAAATGCGCAATTTTTCCTGATGCGCCGCACCGCGCTTGCCGACGGTTTCAACGATGAATTCCGCAGCCGTGGTTACGAGGACGTGTTCCAGCGATGCGCCTTCGGTCAGCGACATCAACTGCAAACCGCGTCCTTTGGGCATGACTTTGAGTTCGCCGATGGAAAACGCCAAGAGGCGGTGGTCGCTGCTTGCCAGTACGATTTTGCAGTCGGGGTTGATGAGCGAGGAAGCATAGACAGCAATCGGCGGCAGGACGGTTTCGCCGCTGTCCACGGTCATCACCACTTTACCCGCTTTCACGCGCCCGACCATATCACCCAGCTTGGCGATGAAGCCGTAGCCGCCGCTGCCTGAAAGCAGGTAATGCTGTTCGGGCTGACCGGTGAGCATGGCGACGGGTTTCGCGCCGTTTTGCAGCTCGATTAACGATGAAACCGGCACGCCGTCGCCGCGTCCGCCTGGGATTTCGGCGGCATCGAGCGTGTAGGTTCTGCCCAATGAATCCAGGATGACGACGGGTAAAACAGTGCGGCCTTCGAGGGTTTGTTTGAGGCGGTCGCCTTCTTTGAATGCGGTTTGGCTCAAATCGAGGTTGTGTCCAGCACGGCTGCGTATCCAGCCTTTTTCCGACAGAATCAGCGTGATGGGTTCGTCGGCGGTGGTTTGCGTCAGAACGGCGCGTCCGGCCTCTTCCACCAGCGTGCGGCGCGCGTCGCCGAACTGCTTCATGTCCGCCTGCATCTCTTTGATAATCAGCTTGCGTTTTTCGTTTTCGTCGCCCAAAAGGATATTCAGACGACCTTGTTCTTCGCGCAATTCGTTCAATTCTTTTTCGAGTTTGAAACCTTCCAAACGCGCCAACTGACGCAGACGGATTTCCAAAATATCTTCCGCTTGGATTTCGGTCAGCCCGAACGCCGCCATCAAATCGGCTTTCGGGTCGTCTGATTCGCGGATGACTTTAATCACTTCGTCGATATGCAGAAAGACTTTCAGACGACCTTCGAGGATGTGCAGCCGTTTTTCCACTTGGTTCAAACGGAATTTCAGACGACGTGTTACGGTCACGACGCGGAAATCCAGCCATTCCTGCAAAATCGTTTTCAGGTTTTTCTGCGCGGGGCGGTTGTCCAGCCCCATCATCACCAAGTTCATGGACACATTGCCTTCCAGCGAAGTCTGCGCCATCAGTGTGTTGATGAAGGTATCCGTATCGATGCGGCTGGATTTCGGTTCAAACACAAGGCGCACGGGATGTTCGCCGTCGGACTCGTCGCGCACGCGGTCGATTAAATCCAGCATCAGCTTTTTGGTATTAAGCTGGTCTTGGTTCAGCTGCTTTTTACCCGCTTTCGGTTTCGGGTTGGTCTGCTCTTCGATTTCGGCAAGGATTTTGGCGGAATTGGCGTTCGGCAGCAGCTCGGTCACAATCACGCGCCATTGCCCGCGCGCCAGCTTCTCGATTTCGTAACGCGCACGCACGCGCACGCTGCCCTTGCCGGTTTCGTAAATCCGGCGCAATTCGTCCGCCGGCGTGATAATTTGACCGCCGCCGGCAAAGTCGGGAGCGGGGATGTACTGCATCAGGTCGGCGGTTTCCAGTGTCGGCTTTTTCAACAGCGCAATCGCCGCCTGCGTCACTTCGTTCAAATTGTGCGACGGAATTTCGGTCGCCATGCCCACCGCGATGCCTGACGCACCGTTGAGCAACACCATAGGCAGGCGGGCGGGCAGGTGCAGCGGTTCGTCAAACGCGCCGTCGTAGTTCGGCACGAAATCCACCGTCCCCTGATTGATTTCGGACAACAGCAATTCCGCAATCGGCGTCAGCCGTGCTTCGGTGTAACGCATCGCCGCTGCCCCGTCGCCGTCGCGCGAACCGAAGTTGCCGATGCCGTCGATTAAGGGGTAGCGCAAGGTAAAATCCTGCGCCATGCGTACCATCGCTTCATAGGCGGAACTGTCGCCGTGTGGGTGGTATTTACCCAAAATCTCACCGACCACGCGTGCCGATTTCACCGGCTTCGCCCCCGCCGCCAAACCCATATCGCGCATGGCAAACAAAATGCGCCGCTGCACGGGCTTTTGACCGTCTGAAACTTCAGGCAGCGCGCGGCCTTTGACCACGCTCATGGCGTATTCGAGATAGGCGCGTTCGGCGTACTGACCTAATAGCAGATAGTCTTCGCCGACGGGAGAGGGGACGGAAACGTGTTGGCTCATAAGGAAGCTGGAAATAAAGGTAAAGGGCGATATTGTAAAATAAAAATGGGGTTTCTGTTAGAGAAGGACAGTTCGTACTGAGTTTTGATTGGGTATCGGCGGGAAGTTTATAGAATTTTAGACATTAAGGGTCGTCTGAAAATTTTCAGACGACCCTTAATGTACAGTAGTAGTCAGTATTTCAGTACGGGTCAAACCGGTTTGTTAGCTTCGTGTCCGTATGTTTGGATGTAAATGCTTTGTTGGATTGGAGAAAGTATTTTCAGATGACATAGAAGGTCGTCTGAAAAGCTTTGGTTTGTTGTAAAAAGTAGGTGTCGGTATTCTATAAACCTGCATAGTTTCGAACATGCAACAGTTATTCGTACACAATGCCTGCAATTATCTCATGTTCGTTTAGTCCGCCGTATTGTTGTTCCCAATCGTGTGAGGCTTCGAGTGTATCGCATTCTTGGGCAACGGATAATTGGATACCGTCCATTTTGTCGGAGGCCATTCCGCTAAGGCGGTCGCACATCTCGGCAGAGAGATTTTGTTCGGAAGATTGATGGGCTTCTGAATAACTGAAAGGAAATGCCAAAAATCCTAAAACGAAGGCAGCAACGGCGAGCCATGCATTTTTACGGTAACGGTTCATTATATCCTCCAATCAAATAAAACTAAGATTTTTCTTACTTGCTTGTGTCAAACAGTCTTTGCTTCATGAAAATCTGATTACAATCATCGTAATGCGAGCCATGTTTTTACCTGATTATGGCTGAAGAAGGTTTGGTTTGTTTGAAGCGTTGGAAGAATCATACTAAGCAAAAACAAAAAATGCAATACTTTTTCTTAATTCAACTAATATTTTTCTTACATTTTTAATAAAACTAAGGTAAAATAAACTCAAGTGCTTCATTGTAGGAGGCGCATTTCAGCTTGAGGATTGATATGGATACATTTAAAGACAGATTGGTGTTTTTGTGGAAAGACGAGGCGCGTCAAGCCAAAATTGCCGCAGACATTGATATGACTATTGCGGGATTTAGTAGGATTTGGAACGAAGGTGGATTGCCGAAATCGGAAACTCTAAAAAAAATCAAACAACTGAAAGGTTGCAGTATTGACTGGCTGTTGACTGGGGAGGGGAGTCCGTTCCCTAATGCGCAAGTTCCGTCTTCTACTGCAGTTGCTTATGATACATTGGGCAATCCGGTTGATATCGACGAGTTTGTCTTCGTTCCTCGTTATGATATTCAGGCTGCCGCCGGACATGGGCGGTTAGTAGGTGATGAAAAACCTGTTTTTACCATGGCATTCCGTCGGTATTGGGTAGAAAATTATGTTACCCGTGATACTAAAAACCTTTCCGTTATTTCTGTAAAGGGGGATTCTATGGAAGGGGTTTTGAATGATGGAGATACTATTTTAATCAATCATGCTGAGACTGCGCCGAAGGATGGACTGTACGTTTTGAGACTTAATGAGAATTTGTTGGTAAAACGATTACAGCTGGTGCCCGGCGGGGTGGTGAATGTGATTTCCGCCAATGAGGCTTATCCGACTTTTGAAATTGATTTGAATAATTTGACGGACGATGTTGCCATTATCGGACGTGTCGAGTGGTTCGGACGAAATATTTGAATAGTTTTAGTCCTTGTATTTTCAGACGACTTGTTAAGTAGTAGCCTATGGTGTTTTTCTCTATTGATAAATATAGAAGTGGACTCCATCTCTCGTGGAGAAGTCCGTGAAACTGCAACTCTTGATGCCGGTCAATCTGAGAGCAGACTTGCTTTAGGTTAAGGTTTGCAGGACAATATCGAAAATATTCATATAAAAGGAAACACATCATGTCAGACGAAAGTCCAATTATTTTCACTGATAGCTGCTGTACCAAGGTTGCCGATTTGATTGCAGAAGAAAACAATCCCGATTTGAAACTGCGCGTGTTTGTTAATGGCGGAGGTTGTTCGGGATTTCAGTATGGTTTTACTTTTGACGAAATCAAAAATGATGACGATTTTGAAATTCAAAAAAACGGCCTGACTTTCTTAGTAGATCCGATGAGCTACCAATATTTGGTTGGTGCGGAAATTGATTACACCGAAAGTTTGCAAGGATCGCAATTTGTTATTCGTAATCCGAATGCGGAAACGACTTGCGGTTGCGGATCATCCTTCTCAGTTTGAGTAGCATAGAGATAAAAAAAGGCCGTTTGTTTATACAAACGGCCTTTCGTTTGTAATTGCTTTTCAATAAAAATCATCTATCTTATAATCTATAATTCCCTTTGGGAATATTTACTCATGTACTATTATGTTGTCTGTTACTTGATTTGCATCTGGTTTTGTGCCGATAAGGATGTTTATCTAAAGAGATAACTATCAGATATTTGAGTAATTTAATAAATTTCGGGAGTAGTGTCTAAGTCAGATGATAAGTTGACGGATCGCTGCCGTGTATTATGGTATAGGAAAATCAAGCCGGTTTCCGTGAGTGGGATTAAAAGTTCGGTTTGTTCTAGGATAACAATGAAAAACTCTGACAAACTTTACGATGTTTATGTTTCTTATCCGCCAGATGTCGATCATGAGCGTATCAATGCATGCCTATATGATAACTTGCCGGAAAAAGAAGCAGAAGATTTGGTTCAGGCACTTTCTGAACGTCCGCAAGCGATTATTGCCGAGAATTGTACACAGGACGAGCGCGAGAATGCGCAGCAGTATTTCAACTACTTGGGACTTGATGTTATTGTGCGTCAATCCATGGAGTTGCAGGTAAGTGAGGACGAAGATGAAAACGAGGAAGTCTCTTTAAAGCAATGTCCCGTTTGTATGACGATTACTGAGGATGTGGCAGCGGATGAATGTGCCGTCTGCCATTTCCATTTTGCCAGTGCAACCGAACAAATTATCCAACGCAAACGCATAGAATGGCAGGAAAAGGTTGCGTTCGAACATAAAAAACAAGCTGAAATCGCTCACAAATTGCAACTTGAAAAAGAGCGGGAAGAGAAGTTGATGCGGAAAGAAATCCGTGCCGAACTTGAAAGCAAATTGAGGCAGGAGTTGGGACAGGATCCTAGACTGGAGGCTCTTACTTCCAAGCGCAACATGATTGTTCTAGTTTCTGTTTTGGGTGTGTTGGCTATGTTCGGCTTGGTGGCGGCGGGATATTTGGCAGCCAAATACCTTTGATGAATGCTTTTAAATTTGAATATATCGTAGGCCGGATTTCATTTTGAAATCCGGTTTTTATTATTGGGATGTCCTGCTATGAAGAGTTATAGTGGATTAACTTTAAACCAGTACGGCGTTGCCTCGCCTTGCCGTACTATCTGTACTGTCTGCGGCTTCGTCGCCTTGTCCTGATTTAAATTTAATCCACTATATATTGATTTTATGAGGATGCTGTATCGTGTCTATTGAAACGGACTGTCCAATGTACCATAATCCGATTGTTCCATTCCTATTAAAACAATAAAGGTCAAAATCATGTGCCAACTGCTCGGCATGAACTGTAATACCCCAACGGACATCATGTTTTCCTTCGAAGGCTTCCGCCGCCGCGGCGGCATTACCGACCATCATGCAGATGGATTCGGTATCGGTTTCTTTGAAGGAAAGGGTGTACGCTTGTTCCACGATGACAAGCCCAGCGCCGATTCTCCGGTTGCCGACCTGGTTCGCGCCTATCAAATTAAATCTGAAAACGTCATTGCCCACATCCGTAAAGCCTCGCAAGGGCAGACCTCTTTGGCCAATACCCATCCTTTTATGCGTGAAATGTGGGGCGAATATTGGCTCTTCGCGCATAACGGGCATTTGATTGATTTTTATCCGGAACAAGGCGAGTATTACCATGCTGTCGGTACGACCGACTCCGAACGCTCATTTTGTTATATTCTCAACCGGCTTCGCAGCCGCTTTGCTGAGAAACCTGATTCCGATACTTTGTTTGATGCCGTTGCCGCGCTAACTCACGAAATTCGCCGCTTCGGATTGTTCAATTTTGTGATGTCCAACGGCGACTGCCTGTTTGCCCATGCCAGTACGCTGCTGCACTATATCGTGCGTAAAGCTCCTTTCGGCAAGGCACGGCTTTTGGACGATGACGTGATGATTGATTTTTCCGCAGTTACCACCCCGAATGACAAAGTCTCAGTTATCGCCACACTGCCCTTGACCCGAGACGAAACTTGGTCGCAATTAGCTGTTGATGAATTAGTTATGTTTCGAGACGGTGATATTGTCCGCAGCGACCGCCCTGAAAGCCCTGTTTACATGAGCGCGGAAGAGGGGTTGGCAATTGCCCGCGCAGTCGGCGTGTCCGTATAAATATGAAAGGTCGTCTGAAAAATGTTCAGACGACCTTTTTTATGTCGCTTTTATCAATAATTGGTCGAGCAGAACTGCTCACGCTTGTCTGCATCGGCGGCATAACACGTCAAGCCCATTCCCGCCGCGTTGCTGTTGTTCGCCTTCGCTCCCGGTTTTTTGTTCACCAAAACCTTGCCGTTTTTCCCAATCTCCACGGTTACGCCTTTACCGTTTTTCAGCTTCCATTTCAATACCTGCGCATCGGCATTCTGACACTTGTTGATCGAACAGCCGCCTTCAGCCGCGACATTACCATTTTTATAAATCACGCATTGCTGCTGACTGTCGGTACAGGCCGCATAGGCAGCAACGGAAAAACAGGAAATCAGCGCGGCAAACAAAACAGGTTTCATGGTTTGGACTCCTTGGATGGTGATGATGGGTTTGTAATATTTGGAACTATACGCCTGTTTGTATGTGTCTACTACAAAATGTGTTTGCGCCATTTGAATAGTGGTAGGTAATGCCGCGCTTCACGTCAGACGGAAGTGCGGAAATCCTGTAAGTTTAATTCTATTTACTGTCGGGAATTAAGTTTCAGACGACCTCTTTTTATTGAAACGGCAGCCTTGTTTTCTGTTCTGTTAGAAAGAGAAGGAGCCATTTTCTAAATGCCGGATATTTCTGTTTTGGTGATTTCAGTGGTAAGAAAAGTCGTCTGAAAATCCCTTTTTCAGACGACCTTTAATATGAGTCTCAAAAAGCCAAACTTACCGTTTCAACTTCGCAAACGCATCCGCCATCGCCGAATTGGTCGGGGCACGCTCGTTGCGTTGGGGTTTGCGGTCGCGGCGTTCGGAATGTTTGCCTTCAGACGACCTGTTGCTTTTGCTTGCGCCGCGAGCCTCGTCATCCAGCCGCATGGTCAGCGCGATGCGTTTGCGTGCGGCATCGACTTCCAGCACTTTCACTTTCACCACGTCGCCGGCTTTCACCACTTCGCGCGGGTCTTGGACGAACTTGTTGGACAGTGCGGAGATGTGTACCAAGCCGTCCTGATGGACGCCGATGTCCACGAACGCGCCGAAGTTGGCGACGTTGGAAACCACGCCTTCGAGTATCATGCCGACTTGCAAGTCGCTGATTTCGTGGATGCCTTCGGCAAATGAGGCCGTCTGAAACTCGCCGCGCGGGTCGCGGCCTGGTTTTTCCAGCTCGGACAGGATGTCCAGAATGGTCGGCAGGCCGAAGCGTTCGTCGGTGAAGTCGGACGCTTTGATTTGCTTCACGCGCTCGCGGTTGCCGATGAGTTCGGCGGCGGTAATGCCTTGTTGAGCCAGCATTTTGGCGACGACGGGATAGGCTTCGGGGTGGACGGCGCTCGCGTCCAGCGGCTCTTTGCCGCCGTTAATCCGCAAAAAGCCCGCCGCCTGCTCGAAGGTTTTTTCGCCCAAACGCGGCACTTTCAGCAATCTTTTGCGGCTGTCGAACGCGCCGTTTTCATCGCGGTAGGCGACGATGTTTTGGGCAAGGGTTTGATTCAAACCGGAAATCCGCGCTAAGAGAGGGGCGGAGGCGGTGTTCACGTCCACGCCGACGGCGTTCACGCAGTCTTCGACCACCGCGTCCAGCGATTTGGCGAGCTGGCTTTGGTTCACATCGTGCTGATACTGGCCCACGCCGATGGATTTGGGGTCGATTTTGACCAGTTCGGCGAGCGGGTCTTGCAGCCTGCGGGCGATGGACACCGCGCCGCGCAAGGAAACGTCCAAGTCGGGGAATTCGCGCGCCGCCAGTTCGGACGCGGAATAAATCGACGCGCCGGCTTCGGAAACGACGATTTTGTGCAGGCTGCTTTCGGGCATTCCGCGCACCAGTTCGCCCGCGATTTTGTCGGTTTCGCGGCTGGCAGTGCCGTTGCCGATGGCGATGAGTTTCACGCCGTGCTGTTTAATCAGGCGCGACAGCGTTGCCAACATATTGTTTTCTTGATGCAAATAGACAATGACCGTATCCAGCAGCTTGCCCGTATCGTCCACCACGGCGCATTTCACGCCGTTGCGGTAGCCGGGGTCGAGACCCAAAGTAGTCAGCCGTCCGGCGGGCGCGGCTAGCAGCAAGTCTTTGAGATTGCGGGCAAACACGGTAATGGCGTCGGTGTCGGCGGCTTCTTTCAAACGATTTAGGGCTTCGAGTTCCAGCGACAAAAAGATTTTTGCGCGCCAAGTCAGGCGCACGGTATCGCGCAGCCATTTGTGGTCGTCTGAAACCTTGAAGCGGCGGGCGATGAGTTGCTCGTATTCGCTTTGCTGCGTAATCGGCGTGTCGTCGGGCTGGTATTTGAGCGCGATGTTCAACACGCCTTCGTTGCGGCCGCGCAAAACCGCCAGCGCGCGGTGGCTGGGCATGGCGCGGACGGGTTCTCGGTGGTCGAAATAATCGCTGAATTTTTCGCCTTCGGTTTCTTTGCCTTCAACGACTTGCGCGTGGATTTCGGCTTCGTTCCACAGCTTGTCGCGCAGCGTGCCGATGAGTTCCGCGTCTTCGGCAAACTGCTCCATCAGAATCGCGCGCGCTCCGTCCAGCGCGGCTTTGGTGTCGGGGACGTTTTCGTTCAGGTAGCCTTGTGCGGCGGCTTCCACGTCCTGCGGCTGCTCGGCAAGCAGCGCGTCCGCCAGCGGCTGCAAACCGTGTTCGCGCGCGATTTGCGCCTTGGTGCGGCGTTTGGGCTTGTAGGGCAGATACAGGTCTTCCAGCGCGGTTTTGTTGTCGGCGGCTTCGATTTGCGCCCTGAGGTCGTCTGAAAGTTTGCCTTGCTCTTCAATGCTTTTTAACACAACGGCTTTGCGCTCTTCCAACTCGCGCAAGTATTGCAGCCGCTCGGCAAGCTGGCGCAGCTGCGTATCGTCCAACCCGCCCGTGGCTTCCTTGCGGTAGCGGGCGATAAAGGGCACAGTCGCG
>FLRW01000868.1_pt1 | contig 13576 bp, 13 predicted proteins | sample 1550421 | NCBI WGS metagenome assembly FLRW01 (sample SAMEA4031753, study PRJEB14383) | metagenome | biome: human; feature: oral; material: saliva | place: Philippines | collected 2014
TCCTGCGCCGCCCAGCATTTGCCTGAGTAGTCCATGTAGCGTAACTAAGTTAGCACGTAGTGCATCATCTGCTTCATCAGTATCAATAACACGCGGCAAATCAAACGGATTGATTCTCGTGTCGCTACTTAAGCTCAATCGAATATAACTGCCACCAACCGCGTCGCATAGTTTTTGGTACTCATTTTCTGGGTCGATAATTACAATATCAGCCCCGACCATCATACTTCTCAAAGCTTCCAACTTAACGGTAAATGATTTACCAGCACCAGACTTAGCGAACACGACCATATTGGCGTTTTCCAAAGAGAACCTATCAAAAATCACCAAGCCATTATTATGCATATTAATTCCGTAAAGCACGCCCTTATTGTCCGTCAAATCGGCTGAAGTGAATGGGAAGCTGGTTGAGATTGCGCCAGTATTCATGTTGCGGCGAATCTGAAGTTCATCTGTGAGTTGCGGAATAGAACTATTCAGCCCCTGTTCCTGCTGACTGGAAGCCACTTTTGAGAACACCAATTGCTGGCCAAAAATAGTTTCAATTTTATGCTGGATGAAGTTTAGCTCGTCCAAGCTGTCAGCGTAAAGCGTAATATATAAGCCGTAGCGGAAGAACTTTTCGGCGCCAATCTGCAACTGATCACGCAGTTCTTCGGCGTCTTGCAAAGCCGCTTCCAAACCTGGGTCGCGCACTTTTCCCTTTTCCATGTTTATATTCATGCTTGCTTCCAGCTGAGTAACTTTTTTGCGCAGGTTATTCAGGACAATTTGCGTATCGACTGGATAAATAAACATACTAATATCCAGCACTTCATCAATGTTAATGATTGAACTTAGCCAGCCGGTGTAGATTTGGCGAGGATAGCCATAAACATACATTGTGCGGCCATATTTTGAGCCAAGTCGAAAATGGTCAGAATGAAGCTCAATACTACTTGGCGCGATAAAATCACGCAAAGTTCGAACACCAGTTAAGAAGGCCTGTTCGACTTCGGCTTGTTCACGAGCTCGTTGCTGAGCAGCAATATCAACGGCATCTAATTTCTTCTTTGCCATTATGACCTTCCTCCTCTCGGTGATGGACCAGTTCCCTTAGTTACGTAAGTGGTCGTAAGCTCGCTCGGGTCAATGTTCTCTAACGATTCACGTGACGACGTGTCGGGATTATATGAAGTGTAGAATAGCTCACCCAGTTGCCTGGTATTTAATTGCCAGCTTTTTACGCCCATTTGGAATAGACCATTCATAACCGAATCAATGCGGTTTTTAATTTCATCTTTGGCTTTGGTATAGGTAACTTGGTCAATTTTTGTTACGGTTGCCTCTTTTTTTCCGCTGAAGAAGCTATTGAACAATCCCTTAGTTTGCTGCTTGAAGGCATTTTCCTCGCCAGCTGGATAATATGGAACAACAACATAAAAACTCTTATCCATAATGTTTGCCTCTTGCGCCAGAATATCAATGAAATCCATATAATCGTCCATTAGGACGTTGAGGAGCATATTATCTTGATTACGGCGAATTTCAGCCAATCTGTCCAGATATGGGCCAATGTCCACGCGGCGTGAACGGATAAGAACTTGAATTGGGAAATATAGAGAGTTAATGAAGTTTTGATAGCTAAACTCAATTCCCTCTCTTTCGCGTGAACTCATCAGATCAAAGTTGATCGATTCACATTCCACTACCGCCCGAAAACTGCCATCGCTCATGATGATCATATTTTCGCGCATTTCAGAGAAAAGCAGCGTATTCTGGGTGCTGATTGGTCCTTTTTGCTTTTTGTCGTCAGGGGTTTTATCTGGAACTGGTGTGGTTGGACTTGGTCCCGAACCAATTGCCCCTGATGGTTGCTGAGAGACACCAGGAAGAGCCGCATTGGTTTGCGGAACCTGCTGATAAGATTGTTGATTTTGTAACTCTGGTTGCATAAACCCCACCTAACGTAGTGAAATCACCACTTCCTCATCTGATAATTTATTTTCTTGCTGAATTCGATTTGCCTCACGCGCAATCGTTTCAATCGAGAGGTCGCGGTTATTTGCCAGTTCTATTATAGCAGGTGGCACCTCGTTTACGCTAGCTTGCGGCGTGGTTGTCGGCTGAGTTTGAGCTGAAGTGTTCGCAGCAGGTCGTCCGGACACTGGATTTAATACGGATTGACGCATTGTTGGGTACGGATTCATTTGTAGTGGTGTGGCTGGAGTAGGATTATCTGGTTGAGATGATTGAGGTGTTTGCGTAGGAGGCGGCGTAGCAGATTGCCCTGTTTGCATCTTTTGGATAACTTCTTGTCGCCTACGAACATCTGACTGATTTATCAAGTGATTGATATTTTGCGCCGTAGCACTATTTTCATCCAATATGTCGTTAGCTGCTTGCCCTTCGTTGAATAAATCGGCACGCATCGAGCTATTTGGATTATTGACGCCACGAATTGACCAACCTTGGCTATCTACCAAATTCGCCAAATATGACAATCTTCGCTGGACTTCGGCTTGATCGTAATTATTACCGTAAGTCTTCTCCTCGACTTTTGGTGCGATAACTTCGACTAATCTTTCAATTCCATCAGGCTGCCATAGTCGCTTTTTTGGTTTTAGCATAAAAGAAATAACTGCCGCTAAATAAACTTCCATTGGCTGATCTTTTTTAAGCGGTAAAGCCAGCGCTCCAAAGAATAGAATTATCGGCACAGGAATTATTGCCAAAGGTAGTAAAATTGTACTCAAACCGTACGCAATAGCGATTCCGATAACAGCTATAATTAAGAACACAAACTGTCGGAAACTAAACGGCCCGAGCAGTTTGTCCTCCGCCTCGACATCTTGAGGGACTTTATACACCGACATACTGCTTATATTATATCAAAATATGGAGATTATAGCATGTTGCGGAAAATCTCAAATTGCTCTTTAGTTGCGTCAGTTGCATTAGCTGACAACCTCTTATCGGTAAGAATTGTGTTGATAACTTTCTTAAGATCTTGACGTTTCTTATCAGTAATAATAGATGTATTTTCTACAGCTTCTATTAACAATTTAACACCATCAGCCTCAGTGGTGGCTAAAGTTTCTGGTTTATATTTACCACCCTGTAGCCAGTCAGCACAATAATTGAGCAAATCTTGACGGTTATTAATAGCACCCTTAACCATATCGTCAATTAATTTACCGCCCATAAATGAAGCTTTGTTTTTCACGCCGGATGACGCTAATGCTGCCGACACGGAAGAATAGAATTCTGGCGGTAATTCGCTAACAAGCTGAGCCACTTCTGTAACAGTTCCGTATTTAATCTGCTCTTCAATTGCGGCTTCACGTATAAATATGTTATTACTATCCAGTACTGTTCCATCTGAAAGCGTCACGGAATTGCCTAAAGATATCTTTTGTCTTTGCCCAGCGCTCAGCTTATAATTCTTCATAATCTGATGAGCTTCATCAACAGACTTGGCGTACTCGCTACGGCTGGTTGCTATGGCTGAAGCTAATGCCGCATTTGCACCAATCAAATTGCCATTTGCATCTTTGAATACGTTGCCACCAGCCTTCTCTTGAAGTTCCTTGCTGTTTTTCAATTGCTCTGCAAATTCACTGTGCTGTTGACGTTGAGCATTATTCTTAATCAGACCCGCCGTTGCAATTTCGGTTTCTAGGTCTTTAATATCATTCATAAATGCAGTTTGCTGCTGATGAGCTTTCAAATCTTGTCGAGTTGCATATGTAGCCGACACGTTTCTCAGATCACGATCGTATAGAGATCTTTTTTCGTATATATCATCTGGTGCATGGCCCAGTGTAGATTCGAGGTAGCGATTATCATCTTGTGCAGATAAGAAATCTGATCGTCTGGAAGCCTGTCTGGCATACAAGTCCGACTTCTTATACTTGGCTGTATTTCTAAATGAATTCTCGGCATCTTTCTGTGAAGTTTCTAGATCTTTTTTACGTAATCTACTGTTATGATCTGCCCAACGGCGTAAACGATTTGGGTTGAATCGCGCCATATTTGGGTTGGCCAACTTCTTGTTTTTAATAGTTTCGCGACGATCTTTAGACCAGTTCTTAGACCTGTCGTATAAGCCTTTATTCTTGTCATTAACAAACCCAGCGAATTTACCTAATACTCCGCCACTGAACTTCATAATTAGAGGAGTTATAGCCAAAGGTATTATTTGAACCAGCATGCCTAATATGTGCATTATTGCGCCATTTGAGCCAGAGGCATTTTGGATAATTATTATTCCAGCCAATTGCGCCCCACCGAATACTACAGCGAATGCTGGGAAAAATACTAGCATTGTTAAGAATGAATCTCGCCATTTTTTAAACCACTTTTCTGTTCCGGGCAGTAAGTAGCAAACAAATGCTAGTGGTGAAACTATAATTAGTATAATAATAAGTGCTTGACGAGCCGCCATAATTAGGAGTATGAAGAGTAAAGTTAAACCAGCTAATGTCGCGGCAGGTACTAACATTGGTAATAGCTCAGTAGTAAGTGCTAGTGATACGGCGTATCCTGCTCCTACCGCCAGCGCTCCATTCGACAGCGCTGTACTGATAACCTCCGACCACGTCCATGTACTTGTATTTTCTCCTACGGTGGATATTGTGTTTTTAATTCCCATAAAGGCGTCTTGGAAAGCGTAGCCGGCTATGTTTGATAAATCCAGTAATATAGCACAAATCGTAAATGATAAATTGACTAGCACCGCCGCAATTACTAACCTAGGTAGCATTTTTTTAACGCCGTAATTACTAATTCCTACAGAGGTCAATTGTGAGTAGATAATCACCAAAAACGCCACAATAAACGCCACGTTGCTAATGTTGCGCATAATGACCCACGCCAGATAAATTCCACTGTTTTGGTTGGTTGTTTCTAATGGCTTGGTTTTCAAGAACTCCTGAAGCGCGCTGTACATATAATCTATGCCATCAGCCAGCCAGTTGGAGAGTGGACAGATAATCCAACCTATTCCCTGCACGTCACAAGAAGTACCTGTTGAATTTTCTGAGGGAGATTCAATTGAAATAGTTGAGTTGCTGGTTTGTTCGTAGGTGTTCGGTGGCGTAAATGAATAAACCGCGTAAGTTGCCGAACTTAGTGAAGATATTTCGCTTGATGGGAAATAAATAACCTTGGTTTCTTTTTTATTCTTATCTTCATTAACATAAACAAGCGAATTATCAGGTAGGTTAAATTGTTTGATCTTTTTATCATCACTTACCTTTGTATATTTTTCTTTATTATAGGTTAAATTATGACCGCTCCATTCTGCGTCTACGGCGTAAACAGAGGCTGAGTGTGTTAAGGCATTAAGAAAAATGCCCACCAGCATCCCTGCTATCAGCAATACAAACCACTGCAGCCACTTATTAATAAGCTGCTTACGGGAAATTAACCACTCCATCTGGGTTTATATTAGCATTTTTGATGGAAAAAGTCAAGAGAGCGTATGAAGCATGCGTCTAGTTGCCTCGTCGTCTAGAATCCTCCAATGCCTTTCTTACATCTTCTTGAGATGTAGCAATAATTATTTTCTCCCCAGAACTACTATTATTCTGTTGGTTATTTTGTGGTGATTGTTGAGAATTGCTACTTTGGCTGTTCTGTTGAGAATTAGAGAAAGATGTATTCTGTGGCGTATTATGGGCAACCACTCCGTGAGCACTTAACGCTTCGGATATTGCTTGATTTATATTTTTCGCAGTATTTGGATTTGATATGGCAACTTCTCCTGCTTTTATAAATGCATCCTTAGCTTGCTGACTTCCACTATTAGTAATAGCATCGGATAACCATTTGGTTGCTGCGCCATTCTGCACCAAGTGTTCCGCCTGTAGATTTCCAGATGCGGCATTATTTACTGCCATATTAGATAGGTCTTGCATATTTCCAACTTTATCTTCGAGGATAGCATCTCCTAATCCATTTCCTATGATATTATTATCCTTCTTTGCGTATGCAGCTTTAATTGCCCGTTGTTTTATAGAGGTGTCTGTACCTTTTAGACTACTCAATACATCCATACGTTCCTTAAAACTACCATTAGCCATAGTATGGTCAATAGCCGCCGCGCGCATAGCCTTTGATTCTACAGTTGTGCCGTTGGCTATATCGGCTATCTTGCCTGATGTCATACCCTGTAACATTGTGGATGCATTTTCAACGTCGCTTTCGAACGCCTTAGCTACAGTTGCGCGGGCGCGCGCTCCACCTTTATCCCAGCCCATGAATTGACCGAGTGGACTATTATCCCTCCACGTCGCAAATTTACCCGTTCGCCTGCTTGCGCGTTTTCTATTCATGAAGTCTGAGTATTTTCTTTTTGTATCGCCAATAACAGAATTGTCAACACGTCCTTTTGCTGCACCCTTTGCGTTTCCAGCGAATCGACTATGCGCATTAGCACCCATTCTGCCTATCTTTGCGCCAATGTTGCCCAACGAATTTAAGGAGCTCTGTAGCACGAAAGGCGTAGCACCTAATGGTAAAATAGACGCTGCCAAGCCTGCGAACTGCATAGTTATCGCAGTGTCATTCGGGTCACTTGTGGCTGTTGTCATTAATATTGCTCCTGCTAATTTACCAGCTCCATACAAAAGGGATATTATAGGAAAAACCATTAATAACCCCCTAAACATTGATACCCATTTTTTGAATAGACTTTCGGTGTTTGGCAGGAGCCAAGCTGCGAATGCTAGGGGTGCAATTGATATTAGGAGAATTATAGCTGCTTGTCTAACTATTAGTATGACAAGCACAACAAGCAGCACTAACATTAGAGATAGTAGTGTTGGTATACTGACTGCAAGCGCTGCAAATAGCACTGTTCCTGTAAGAACTAGAATGCCAGCAACTGCTGCGCCGAGACCGCTCGCTATTGCTGAATTTGAAGATGATCCACCAACTCCAGACACCGCTCCTTCAAGAGCTTCTTTTAGTGTAAAGCCAAGGATGTTAGATAAGTCGACGGCTAATTGACATATATAAAACGATAAGTTTACTAATACAGCTCCCACTATTAATTTTGGTAAGACTTTTTTAATGCCGTAGTTACTTATGCCGATACTACTGACTTGTGAGAAAATTACCCATAAAAATAGTAATACAAATATGACGTTTGCTATATCACGAAAGAAGCTCCATGCCTGTTTTGCTCCTACCGCATCAGATCCCTCACCGAAGATAGCAGGTTTAATATTAAGAAACTGTGATATTACAGAATAAGAAGCATCAGCAATTCCCCCCATAAAAGTCATTAGAGGACAAATAAGCCATCCCATTCCATCAATACCACACGAATTTTTTTCCTCTTCTCCGCTGCCGTCACCTTCCGATGGGGCCTTTATTTCGGCAGACTGACCTTGCTTACAGACGTTTATCTTTTCGTTCTCATTCTTGTATTTTTTTTCGCAGTATCCAGAATCACCCTTATGATTTACACCGTTTTTGCAGGCGTCTTTTAGATTTTCGTCTGCCAGCCCTACACACGCGGTGTCTGCAGCTGACTGTTTTAGGGCTTCTTGATACTTTGGCGCTGACTCCACTAGGCGCCGGTATATATTCATACACTGCCATTCAGAAATTTTTGCGTCATAATGGTTCTGTGGCCATTCACGGTTATTTGATCCGCCCACATTATAACCCTGCCCGTCGCCAGGTAGGTAATATGAGTTAGTTGAATTTCCGTTACCATCTATATTTGGTATTTCCCAATCTTTTGAGCTGTGTCGTTGAGGTTGAGGATTGTCGTCTTTTACGCAACCTTTTATCATGGACCTCGAAACCAAATATTTTATGCTAGGATCGGAGTTTTCTATACCATTTTTATAACCTGATAAATTTGTTAGTACTTCAAATATTTTCCCTTTTGAATATATGTTAACGTCGTCTTGCCTATCATCTTTCCCGCCTGCAGACTTCTTTTTTTTACCAAATGCACCACTTCCATTTATACATTCGTCTTCGGACAGGGTGTAGTTAGTGCCTCTCCTGTATCCTATTTTGCAAAGCAATACCTCTACAGCGGAGGATCTTCCTTGTGGCTGTATGTTGAATTGACTAACAGCCGTACTCATAAGTTCAGCTGAGTTGCAATCAAAATATCCTCCCGAGTTATTGTATCCTGTAAAGCCTGGAAAAGTTCCTACGTAAGCTCCGTCGCCAACGTTATTAAATATTTTTCCCTTTTTCAGCTCCTCTACGTTGCTGTTGGGCGCCTTACTTCCCGCACGGACAAAACATGTATCTAATGCGCGCGCATAAACATAGAACTTATATTTTTCTTGAGTACTGAGACTGTCAAAGTACCCATCAGCAAATGCAGGTAAAGAGGTTAATAGCGTAGAAATTGGTAATATAAATAAGGCGCTCACGCACAAATATAAAACTATACTCTTAAAGACGTTTCTACGACTAAACCCACTCATAAACATAAACACCTTCATTTAATCACATATGAAGGTGTTTATGCAATAGTTGCTAAGTCTGGAGTTTAGTCTTTTTTAATATTGTCCCAAGCATTCTGTATCTCGGGGATTTCGTATGCTGGTACATCTTTACCGTTTACAGTGAATGGCAGCGGGCTTCCTTGTTCATAATAAATGGAAGGTCCGCCGAGGTTTCGGAAATCAATTATCGCAGGAGCTACCCTAATCGGTACTGTCCCGTGATATGACTCATTAAGTTCTTGCTTCTTTGACGGGTCAAAGTTTAGATCTTCGGGACCGTTTACTCGCGCGTCGACAGTGTTAACAACGGTCATTATTTCTTTAACTCCATCTCCTGTTAGATAAGCTGCTTGATATTTAGGAATATAACCACCGTAATTTAGACCGTTACATCGCGTAAGATCTCCTTCATAAGAACAAGGATCTGCGTTATTAGCGTTGTTTCGGACTAGCTTTGGAGAAAGACCGTCTTTTCCTGTAGACTCAAATATTTTGTCTGGCTGTCCATCTAGTGGAAATAGGTCGAAAGCCTCATATTGACCCCCTTTTGTCTCAGGGTCTTTATACCCCTCAAATAACCAATATATCACGTCTTGAGCATTTCCTATAGCCATACTGCTTAGGTAGGCATCGCGCATCTCGTCTGCCTCTTCCACCCTGCCTTCGTCGACTAATTTAAAGTAGGATTTGGCCATCAAGTTAATACTGTAGGCGCTGTGCTCTCCGATATTTTTCATGACTTCAGGGAGTTCTTCTTTTGTTGTGATTATCTGACCAAACTCATCAACATTTAATTTTGCAGATTCGCTGTTAGCATGCATGTTTGTATAATTAATGAAGGCTACTCTCTTGTCGTTCGTGTCTTTTGCATTATCCAAAGAGCTTAGAAGATTATCCAGCCCCTCAATTTCTGGGATTTCTCTAGCCTCTGGTGATGGAGAACTTGTCTCTTCTACTGAAGGTGTAGGATCTTGAGTTTCCTGCGAGGTAGATGTTGTATCTGGAGTTGGCTCACTGTAGCTTTCACCACAGGCTGACAACGGAGCTACTGAAGCTAACAGTGCTGCCGCTGTAGCGATGCCTTTTAAGAACTTTTCTTTAGTTGTAGTTGAAAGACTTGTTTTTGAATCGCTTGGGTTAAATTGTTCACGATTTCGAACCATAACGCTTGGGATCCTTCCTCTGACATTGTCAGATATTTTATTGTAAAAACTTCTTAGACTTTCCAGTCCAATTGGCTATATAATAACACAAATTGTACAAAAATGCAATAAAAATGGTATATTTTCCATAAAAAAACACCCTATCAAGGGGTGAATTATCTGTGGCGCGCTCGACCGGATTCGAACCGGCGATCTCCTCCGTGACAGGGAGGCGTGATAGGCCAACTTCACTACGAGCGCATATCAATATCCCTTATATTATCAGATTACTTCTGTCTTTTCAAGGAAAATGTTTGCTTTTTTCGCTTGACTATTTTACAATTTAGGTATAAGAGAAAATTTTATGACAAAAAGAAATATTGTAATCAGTATATTTATCGCAACAGTGATCGCAGGAAGTGTTTTTATACCCAAAGTAGCTTTAGCTGCCGGCGGCAGCTGCGGCGGCGCGGAAACCTCTGTTATTTCTTGTGACGGCACGGGTAGCACGGCAATTATCAACATAATAAAGCAAGTTATTAAAATCTTAACCGCTGGAGTTTTAGTCGCGGCGGTTGGTGCTGTTATATATGGCGCATTTTTATATACCACCTCTGAGGGTAGTCCAGATAAGATAAAAAAAGCGCGTGAAGTCTGGACGAATACTGTAATTGGGATAATAATGTTTGCGTTTATGGTGGCAATTACTAACTTTATTATTCCAGGAGGAGTTTTCGATTAATGAAGAAGATTATAATAGCAATGTCTTTAATGATTATAGGGTCGCTTGGGGCGAGTATGACTTTCCCGAATACTTCTTTTGCAGAAAGTAATAAATGTGATAAAAAAGGCAGAATTTTAACATTGAAGCCGTGGTATGACGGATTGACGAAAGACGACTGTTCTATTAAAGATCCTGGTTCAGACGCTGATTCACAGGCAAATTTTATCTGGAAAATCGTGCTTAATATCGTTGATGATTTACTACAGCTTATTGGTTATACGACCGTTGGGTATATTATGTACGGTGGTTTCTTGATGATGACTAGTAACGGCGCTCCAGATAAGGCTGCTCATGGGCGAAAGACTATTATGAGTGCCGCGATTGGTTTGGTTATTGCCCTAGCTTCTGTTGCGTTGGTTAACTTTATATCATCAAAGATAGGGGTATAAAATGAGATATATGGAATTTTTTGCTGGATTATTAGGAAAGGCAGATGATCTTGGTGTGCCACAGAATAACGATGTAGATATTATGAAGTTTGTTAATTTGGCACTCTGGGTGGCTGGTGTTATAGCTGTTATTGTGGTGATTATTGCTGGAATAAACTATTCCCTATCTGCTGGCGATCCCGCTAAGACTGCTAGCGCAAAGAATGCTATTTTATATTCAGTTATTGGTTTGGTTATTATTGCTAGTGCGATTGCTATAACAGGTTATATTATAGGAAAGGTTTAAGATGAAGATTTTTACAAAAATCCTGACGGCTGGAATACTAATGATTGGGCTTCTTGGAGTGTTTACTCCGGCGGTATCTGCAGCTAACGGTATTGATATTTGCTCAAATGGAAATGAAAACTCTGTCTATTGTAAAAATAAGGGCAGTGGCGAAACTCAAGTGAACGGTATTATAAAAACTATCGTTGAAGTTTTACTTACGGCCGTTGGTGCTATTTCGATTATTATGATAGTTATTGGTGGTATTATGTTTGCACTTTCCAGTGGTGACGCCCAGAAAGCCGCAAAAGCCAGGAATACTGTTTTATATGCGGTAGTCGGTTTGGCTGTATCGTTATTCGCATCGGCAATTGTTAATTTTGTATTTAATAGGTTTAATTAGGAGAAAATATGAAAAAATCAATAATATCAATAGCAATTATGACCTGTGCGGTGTTTGGAGCATCGGTTTTATCTACCGCTTCCCTGTCGGGCAGTGTTTCTGCTCAGGTATCTAAAGGAATCGATACGGCTACAACATCGGAAATGAAAGGTAAAAGTATTGACGGTGATGACGGTCTAATAAAAACAGTAGTTAATGTTTTGCTTTGGGCTGTGGGTATTTTGTCTGTTATTATGATTATTTTTAGTGGATTTCGCTATATTACTTCGGCTGGCGATGCCTCAAAGACAAAATCTGCTCAGAGTACGCTCACCTATTCAGTGGTTGGACTAATTGTGGCTATTATGGCATACGCGATCGTCAATATGGTTATAAATCGACTATAATAAATCCATAATTAGTTTTACAAATAACAGATAAAAATGTATAATAGTAATATCATTAAACAAGGAGAAAATAACAATGAATAAATTAAAATTAATCTTGGCGGGACTACTGGTAGTACCAACTGTTGCTTTGGCTGTAGCTCCAGCTGCAAGCGCTGAAGGTGATTTTACCCTAGGTGGCGGCGTTAAGAGCGCGCAAGGAACGGGAGTTGATCAGGTATCTACAGATCCTGAATCTTTAGTTAAGCAGTTTGTAAACATATTCTTGTTTGCTGTTGGTGCATTAAGTGTTATTATGCTTATTTGGGGTGGTATCCGATACACTACTTCAGCTGGTGATAGTAATAAGGTTACTGCAGCTAAGAACACAGTTTTGTACGCAATTGTCGGTTTGGTGGTTGCAATTTTGGCGTATGCAATCGTCAATATGGTTATTGGTAAGATTACATCAGGATCATAATCTTTCCTATTAATAAAAAAGAGCCTCGCTGATGAGGTTCTTTTTTTGTGGCTAAAAAAATACCGCCAACTTGTGACGGTATTTTCTGTGAAATGGTTTTTACAGAACTTGAATCTTCTTTGCTTTTTCTTGCTTTATCTTTTCAAAAGTAATTGTCAAAACGCCATCTTTTAATTCTGCCTTAACGCCTTCTTCATTTACAGCGGTTGGCAATGCTAATGTACGACTGAATTCGCCCCAGTAACATTCTTGGATGTGCCATTGGCGAACATCTGCTTCATCACCGCTAGACAGTGTGCCGCTAATTGTTAAGATACCGTCAGAAATGCTTACATCTAGGTCGTTTCGATCTACGCCGGCAGTACGAGCTTTGATAACTAGGTTATTTTCTGTCTCAAAAACGTCAACAGCCAATTGACCCATTGCGTCATCAGCTTCATCTTCCCAATTGTCGTCGGATCGTGTTGTTGGTGTACTGTTGCTTCTACTGTTGTCGTCGTCAAAACCAGGTAGCAGATCGTCGTTATCATCGTCAATAAACGCCGCAGCCAATTCCTGTTCTGTTAGTAATGTATCATCTTGCTTTCGGGCCATAATTTCCTCCACTTTTATAATAGGCTCATTGACAAAGTCTTTATTAGTATAACTGTAATATACGTTATAATCAACAGTGAAAGGCTTAAAACGTAAAAATTACAATGTTTGACACGCTATTATCGATCATCGCTCCTCACCACTGTTATAAGTGTGGTAAAACGGGCGGTATTTTATGCTTAGATTGTAAAAAATACATCACAAGTCGGAAGTACGATATATGTGTTCTATGTGGTGATTTATTGGAGAATGGCAACTTATGTAAAAAGCATAAGCTTCCCTGTGATATGATCTGGTGTTTTTCACGACGTACAGGTGTTGTCGCAAAGATTATTGATGATTATAAGTTTAACCGCGTTCAGGCGGCGGCTGATTTACTAAGCGAGTTCTTAGACGAAGCTCTGCCTGAATTGCCGTCAGATACAGTAATCGTACCAATTCCTACAATTTCTAAGAATATTCGGCGTCGTGGATTTGATCATATCCGAAAAATTGCTATTAAACTATCTCGACGTAGAAAAATAGAATACTGTTCCCTGCTCCGGCGCAGAAATAACGTCACTCAGCACTTTACGAAGTCTTCCGCCCAGAGAAAACGTCAAGCAAAGGAGTTTTTTGAAATTGCGGGTAAAATTGATAAAAATAAGCGGTATATCATTATTGACGATATTTTTACGACTGGCTCAACTGT
>FLRW01000974.1_pt1 | contig 13552 bp, 13 predicted proteins | sample 1550421 | NCBI WGS metagenome assembly FLRW01 (sample SAMEA4031753, study PRJEB14383) | metagenome | biome: human; feature: oral; material: saliva | place: Philippines | collected 2014
GAATCGAACCTACGTTTGAATGCTCATCCATCATCAGCAACCAAGTCTTAAAGTGGGGCAAGTCTCTGCTTTTCCGCAGACGGATTTGGCTTTCGCGACCGTGTTCTTTAAAGGCGACCCCAACTCCTTGTAGACAAATATGTGCAGATGTTTATAGTCGTTACTGCTCAGTTAAATCCGTCTACTGCAAAAACGTAACTTCTATGTTTTATATTATAACACACTTAGGTGTATTTGTCAACAAGTTTTCTTGAAAAGTTTCGTTTTTACTAGAAAAGAGTGATACTTAGAAAAATTTAGAGAGCTTTTCGATAACCTTGCAGTAACTTGATTTCCCTTTCGTACTCACGTTGAAGCTTTAGACGATAAGACATCTCAGTGTCTATATAAAGCACACAAGGACTTGTTGGTTGAAAACGTGGGTCTTTGTTATTCAAATTCCAACTTGACTCCACAGAGCGAATCTCCAAAGGTTCTTGAGATTGTAAAACCTTAATTAACTTCCGTTCAGCATATCTACTATATTCAGCACGACCATATAGATGTGGTGTATTATCTACCAACTTAAAGTCAAACTCTGCATTTTGGCGGATACCGTAATGTTCTATAAAATACACAACTTCTGGGAGTGCGTTTCTCACTACTTCATTACCATCGTTAGAGTAGAAATGCTCCGGTTTCTCTTCACCTGATCGATACAAATACTTTTCTAAATTGTAAATAGAGTCAACAGGTAAATCCCCATACCCTACCTTGAAACCATGAATAACTAAGTTATAAGCAGCGTCAGTTATTGGAACATCGCAAAGTTTATTTGCGTAATCTTGAGTAAGGCGCTCATATTCTTCATCAAAATCTACAATGTCAAAATCTACATACAAGCTTGCATAATGATGATACTGTCTGAGGGCTACCCTCACACAAAAACCGAACTCTAAAACAGATTTTAAAGGAATCTTAGCGAGTTCACTTCGAGTTAAATCTGCACCCATAGCATCTTTGTATTCAGTAGGCACATACTTCCGGATATTTAACTCAGGTCTGTTATTAAAATTACCTAACGTAATTTTACCTGTCTTGAACCTATAACTATCCAAAATCTTGAACAAACGAGCATACGTTCTAGGTACTGCAAAGTACCGAACTACTTTGTTACGATTTTCATAACCTTCTGTCAATCTCAACAGTCTCATGATAAGTCTCCTTTGTTGGTTAGTTTATTTAGTATACTATATAACCAAAAATTTTTCAATAGAAAAAGCAAACCAAATTTGATTTACTTAATCTAACAATTCTCTTGACGGTTCGTAACCTTCTAATAACTCTTCCAAATCATAATTGGGAATATTTAACTGAGTTGCTTTATTTCTCAAAGTAACTTTACCCTCTTCAAAAATGAACTCAACCTCACTACCCTCAGACAAATTTAAGTTTTCTAAAACCGTAGTTGGTAGAAGAATACCCCTACTGTTTCCCCACTTAGTAACCCTTTTAGTACCTAAGCTGCATCGATAATGCTCTTTAACCATTTACTACTTACCTCTCACTTTCCTCAATTAACTCAGACTGTAAAGAATCAAGTAGAGCGTCAAAGTCCTCATTAGCTTTTTTAATGCGAGCATCTAACAAAGCTTTATCTTCTGGGAAAATATCTAACCAATCTAAACTTGTGGGGTAAAAACCTGTTTCTTCATAAATCTGTGCAGAAACTTCATCTAAAATTTCCGATAATTTATCTACATCAGTAGGTTTAAAATCACCTAAACCACAAATAGAACCGTTATCTTCCCAATAATAAGGATTGATACAAACGTGAACACTACAAGGATAAATAGATAAACACTCTTTAGCTAAAGTTCTAGTTATAAATGACATCTCAATCACCTTATTTTCATTTATTTATGGAGCCGGTGGGAGTCGAACCCACGTCCAAACGACCTTTCCAGTTAACCTTACTGCGCACGGCTACGTTTTAACATTCTACTTTTAGGAAACGCACAAAGCTAAAAGTTATATCTCTCTTTAACAAACTAAGTTGAGAAATCTTAGTTGCGAGTACCGAGGTTTATAGCAACTAAAAGATACCGGTACTTATCTTAGTCGCTCGTCTATTCGACTTTTTACTTGTGTTCGTATTAACTACTAAACCAAAAGGCTTAGGCAGCTACACGAACTGGTGCATTGTTATTTGCAGTTATATTTAGTTTAGTGATTACGTCACTACTCGGTGCGAGGTTAAAAAGTCCAATCGCCTGTCGAATCCAAGCGACCCCGTAATATTAAAGTTTAGTAGTGTCTAATTCGTAATAAGAAATATCATCACCACGTTCATCTTCACCCTTAATATATTTAAAAGTCTCTGAATCCGGAGTATTACCTTTATCTACCTCAGAATCATTCTCATATAAGTTAATAATTGGCATACAGTCATAAAAAGAAACTGACTTAGTTGCTTTAGCAAGTTCTCTTAGAAAAGCATATTGCTCATCCGTACAGACTAACTCTAGCTCAGTTTCTGCATCACAACCTTTTATTTCTACACGAATATTCACTACATAACCTCCTTATTAAGATAACTCTATTATATCAGAAAAGTAATTAAATGTCAATAGTTAATTCATTTAGTTATTGATTTATAAGTAATTTAGAAAATAGAACTAAATTAAACAAACATGCAAACCACAGAAAACTCAAAGATACCTCAAAAACAAAAAGCAAGTAATCTATATGAATTACTTGCTTTCTAAGACTAATTAAACATTAGCTTTCGTATTTTTAGCCTTCTTAGTTGATTTGTCGTCTTTCTTGTCAGATGACTTAGTTGACTTACTTTCCGTAGTTTCTTCCTTAGTCTCATCTGTTAAAGAATCACTCTTCTTTGTTGGCTTATCATAAGTAATAGAACTATACCCCTCAGAGCGATCTAGCAACTCAGTTGTAAGAGTCTTATAATCTTCTTGAGAGATTAGCCAATTACCATCTTTGTCTTTAGTAAGTTTAATTTCCGTATCGTAATCGTTAGATGTGTACGGAGTTTTTACTAAGTTAGAGTCGACATTAGAGTAAATGTTGAAGTCATTACGGTAGAGGTGTCGGAAAATCCAATAAGATAAAATAGTTTGGTATTTCTTAACGTCAGCATTTGTATTACCTGCTGTATTGTACTTACCTAAGTTATCGATACCCCCAATAAGTTCCGTCAACACAGTTCTCACTGCAGATGCTAAACCAAGAGAATGTAATTTCCTAGAATTGAAAGTTACAGTCGCAGAATTACCAGAGTCATCTAAAGTAACATCTTTAATTTCGTAATTCTCAATTTTCTTGAACAGACCTCTACGGGTTTTTAAGAAACCTGATACAGTCTCTTCGGGTGTCTCAACTTGGAAGTCTTTTATCCATTGAACTGAGTAAGTAGCGGCTGGAGAAAGACCATCCTCTTTAATCTTTTCACTTGTCTGTACTGCGATTACTGCATCAGTCCACTTATCATAAGACTCTCCGTAAATCTTTTTAAATTTAGTGTCGTCTTGCGTTAAGATAGAGTCCAACAGAATTGTTGCGTCCTTGGTAACCTTCTCTTTTATTGCATCTGTTTCACTAGTAGTTTCTACTTGTTCGGTTGTTTCAGAAGAACCTTGTGTATGACTAGGTAACAAAGAACATGCCCCTAAAACCACAGTAGATAAAGCTAAAACAGATAATAACTTAATTTTATTCATATTTGAAATCCTTAATCTAAACGTATTTAAGTCTAAAGACTTAACAGTAAATATAGTATACCAAAAGCGTAAAAAGAACGCAACTATTTTTTAACGAGTTTAAATTAAACACTTTATGCAATAGTACGAGCAGATAAGAATGAAAGTAAGTCCTCAGTAGTTTGAAGTTTCATCATCTGTTTAAACTCTTTTTCCCCATCAATTAGAGATTCAAAATACATACCTTGTGTTGGATCATAAAAACCTACGGTTAAACTATTACACTCATCTACTTTAATTTGAGCAGAAACACCACACTCGTAACCAACATCTCCAAGTACGTTCTCTAAATGTTGTTGTAACTCACATAGACTAGAATTTAGTTCATTGTGTAGTTTAATCATTTTCTTGTAAGTTAACATTGTATTGAGACCCTTTCTTTATGTTTAAAATAAAAAAGTTTACCAGCAAGAGGTTATACCAGTAAACGGGGACATTATGTAATTTATATAGCGGTTCATAGCCTTGATGTACTTAACTCTAGAAAATAAATACCCCAACAACATTTTTGACCTCTGTCCACTCATACCGCTATGAAACTTTACGGAGAATGAGGGGTTCGAACCCTCGCGCCGCGAACGACCTAACACGTTAGCAATGTGTCCTCTTCACCATCTTGAGTAATTCCCCTTAAAAGCTATCTAAGTAAGTGAATGATGAACAAAATTTTATTAAATTCTTACTTAAACAAACTGCCTTAGAACCTAGTCCAAAAGACTTCAACTAGTATAGTTCTAAGTTATAAGGTACCAACCTTTTACAGTAGATACCCTGTGGTTTATTTTCCAAAGTCAACCAAACTTCTGCACTTCATGTCGCGAACTTTGAGTGCAACGGAGGTTCTTTATAACCCTAACTCTTGTGAGCTAAGGGGTTTTGTCATTCCTCAAATGACGATGCTTAGGAACCCATAATGGTTCTAAAAGTTGCTAACCTCCCACAGTTAGCAACCTCCCCTCGAAAGGAGGACTCGTATGAAAGATTACCTACCCTCTATTGAGATAGGTAATGATGTAAGAACCTTTGACAACCCTTACACCTATAAGAAGGAGGAATCGTTCAGCGAAAACTAAATCCTCATATTTCTTGTTGTAGTTTGGCGACTAATATAACAAGAAATATGATGTAAGAACCTTTGACAGTTCTTACACCTTACCCGAAAAAGTTGCTTAAATAACCATGCATATAATCTTATGAATTTAAATTTAAAAAGCAAATCTTCATAGTAACCACTTCGTTACTTCACTACTTATGACATTTAAATCCCCACATAAGTAGCTATGAGGTATCCACCTTTTACAATAAATACCCCTCAGAAATATAATCCCATTCAATTAAGTGGTTAGCAAACAACACTTAATGAATAGTTTGAGCTTTTCAGCTCAAAGGAAGATGTGGGATTCGACCCACGTGCCGTTTCCGACCTAACGATTTTCAAGACCGTCCCCTTATAGCCTGACTTGGGTAATCTTCCATAACTTTAATGTACCTTGCAGGACTCGAACCTACGGTCACTCGGTTATGAGCCGAGAGCTTTAACCAACTAAGCTAAAGGTACTTAAATTTGTTAACCACTACACGTTTGGAAAAATATCAATTATTAGATTTCCATTTTTGAAGAAATCTAATAACTTGGTCTACTTCTGACTTAGTTAACTCGTACCTTCCCCAGTCATAAGAACCTTTAGTTTGGCAAGTAATGGTCACCCCTTCGTTGTCACCCTCTAGACTCAAGTCTCCGTCTCTATTTTCAAAATCTAATTGGCTCACAAGTATACCTCTAATTTATTTCTAACTCCACCAACTGGTCTCGAACCAGTGACATCATGATTAACAGTCATGCGCTCTACCAACTGAGCTATGGTGGAATAAAGATACTCCTTTACAAGCTAACCAACGCTTGCTAGTTAAGTATCTAAATATTGTAGGTTTTAAGCACCTAAACCTACAATGGCTCGGGCAAGACTTGAACTTGCGACACATAGAGCTTCAATCTACTGCTACTACCAACTGAGCTACCAAGCCGAAAGAAAAATGATACCCTTAACACCTCTGGTACCTTATGTTGGAGAACCTTACAACCAACAAGTTTTGAACCTCAGCCAAGTACAGTCAGACAGAGATTGTTCGTGCGTTTTATTACCTAGAAACTGTACTTCTATGGTAAAAGGTTTTAAAAACGGTTTCTTCGACAAATTTGCCAGAAACGGAAATGTCTCCACCGTTTTGCAACTGAGTTTTATTTTTGGTTTACTGAAAGGATTTGTACTTACTCTAAACCTTTAGCACGTAGCTTATAGCCAATAAACCTCACCAACCTTATATAAACTAGCTTTTAGCATGCTAATCGAACCGTTGGCGTCACCTCATATCGCTGAGGAACGTTAGCAGATTTCAAACCCTCCACTAAGGCGACCACACCCAATAGGTAAGGTACTCAAGTACTCACAGAGTGGTTGCACACCATGTTTGTACTAAAATGACTCAACAACCTTATTCAAATTGTTGAGCCTAAAGGCTTACAATGGAAAAAACTGTAAATCCTCCCGGCATGACTCGAGCAGGGTTCAAACCTGCGACCCTCAGATTAAAAGTCTGATGCTCTCTCAACTGAGCTATCGAGTCTAAGGTTGACTAGTGAAGTCTAGGACATAACTTCGTTCAATGTCTAAAACCTTGACCTACTGACACTAGAAATCGCGACACTAATCAATTAGAGATGCTTATTTTAGACTAAATCTTGAACAAACATAATCTCTAATGCGGATAGAGGGAATCGAACCCCCGATTATCGGAATCGAACCGATGTACACTCTCACTCTAACCACGTGTGCACAAAATGTATAAGTGAGAGATGTAGAAACCAACCTGCTTTCCAACGCTTAGAGCAGCCACATTATCCACTATGAGAAACTTTCTCAATGATTCCAACAAGATTCGAACTTGTGACAATTCGCTTAGAAGGCGAATGCTCTATCCAGCTGAGCTATGGAACCTTATAAGTATTTACCAAAATCACAACTTTGTCTTTTTAGTTCTATAATTCTCTGACAAAGCATGACAATTTGGACAAACAATCTGTAAATTAGTTAAACAATTATTGTAAGGATTCCCATCTATATGATGTAGTTCCAACGGAATAGGTCTGTTTAACCAACTAGTTAAACCACAAACCTCACAAACCTCAGACTTCAAACCACTTTGAAATAATTTCAATTTTAACTTATAAGAAGAGATATAAATTTTGTTAGAGAAATAATCTTCAAGAGTTGGTGCATCTTTCTTTACCTTAGAAAAGCCTCGCCCACTCTGATTCCCTTTATAATTATTGAACTGAAGCTCTAAAATACGCTTTGCAGTCTTATAATTAATCTCCAATGCTTTTGCAATATGAGTTATTGGAGTATTGAGTTCAATTAAACTCTCAACTAAAACTCTTTCTTCTTCTGTTAAATGTTTAACCATAATGCGCAGAGAGGGACTTGAACCCTCATGAACGATACCGTTCGCACGGGCTTAAACCGTGTGCGTCTGCCTATTCCGCCATCCACGCTTATAAAAATACCCTCAAACGAGGGGAGACAACCTTACAGTTGTCTCATGAGCCACATTGTCTTTCGCACCACCGAAGAATATGGAGGAAAAGATAGAGTTAATCAAGTCAACTCTAAACAAACGTGAGGAGTCCAACCTCATTAAGTCAGCAACTTGACCGTTTGTAAAAGGTGCAGAACTACTCAACCCTAAGGTTCTCGTCCTTCGTCATCTGGACCCGTCGTATACTACTGTAAAGAACTAATGGCTAAGTTTTAAACCCATCTTTACGATACACACCTTTATTTTATTTTGTAAATGGAACTGCCGAACCAGACAGTGCGGAGATTCTTAGCGGGCTCAACCGACCACTAAGACAGTATAATGAACTATTCGACATTACGCCCACCATACTGTATTACCTAGTCCATAAGACAAACACGTAAAACAACGTACTTAACACTTTACTTACTAGGAACGTTTGGAATATGCAGTCTCAAAAACTGCAATAGGTATCTAATGGAATCAAACCACCAAGTGAAAATCACTGCAATCAAGCGATACCTAAGATTGGAAGTATTAAAACCTCAAACCTATATTTGAAAATTACTAATAGGAAAAGTCTTTCTATTAGTTTTTCTTAGTTTACAGCTTCTTTCAAAGCTTTACCCGCTTTAAATACAGGCGCTTTAGTAGCTGCGATTGTGATTTCTTGACCAGTTTGTGGGTTGCGACCTTTACGAGCTGCACGTTCACGAACTGCAAAGTTACCGAAACCAATCAATTGAACTTTTTCACCAGCTGAAAGGAATTCAGTTACAGCTGCGAATACAGCGTCAACCGCTGCTGCTGAATCTTTCTTAGTCAACTCAGTAGCTTCTGCTACTTTTGCAATCAAATCTTGTTTGTTAGCCATGTATATAGGCTCCTTTCTTTTTTAGTTAGCTTTTTGCTAACTTACAATGAATAGTATATCACAAAAACCCACGTATGTCAACAGTTTTGCGTAAAAAAGTTTTTAAACTTGTTCTTGCACAAGAGATTTGCTTAAAATCCACTATTGTCAAGGGTTTTCACTATGTGTAATAAGGACTAAACCTAGGTAACTTTAGAAGTTTTAAACAAATTTCTCATCAATTTATCGTTTTTTCTAAGAAATTTTTGATAAAATCTGGTGATTCTAAAGTAACAGTTGTTCGGATTGTAGAATATGGAAAGATACCCTCTCTTCTTGAATCCTCAGAATTATTCCTATTATCCCCTAATAAGAAATATTCTCCCTCACCTAAATGTGTCTCTACTCCTTTATGTGAACCAACCCAAGAAGTTGTATCCATAAGCATACCCTTAGTTTCATCTGAGTTATCCTCTAACTGACCATTCACATATAAACCACTATCCGTAACTGTAATTGTATCCCCCTCTAAAGCAACAACTCTCTTTACAATACGAACCCTGTTCAATACATCATACGCAGTTACAATATCTCCACGCTTAGGTTTTTTAAACTCTTTTATAGTACTAAACCAAATTTGACCGTTCTGCATGGTAGGCTCCATCGAAGAACCTGATATTTTTATAGGACTAAACGATAGTTTCAATAACAATACCCCTACTAACATAAGAAGAACAATTGTTATTACTTTTTGCAAAAATGACCCTAAGAACTTAAACTTAGTTAAAGGGCGACTAGACTTAAAATCTACTAAAGGATTGTACTCAAATGAGACATCCTCCGAATCTAATTCACTTAGTAAACTTGTTTTATCTTTTGACATTTGTTACCTTTTCTAAATATAGCATTCAGAAGCTCAGAATTGGCTTCTACTCCGTTTTATTTTCTTTCTTGGGTAAATCTACCTCAGAAGATAAAAGTCGCTTAAAATAGATTTCTGGACGGTCTAAATCATTCTCAATCGGTCGTAGCATATACAGCAAGTAATCTTTTAAAGTCCAATACAAATTGATATAATACAACACACCTAAACATAACACTAAAAGTAAGAACCCTAGCAATAAATACAAATAAAGGTTACTTAAACCCAAAGTAAAAGCATAGTTAAACGTAGCAATACCACCAATAAGTACAAGGACACTTAAAGAATAAACACGTTCTTTAGCATTAACAGATAGTTCATATATCTGCTTTAAACTTAAACCTTTTACTTTATTCAATAATCGCATTAACAAAAAATCTTTAAATAAACTAAACATAATACCACCCAATAAAATAATAGAGGACTGTCCAAACAGTCCTCTAACTACATAACTAAGAACGTTTATTTGCTCTTCTTAGTAGACTTCCTTGAACCGTAAAGAAATAACTATAAATAGTTATTCTATTCCTTTTATTTAATATTTCAATTAAACTAGCTGTACGGTAAGCTATTCAAATAGTTTGAAAATCATCTTTATTTCAAAGCAATAAATACTCTCTCAAACACTAAATTGTATTACTTAATTTCACAACCTTTCCGTATCTTGTCTTCAGATTGTATTAAATAATTAGTGATTAGTCGTATTGATAAAATCTTCTTGCAATGACATAAGATGCTGCGTCATGCACATTTAATTTCATACTATCTGTATAATTTACTTTAGCTATCTTACTTGTGTTATAAGGAGTCACAACATGTATGGATACCCCTTCTTTTGTTGCTTTACTCAGTAAGCAACATTTAAACAAACCAAACTTCAAACTATTTATCATGTAATTATAGTTCTTTGAAGTTGTTTTCTCTTGTTTCTTATTTGAGTCTAAACTAACTAAATCCTCAATGACAATATCCTTTCCAACACTAACTGCTTGAGAAACTAATTTAGACACCAAATCTAACATAGAATTTTTAGTTTTGGTTGCTTTTCCTTGATGTAGATAGTTATATCTAGTTAAAGACCGTAACTTCCCATCTATATTGATTTCAGACACAGATATAAAACCTTTGTTGAAATCAACACCTAGAACACCGTGATTGTATCTAGTTATATCCTTTGTTTCTCTACGATACATAAGCTGTAAATACAAACTATTATCACGCTTGATAATTCTATAAGTTAAAGGGTTAGACTTCTTCTCAGATAAAGTTTTCAAAATATGAGCTTTTGCCTCTTTATTTTTCAAAGTAAAGGAACCGTAAATGTACTTGTCAATACCAGATACCCAATGATTATCTAATCTTAATTTGTACTCAAATCGATTGTACTTAGGGTTAAAACTGATTTGAAACTGTTGGTTTCCACAGGTTTCATTTTTATCCCCAATGTAAACAACTTGGTTATCTCTCTTTGCTAAAAATTTTTGCTTATTAGTTTTCAATAAGTGTTTTGTACCAAATGTTAAATGAAGTTTCAATCCATTATCAATGAGTTGATTTACCTTATTTAACCTCATTTGAGTCCAAAATAATTGAAGTTTAGCCAGTTTTCTTTGTTTTAAAGTAGCGGAACTTGAAGACAGAATAGCTTTGAATTTTGCTATTTTCTTATACAAAGAACGTCTGCGCTTATACAAATTATTATATTGGTAGCGAGCAGACTCTTTTAATAACTTAAGTTGGTTCTTAGCAGTTCTTATAACTGCTTTAGCCATCCGATTTGTGATGTTAAACTCTAACATCAAATTGGTTCGATACCGAGACTCAGACTCACCATTTAGTTTATGTCTTAAATGATGTACACACCTACGAACTAAGAAATTAAACAACTTAGAATAGTCATCAAAGTAGTCATATAAAGGAATATTGTCTTTCAAATAAAGTTTAGACTCTGTAACTAAAGTTATACTAGTCATCTTCTAAGTCCTTCTTAAAGCTTTGTACTTTATTTTTACGCTTACCATTCAGTTTTGCTGAAAAGACAGTGACGATTTGAATTAAATCTGTAACTAGTTCTTCTTATGCAGTCTCAATCTGTTGATTGACAACCTCTATTGAAACCCCAAACTCATGAAATAGAAACTCCAATAACTCAAACCCAAAACGAACTAATCTATCTTTGTATAAAACATAAACCGTATCAACTTCGTTATTTATGACCATACGAATAAGTTCATGTAAGTTGGGATTTTTATAGTCGATACCCGAACCTATAGATTTAATGAGTTTAAAAGGTTTTCCTTTCGAAACCAAATAACTCTCCATAAGTTGTGCTTGCCTAATTAAGTCATCTGACTGTTTCTTTGACGAAACACGCACATAACCAATGTTCACCTTAGAATTATAATTACCCGTATTCTCACCTACAAAATCCAAATATTGTTTATGAGTGTAACGTCTATGACCACCATCCGTTATAAAAGCTGGGGTTAATTTACCCTCTTTATGCCAAACTCTAAGCGTTTGAGGAGTAACCCCAACTTTGTCTGCAAATTGATTTAATGTGTAAACTGTTTTTTCCATACTTTTAGTATAACATATTCAAACTAAAAATCAAGAGTTTTCTTTAATTATTTTTAATTAAATTAGGGTTTACTTAGAACCTTTAGATTTTGGTTTCTTAGTTTTAGATACGTCCTCTTTTAAAGAATTTGTATCTTCGCTAGGTTCTAAAATATCAGTTTTACCTGTATTTTCCTCAGAATCTAAAACTGAGGTTGCTTCTTCTGTATCTAATACTGAGGTTGCTTCTTCTGTATCTAATACTGAGGTTGCCTCAGATTCATCTAAAACAGAAGTTGTTTCCTCTTCTGAATCCAACACAGAAGTTGTTTCCTCTTCTGAATCCAACACAGAAGTTGTTTCCTCTTCTGAATCCAAAACTGAAGTCTCTTCATCAGATACCACGCCGGTTGCTTCACTATCTAAAATAGCTGTCTCGGGATCAACATCTAAAGTGCTTAATTTCTCAGAATCTTCTAAAGGTAAAGTACTTGTAGTGTCCCCTAAGTCAGAAACATCCCCTGTCGTAGGTACTTCAGTCTTTGCAAAATCTTTAATAGATTCTAATACCTCAGAAGCTGCAAAACCTGCTCCACCTAACTCTGAAGTTTCATCTGAGTTAGGTTCACTCGAACTAGGTACACCCTCAGTGCCAACACCACTTGATGAAGCTAAACCTTCAGCTTCCGTAAGTAAATGAGCACCTACACGTAATTCTTCCATTACTTGCTCTTTACGTTTACGTTTTTTTACAGCCGCAAACCACCATGCTAATAATGAACCTAAGAATCCTACACCTAATACACCAACAATAAGCTTAAAGTTATCAGAGTGAAGTAAGGCATCTAGTGTAGTTGCAGAAACTGTGATACCCTCTACTTTCTGAGTAGTTGTATTTCCCGCTAAGTCAACTACTTCAACTTCAATAGAGTAAGGTGTGTCAGAACGCTCTATATCTAAAATTTTCTCACCTTTAAGTAACTCTTCTTTTGTAAATTCGTAAACTTTACCGTTAATAAGAACTCTAACCCTAGCTAAACCAATGTTATCTTTAACTAAAACCTTAAACTGATGTTTAGCTGCATTATATTTACCATTGTTTAAAATACCTTCTACTTTTAACTCCGGTACAATATTATCCAACACAAATTGGAACTGAACAGAAGCATTAGACGAAGAAGCATGACCATCAATGTCCACAGTTGCTACTGAAATAGACCAAACACCATTGTCCTTAAAACCATCTTTATTGAAAGTGTAAGTGTAAGTGTATGAACCATCATCCTCTTTCTTCTCTTCAACTTTAACTAGGTTTGAATCCACAGTCACTACTTTACCGTCTAAAGTAAACGTAAATTTAGTCTTACTTGTATCTAATCGTGTTGTTGAATGTTCTGAGAGTTTCAAGTCTTCACTTAGATATTGGTAATATGCACCGTTAACATCTTTGTTCAACCAATCATAAGTTGAACCATTTTTATTAACTGCATACGTAATCGTCTTCTCAGAAGTTTGCCCTTTATCATCAGTTACTTGAACTTTTACAGTATACACCCCATCTTTATCGGGTAAACTATCTGCTACGAATGACCCATTCACAACACGACCACTCAACTCAGTTGTTCCATCTTGTGAAGAAACTGTTGCTTTTACTTCTTTAACAGAACCATCTGAAACCCCTACCGTAAGCTTATTTGGATTCTCAACATAGTTTGTTTGGTTCGAAACACCACCTATATTGATATTCCCGCCATTGTTTGTATTACCACCTGTATTATCGTGGTCTTGTGGTTGGGGATTTATAATCGTTCCACCTGCTCCTGTATTATCACTCACACTAGGTAGTGGTGCAATTGGAGCCTCTGGTGCAACTGGTTTATC
>FLRW01000007.1_pt1 | contig 13476 bp, 15 predicted proteins | sample 1550421 | NCBI WGS metagenome assembly FLRW01 (sample SAMEA4031753, study PRJEB14383) | metagenome | biome: human; feature: oral; material: saliva | place: Philippines | collected 2014
ACGAGGTTTGGCTGTCGGTTTGGGCGACTTCGGCGAGCAGTTGGGTGTGTTCAAAGTCCATCAGTGCCAAGAGGTCGTCTGAAAGCGGCAGGCTTTGGCAGTATTGGAGGAACTCTCCGGCAATTTCTTGGAAATAAGGGGTTTGGGCACGCGCGTCGCGGATGAAGCCTTCTTTCAGACGACCCCATTCTTCGCTGTCGAGATATTGCGGCGTTTCGGTATAACAGCGGTCGATGAAGCTATGGATATTGTTGCGTATCAGGCGGATATAGACGTTCAAGCGGTCTTGCGGCAGTCCGTCGGCGGCTTCGCCCTCGCGTATGGCTTGGGCGAAACGGTGTTGGTATTGGGCGGAGGTTTCAGGCTGCACGGCGGTATTCCTTTCCGGCACGCGTTTGATATTCGGCGATTTTGGCGACTTCGGCTTCGAGTTCGGCAAAAGGCGGGAAATTGAAATCGCGTTCCAACAGGGTGGGCGGGATGGTCGGCAGCTTGGTGTAGGCAAGTTCGAGCAAGTCCCAAACGGTCGGCAAAACCGCCGCGCCGTGGGTATCAATCAATAATTCGGGCGTTTCGACGTCGTGTCCGGCAATGTGGATGTAACACACTCGCTCTGCGTCAACGTTTTCCAAAAAGGCTTCGGGCGACAACAGACCGTGGTTGACGGCGTTAACGTAGATATTGTTCACATCGAGATGAATGCCGCAGTCGGCTTCGCGGGCAACGGCGTTGAGAAACTCGACTTCGTTCATTTCGGCAAGCGGGGAATGCAGGTAGTAGGAGGTGTTTTCTACGGCGATACGGCAGCCCAATCGGTCTTGCACTTCGCGGATACGCCGCGCGGTATGCCGCACCATTTCTTCGGTGAAGGGCAGCGGTAACAGGTCATAGAGATGGCCGCCGTCGTGGCAGTAGCTCAAATGGTCGGAGAAAAACGTGCAATCATAACGGCGCATCATTTCTTTGATGCCGTCTATCAAGGCGGTATCCAGCGGGGCTTGTCCGCCCAGCGACATGGATAATCCGTGCAACGCCAGCGGCAGCCGTTCCGCCACGCGGTCAAACTGTTTGCGCGCCCTGCCGCCCATTTTCAGCCAGTTTTCTGGGGCGGCTTCGATAAAGCGTATCGGACTGTCGTCTGAAAGCGAGAGGAAGTCTTCCGCCAAGTCGCGGCGGTAGCCTAAGCCTGCGTGTTGAATCATGATGTTGCTCCGTTTTGGATGGTGTTCCGACGGTTTTGGTACGAAATGGCTGTCAAAATCGCATAAAAAGCCGCATTTATCAATAAAATGCGGCTTTTTGTTCTAAATTATTTAGAACCGCATTTGCCTTCGCCGCATTTGCCTTCAACTGCTTTGGCTTTTGCAGCTTTGGCGTTTTTAGCGGGAGCTTTTTTCACGGTTGAACCGCATTTACCCTCGCCGCATTTGCCTTCGCCTGCTTTAGAAGCAGCAGCACCGCATGAACCTTCAGCAGCTTTAGCCGCACCGCAAGAGCCTTGGGCAGATTTTTGAACGCCTGCTTTGCTGCTTACCGGTTTGTCAGCGGCAACAACGCCGGCAGCCAAAGACAAAGACAAAGCACCTGCAAGGGCAGCGGCTACATTTTTTTTCATATTGATTTCCTTTTTAAAGTATCAAGTTAAACAGATTAAGAATTTGAGTTGGCGCGTTTAAAGTCCGCTCCACGACCTTTTTCATTGATTTCCAACGCGGCATTTCGGGCAGAAGCGTTTTTTCAACAGCGCATCCAGCGATAAACAGCCCGCACCTTGGAGCAGAATCGGGATTAAAACCACGATATAAATCAAAGCCATTTTATAGCCGTTGTCGCAGACATTATAACCCGCACCCGCATGGACTGCCGCCCACGCCACCCCTGTTACAATGATCAATCCCAAGGCGGACAGGCGGGTCGCCAGTCCTAAAAGCAGCAAAACCGGAAAAACCAGCTCCGCCCACATCGCCAAGTTCCAATTCATGCTGTCGGGCAGTAAATTGAACGGAAAGGGGAATTGGTCGTTGATTTCGGCAAACCAGTTTTCGCCGCTCCATTTCTGCATGCCCGATTCCCAAAATTCGTAAGCGGCAAACAGGCGCAAAACCAATAAACCTAAAGCCGATTGCCACGGGGCTGTGATATTCGTTTTCATGATAACCATTTCATAAAATCATTTCATGCCCGATTAGACGCGGCAGCTTGAAAATGCTTACAAGCCAATTGAAAAAATTTTGTTTGTTATTGTTTTATAAAGATATTAATATTGAGAAGGTCGTCTGAAACAGGTTTTCAAGGTTTCAGACGACCTTTTTCTATATCTTTTAAACCGTCAATCCGCCGTACAGATTTCTACGATTTCTTCGCCGTATTTGTCCAACCATTCTTCGCTCACGTCATCAATTTTGGAAAGCTCAATTAAGGTTTGCGGCCGAGCTTTGGCGATGGCGCGTAAAGTCTGTTTTCTGGCGACGGCGTGCATCTCTCCGCCTTCATATCGGGCGGTATCGAGACACCATTGGAACAGGCGGCGGGCGAGCTGGCGTTCTGCCTGTTTCGGCTCGGAAAGCCCGTCTGCGTAGGGGCGGCAGATGTCGAGTATTGCCTGCCCGTATTGGGCAATTCTTTCGCTGCCTATGCCGTAGATACCGAGCAGGTCGGCTTCTTCGGCGGGCGTGAAGACGATAAGGTCGGTCAGGCTGATGTTGGAAAGGATTTTGCCCAAGGCGCATTGTTTGGAGGCTGCCTGCTCGGCACGCCAAGTTTCGAGCTTTTGCTGTAATTGCTGTTCGCGCTCGGTTTGGGGGGTAAATAGGGGTTCTTCGTTGCTCGTTTGCCCGCTTTGGTTTTCGGCGACGTTCTCGCAGACATTGAGAATGTCGATGCCGAATTTGTTGATTTTTGCTTCGCCCAAACCGTAGATTTGGTGCAAATCTTCCAGCGTTTGCGGCATTTTTTCGACGATGTCACGCAGGGTTTTGTCGCCACAGACGACGTAGGCGGGGACTTCTTCGGCATGGGCGCGCTGCTGCCGCCAACGCCGCAATGCCTGCCACAGGCGTTCTTCGCGTTCGGTACGCAGCCAGTTGTCTTTGGGCTTTTGAGTGGCAGCTTTTTCGCGGCGCAGCGGGCGCAACATGACTTCGGTTTCGCCTTTGAGGACTTTTTTTGCGGCTTCGGTCAGTTGCAATGCCTGATATTGGGCGGTGTTGACGGTGAGGTAGCCGAGGCTGATGCATTGGCGGATGACGCTGCGCCATTCTTTGTCGGTTTGCCCGCTTCCGATGCCGAAGGTAGAGAGTTTGTCATGGCCGTTGCGCTGTATCCAGTCGTCGCTTTTACCGCGCAGTAGGTTGGTGATATAGCCGGCGGCAAAGCGTTGTCCGGCGCGATACACGCAACTAAGGAGCTTTTGTACGAGGACGGTACCGTCGAAGCGTACGGGCGGATGCAGGCAGTTGTCGCAATGGCCGCAAGGGGCGGATTCTTCGCCGAAATGCTTGAGCAGGAGGACGCGGCGGCAGGCGGCGGTTTCGCAGACGGAAAGCATGGCATCGAGCTTCTGCATTTCGATTTGTTTCTGCACTTCGTCGCTGTTGCCTTCGGCGATACGTTCGCGCAGCAATACCCAGTCGTTCAGCCCGTAACACAGCCAACTCACGGCGGGCAGCCCGTCCCGTCCGGCGCGGCCGGATTCTTGGTAGAAATGTTCGACGCTTTGGGGCATATCGAGATGGGCGACGAAGCGCACGTCCGGTTTGTCTATGCCCATGCCGAAGGCAACGGTGGCGACGACGATAATGTTGTCTTCGCGGGTAAAACGGCGTTGGTTTGCCTCGCGCACTTCCATGCTCAATCCGGCATGGTAGGGAATCGCGTCCAATCCGTTTTCGCAGAGGAATTGGGCGATGTCTTCGACTTTTTTGCGGCTGAGGCAATAGACGATGCCGCTTTGCCCTTCCATTTCTTTGCGGATGAAGTCGAGAAGCTGCTTTTTGCCGTTGTTTTTTTCGATAACCTGATAATAGATATTTGGTCGGTCAAAGCTGGAGATGAATTCGGGCGCGTCTTCCAGATGGAGGAAATGTTTGATGTCGGCGCGGGTCGCCGCATCGGCAGTCGCAGTCAGGGCAATGCGCGGCACGTGCGGATAGCGTTCGGCAAGCAGCCCTAATTGCTGATATTCGGGACGGAAATCGTGTCCCCACTGGCTGACGCAATGTGCTTCATCTATGGCGAAAAGGCTGATGGTTTGCTGGTCGAGAAAACGCAAGAAACGGTCGGTAACGAGCCGCTCTGGTGCGACGTAGAGCAGTTTCAGACGACCTTGGGCGAGTTTGTCCGCCACTTCGCGGACTTTTTCCACCGTCGTGCTGCTGTTGACCGCAGCTGCTTCTATGCCTGCGGCGTGCAGGCTCGCCACTTGGTCGTTCATCAGGGCAATCAGCGGCGAAACGACGATGGCGACGCCTTCGCGCATCAGCGCAGGAATTTGGTAACACAACGACTTGCCCCCGCCCGTCGGCATCAATACCATCAGGCTTCCGCCGCCTGCCAATGTATTGACGACAGCCTCCTGCTTGCCGCGAAATTCGGGATAGCCGAATACTTCGTGCAAAATCTGTTGGGCGGAAGGCTGGGGCATGATGGTTCCGTAGGGAGGGAAAAGCATTATTTTAGCGGTTTTAGACACTGCCTGCATGGGGGATATTTGAGTTATCCACATGAGGTCGTCTGAAAACGGGTTATGCTTGGTTAGGTATTGTGGATTGATTTTTGATTGGACAAGATGGCGTAACTACCGACAATACGGATGTAGGAAACTGGTTTACTCAATGCATTACCGTTCTCTTTAATCTCAGGCAAAGCGGCGGCATACTGGTTTCCAGTCAATCGACTAGAAAACCTGTTTTCAGACGACCTTTTCATTTTTTGGCGGTTTTAAGACTTTGCAAAGCCGATTTACTGCCCCGCCGTCTTCGCGCATAATACGGCAGTCTAATAATTTATCCTAAGCACCCGAAACTTATGAACATCAAACACTTTTCCCTTATTTCAACTTTATCCGCAGCCCTGCTCCTGAGCGCCTGTCAGACGACTACGACCACAAGCGGCGGCGTCAGCGGCAACTGGGACAACATCGGCACGATTTCCGAAGGCAATATCAAAGTGGCGATTGATAAAAACAGCATCAAGAAAAACGGCACTTTAGTCACTTTCCGCGATAGAAAAACCGTGTCCAAAATGAAAGAAGAGCGCTTTGTCAACACGCCCGCCTACAAAACCGCCATCGGCGACTGGGAAATCCATTGCACCAACAAAACCTACCGCCTGACCGCCTTGCAACTCCTCGACGAACACGGCAAAGAAATTTCCAAGCACAACTACACGGCGACGAATATCCGCCCCATGAGCGTTATGAACGGTACGATTACCGAAAAACAATTCGAAGCCGTATGCGGCAGCAAGCTCTAATACTCAACTTATCTACATACTTATCCACAAGATAGTCAAATCAAAAGGTCGTCTGAAAACCATGAATATGGGGATTCAGACGACCTTTTTTGGTTTTTTCGGGAAAGTTATATTCAGGATTATCCACATTTTATTGAAGTCGCGGTTTATCGGTTCAAAGCATAATCTCTAAGCATCCCACTCATCTAATTTCTAACGCAAGCGAACGCCCGTTTCCCCATCAATAATCTGACTCGGCAACCTTTGCTTGCCGATTAAACCGCCGACCACCCATACATTCCTCCCAAACTGCCTTCTTACTTCCCGCTCTGTCCTACATGCGCGTTTGCCTGCGCGGTTGCACGAAGTTGAGACCAAAGGCGTTTTCAAAGCCTGACACAAGCGGCGCGCACCTGCATGGGCGGGAACCCTGACCGCCAACTTGCTGCGCCTTTTTCCGCGTAATGCGGGTAAAACGCCAGCAGCCGCTGGAAGCAGAAAGGTTTTGGGCGCAGGCCATTCGTTTCTGAGCATGGTTTGAATGTTTTCAGACGACCTTTTGAGCAGAGGCTGTAATTGCTCCAATTGGTTGCCAATGACTATCATTCCTTTATGTTGCGGTCTTTTTTTCAGATGAATCAGTCGGTTGAGTGCTTTAGGCAAGGTAGGGATACAGCCTATGCCGTAGCAGGACTCGGTAGGATAGGCGACCAAGCCGCCTTTTTTAAGATGGGATTGCAGCTTGCGAAGCGTCGAAACTGAAAGGATTCTGGGGAATAACATGATAGGGAAGGTCGTCTGAAACACAACCACGTTTTCAGACGACCTATTTCTTTGATTAACGGTTGATTGCTTTGTCGGCAATGTCTTTACGGTATTGCATGCCATCGAAGCTGATTTTTTCCAATGCGTTATACGCCTTGGCTTTGGCTTGAGCCACATCGTCGCCCAACCCTACGACACACAATACGCGGCCGCCGTTGGTCAATACGTCGCCTTTCTCGTTTGCCGTTGTGCCCGCATGGAAAACTTTGCCGATTTGGTTGGCTGCATCCAAACCGAAAATAACATCACCTTTTTTGGGCGTTTCGGGGTAATTTTGCGCCGCCAGCACTACACCTACGGCAGTTTGCGGGTTCCATTCTGCGGTTACGCTATCGAGTTTGCCGTCTATTGCCGCTTCGACCAAATCCGACAAGTCGCTGTTCAGACGACTCATAATCGGCTGGGTTTCTGGATCACCAAAACGGCAGTTAAACTCAATCGTATAGGGTGCGCCGCTTTGATCAATCATCAAACCTGCGTACAGGAAGCCAGTAAACTCATGGCCTTCCGCTTTCATACCCGCTACGGTCGGCAAAATAATCTCGTTCATCGCGCGCTCGTATACGGCGGGCGTTACCACAGGCGCGGGACTGTACGCGCCCATACCGCCCGTATTCGGGCCTTTGTCGTCGTCTAAAAGACGCTTGTGGTCTTGGCTGGTCGCCATAGGCAATACATGATTGCCATCAACCATGACGATAAAGCTCGCTTCTTCGCCTTGCAGGAAATCTTCAATCACAACACGCGCGCCGGCATTGCCCATTTTGTTGCCCAGCAGCATATCGTCAATCGCAGCATGCGCTTCATCCAAAGTCATTGCCACAATCACGCCTTTACCTGCCGCCAAACCATCGGCTTTGATAACGATGGGCGCACCTTTCTGATTGACGTAATCGTGTGCAGCATCAGCGTTTTCAAAGGTTTGGTATTGCGCGGTCGGAATGTTGTATTTCGCCATAAATGCTTTGGCAAAATCTTTAGAACTTTCCAACTGCGCTGCATATTGTGTCGGACCAAATATTTTTAGCCCTGCGGCACGGAAATCATCCACAATACCCGCCGCCAAAGGCGCTTCAGGACCAACTACGGTAAAAGCAATATTTTCTTTGCGGCAGAATTCAATCAAATCCTGATGCGCAGTCAAGGCGATGTTTTGCAATTTAGGTTCAATCGCCGTACCGGCATTACCGGGTGCAACAAATACTGTTTCCACTTTAGACGACTGCGCCAATTTCCAAGCCAACGCGTGTTCGCGACCGCCATTACCGATAACAAGCAACTTCATCCCATCTCCTTGACAAATATGTACTTTTAACGAAAACTCGACACAAAGGGACTTTTGTCCCATTTAAAGAAATTTTAGTGGAATCAAACAAAAACCGCTTCATTCCACTCTGCAACCTATTTGACTTATCCACAAAATTAAAAAAGGACAAGCAACCATGCAAAAACGTATTAATGAAATCCAAAGCAAATACCGCGAATGGTGTCATTTACTACCGCAATTGGAAGAAGACCTGAAACGCTGGAAACATGCAGTCGCTTTGATTCGCGATATGGACAATTTCTATACCCACGAATATCAGGCTTGCCATCGGGCTATTGAAGATGGGGCAGAACTGGATTTGCGCACGGAAGGCGAATACAGCATTATGAGTGAAGATGCGTTATGGAACGCGCTGGGCGAATTCCATCAATTGGCATGGCTATATTTGCGTTCCAGCGTCGATGCCTTGGACAGATATACGCAAGAAGATTAATGAGCTAAGAGGTCGTCTGAAAACCCTAAGATGTGGATTTTCAGACGACCTTTTCATTCAAAAGGCTTTTCCGTATTTACTTCAATCTGCCGTGTATTCTTCCAAGCCGCAACACAGGCCTCATAATTAACCAACGACAAACTTACCTTCAATCGGCAATCCAACTGTAAATCCTGCTCCAATATATCCGCCTGATATTGTTTAGCGATGCGTATCGCTTCATTCAAAAACGGATATTCACATTTCAGCCAAATGGTTTTTTCAATATTCTTTTCAACTATTTCCGCAACCGCCAACGCCTGAGCCGTTGCCTCTTTGTATGCGTGAATCAGACCGGGAACGCCCAATAAAGTACCGCCGAAATAGCGCACGACAACAACCAAAACATCGGTTACACCTACCGAATCAATCTGCCCCAAAATCGGCCGCCCAGCGCTTCCTGACGGCTCTCCATCATCGTTGGCGCGAAATTGCATGCCATCTACGCCCAAACGATAGGCATAGCACCAATGTCGCGCTTTATGATGTTCTTCCTTTAACGGATCGAGATATTTTTTCACATCAGCCAAAGTCCGAATCGGATAGGCAAATGCAATAAAACGGCTGCCTTTATCTTTAAACTCAGCCTGCGTCGGGGAAGTAATCGTTTTATAAGTCGTAATCATGCTGAAATGTTTTCAGACGACCTCATGAATAACAAGATCGTCTGAAAGTTTCACGTGAAACATCAATTTTTCAATGCTTCTGTTAATTGCGGGACGATTTCGAATAAATCGCCAACCAATCCATAATCGGCCACATTGAAAATCGGCGCATCCGCATCTTTGTTGATTGCGACAATCACTTTGCTGTCTTGCATACCGGCAACGTGTTGAATCGCACCTGAAATACCGATTGCAAAATAGAGCTGCGGTGCAACCACTTTACCGGTTTGTCCGACCTGCACGTCATTCGGCGCATATTCGGCATCAACTGCTGCACGGGATGCACCGATTGCCGCGCCTAAAACATCCGCCAACGGTGTCAGCACTTCATTGAATTTTTCCGCACTTCCCAACGCGCGGCCACCTGAAACAATGACTTTTGCCTGAGTCAATTCAGGACGATCGGAATGGGAAAGCTGGCGGTTCACAAAACGGCTCAGGTTTTGAGCAGGGGTCGCTTCAACGTTAACTGCCTCAGCATGACCACCTTGCGCCGCCGCTGCGTCAAAAGCCGTTGCACGGAAGGTCAGCACCAATTTTTCCGAATCGGCTTGCACGGTTTCAAATGCATTACCCGCATAAATCGGGCGCACAAAAGTCGTGTTATCCACAATCTCGGTCAAATCAGAAATTTGCGGGACGTCTAATAAGGCCGCTACGCGAGGCAAAAGGTTTTTACCGAATGTGGTTGCCGTTGCAGCAACATAACGGTAATCCGCTGCCAATTTGACAACCAGCGGAGCCAGTTCTTCAGCCAAACCTTCGGCATAATGGGCAGCATCCGCAACCAAGACTTTTTCCACACCGGCTACTTGTTTCGCGGATTCCACTACGGCCGATGCGCCATTTCCGGCAACCAATAAATCGACTTTGCCCAGTTTGGCGGCGGCAGTAACAGCATGCAAAGTGGCAAGATTCAACTGTTTGTTGTCGTGTTCAGCAATAATCAATACGCTCATTTCAGTCTCCTCAAATCACTTTGGCTTCGTTTCTCAATTTTTCAACCAATTCGGCAACGCTTGCTACTTTTACGCCTGCCTGACGCGCTTTAGGCTCTGCGAATTTCACCGTTTTCAGACGAGGTGAAATATCGGCAACCAAATCGGCAGGAGCCAGTTTTTCCAAAGGTTTTTTCTTTGCCGCCATAATATTGGGGAGTTTGACAAAGCGCGGTTCATTCAGACGCAAATCTGCGCTGATGACAGCGGGCAGTTTCAACGCAATCGTTTCTTCGCCGCCATCGATTTCGCGCACAATCTGCACTTCGTCGCCTTCAATTTGTACTTTTGAAGCAAACGTACCTTGTGCCGCATTCAACAAAGCTGCCAGCATTTGTGCCACTTGGTTGGCATCATCATCAATCGCCTGTTTGCCCAAAAAGAAAATTTGCGGATTTTCTTTGTCCGCAACGGCTTTCAGCAGCTTGGCAACTGCCAGCGGCTCCAATTTCGCATCGGTTTCAACATGAATTGCACGGTCGGCACCCATCGCCAAAGCAGTACGCAACGTTTCTTCGCATTTTTTCTCGCCCAAAGAAACCGCTACGATTTCGCTTACTTTTCCGGCTTCTTTCAAACGGACGGCTTCTTCCACAGCAATTTCGTCAAACGGATTCATCGACATTTTGACATTGCCGATATCCACATCCGAACCATCGGCTTTTACACGAACTTTGACGTTGTAGTCCACTACGCGCTTTACTGCGACCAGTGCTTTCATTGAATTCTCCTAAAAAGAACGTTGCTTTCATTATCCAATGAAATCAAACCGTCTTCTCTATAAAATCAAATCCGTTTTTCTTAAAAACGAATTTATTCAGAAATCTCTCGGATAATGCTTGCCGATTATATCATTTTTAAAGCATTTACTCAGGCTGATAGATATACATTTTCATGCTCAATAAAAAATATCAGGTGCTATATCAGTTTCAGACGACCTCTTAGCCTTTGTCTGCTGCGACACAATCCATCAGCGTTTGATAAACCAAATCTGCGCTAGGAATCTGTCCGATATTGCCCAAATTTTTTGCAATAGGCGAAACCTGAACGCCTGTTTTAATCGGATCGGTATCGGTATAAATACCGACCACAGGTTTTTCCAAGGCATTTGCCAAATGCAGCAAACCGGTATCCACGCCGACAATTCCGACCGCGTGTTTCAACAGATACGCCGCCTGCAATAAATTCATTTTGTCGCACACGATGGCAAACGGCAGCTCATCTGCAATCTGTTCGGCACGCGTCTTTTCAGTTTCATTTCCCCATGGCAGGTAAACATTGCATTGCTGTTCTTCATTCAGTTTTTGCAGCAATGTCCGCCAGTTTTCCACAGGCCATAACTTACTGTCCCGGCTAGTCGCGTGCAGAGCCACATAATACGGCTGCTCTAAATTTTTCAGACGACCTGCTTCGGGAACGGTCAAACCGAATACCTGCGTTTCAGGCATCACATACCCAAATACTTGGGCGAACAGCTCACGGTTGCGCCAAACGGCATTTTTACCTTTAGGTACAGCGTATGTTTTCGCATACGCCAGCGCAGCCAATCCTTCGCGCGCGCTGTGTTTATCCAAACCATAAATAGGAGATTTTGCCATTTTGGCGAAACACGCGCTTTTAATCAAACCTTGACTATCCAATACGAAATCAAATGCTTCCTGCCGCAAAGTCTGTTTCAGACGACCTATTTCCTGCCAAGTTTCAGCCTGAAATAAATGTTTGCGCCATTGCCGCCATTTCATTACATGGATTTTTTTCACAAACGGATGCAGGCGCGCAATATCGGCAAATCCGGCTTCACACAGCCAATGAAGTTCCACATCAGGGCATTGTCGCGCCAAATCTTCGATTGCGGGCAAAGTGTGAATTAAATCGCCCATACTGGACAAGCGGACAAGCAAAATTTTCATATTTTTGAAGGGTGTTTCACGTGAAACAATTATAACTTATTGATTATTAATATATTTTCTAATTTCTTCGGCGTTTTTTAAGACAATTGCACCGGCAGAACGCATTTCCTGCCATGCCGTTTCGATGGTATCCGGCGCAATACCCCGACAAGCCGCTTCATTGACGATAACCTGCCAATTGCCGCCTTTGATCAACTGCAAAACCGTTGTTTTCACACAATAATCCGTAGCCAAGCCGCCGACAATGACCGTATCCGTATTTTGACAACGCAGCCATTCAATCAACCCTGTGCTCAGTTTTTCCTCAATATCGTGAAAACACGCGCCGTAAGGATGCAACTCAGGATCAACGCCTTTCCAAACGCAATAATCGTATTCCTTAGCAGAAGGCAGCCCGTCCAACAATTCATAGCCGCGCGTACCGACCATTGCATGAGCCACCCAAGTCAAATCCGCATCAGGCAACCCTGTCGGTTTCAACATATCAACAGGGTTATCCACAAGCCATTTCGCCGCCGCATGATGCGCATCTTTCGTCATCACACGCAAATCCGCCAAAGCGGCTTGGGCATTCAACTCTTCTACAATCAAATGCCCCTCGTTCACAGGCAGCTCGTCAGGACACAAAGGCGTAAAAGTTTTTTGTGCATCGACATCAATGGAAACAATCATCTCATCATTTCAACGCAATTAAAATGCCCTGTATTATAACAAATTACTGCCCAAAAGCGGTAAAACCGGCTGTGATAAGATAACGTTTTTCCGAAAAACTTGTCCACAATCCTCATGACTTACACCATCGTCCCCATTGCCACCGCCCGCTCGCCCTACAAACAGAAATTCGGCGTCGCCCGCCAGCCCGGATTGGTTCCCGCCGCAGAAGTCTGTATCGAGCTGAATCCCGAATTTACCGCAGACAGCGTGCGCGGACTGGAACGCTTCGATTATGTGTGGATAAGTTTTATTTTTCATGGCGTTTTAGATGAAGGCTGGGCACAAATGGTGCGCCCGCCACGGCTCGGCGGCAAACAAAAAATGGGCGTATTCGCCACGCGCAGCCCCCACCGCCCCAATCATCTCGGACTGTCGCTCTTAAAACTCGAACGCATCGAAACCGGCAAACCCGTCCGCCTTTATTGCAGCGGCGCAGACCTGCTAGACGGCACGCCGATTATCGACATCAAGCCCTACATACCCTTTGTCGAATCCAAACCCGACGCATCATCCGGCTTCGTCAGCGGCAAACCCGAAGAGCTTAAAGTCGTATGGCTGGAAAACATCGGCGCTGAAAATTTATCTGAAAGCACCAAAAACCTGATCAGCCAAAGCATTGCCCAAGATCCCCGTCCCGCCTATCAGAATATTCCCGAACGGATTTACGTCATGAATATTGAGAATTATGAAGTGAGATTTCAAATTGAGGAAAACCGTGCGACAGTTATTGGGATAAGCGTTGTTTGAAATTTAGTGATTGATTTCATTAAAAAAGGTCGTCTGAAAACCCTAAGATTTGGGTTTTCAGACGACCTTTTTTTGTTCAATCGATGCGGGTCTTATTCAATTAACGCTTGAGATAAATCGAACCCGTAGCATGAGCTTCGCCCACGAAATCCATTATCCAATAATCCGAATCAGACAACAGTCGAATAGACATTCATTTGGACATTCATATCGTGGGTCAAGCCCACGCTACTCGTTGCGGCAACGGCAACTTGCCCCTTCCCCCCGTCCAGTGGGGGAAGGTTAGGGTGGAAGTGGCTTTATGGGTTTAGGTAAAATCAAATTCGTATAGCTCGCAGAGCCACCCTCTCCCCAGCCCTCTCCCGCC
>FLRW01000019.1_pt1 | contig 13106 bp, 15 predicted proteins | sample 1550421 | NCBI WGS metagenome assembly FLRW01 (sample SAMEA4031753, study PRJEB14383) | metagenome | biome: human; feature: oral; material: saliva | place: Philippines | collected 2014
TGCAGCATTTGGAAAATATGCAACATTTGCGCGAGGGAATTCACTGGCGAAGTGTTGGGCAGCGTGATCCTTTGGTGGAATATCGATCAGAATCTCAGAAGCTGTTTGAAAGTTTGCAGGCTAATCTTCGCGATGAAGTTTTGACGACGATATTTAATATTCATAAAGCCGACGCTACAGTCCGTCAATCTCAAGACGATGAATATGACACCGAGCTAACTAGGTTGGCGGAAAATGCCGTTGAGCGTGGCGTAAATGAAATTGGTTCAGGCGAGGAAAATCGCGATGGTGATTTCTCTGTAAAGAAGAGTAAAACTAGCGCAGAATCTAATCGCGTTAAAAACCAAGCCCGAAAGAAGAAAAAAGCTCAACGGCAGAATCGTAAGAAAAATCGTAAATAATCAGAGAATTAGACGATGAAACATACAGTTGAAGAAATTAGACTGAAGAATGGTGCGCGCGGCTTGTTGATTGACGTTCCAGATGCTACGGTAATGAGTTTTCAGGTGCAATTTAGGGCAGGCAACCGCTATGTTCTGAATAAAGACATTTACGAAACGGCTCACATTATGGAGCATATGGCGTTCGGCGCGAATGAAAAGTTTCGTTCGGAGCATAACTACGAGCAGGAATTTACTAAGAACGGTGCTTATCACAACGCTTACACTTCTGACTATTCAATGGTTTATGAAGCGATTTGTGCGGATTTTGAGTGGGACAGGATTTTGGAGCTTCAGAGGTTGGCTATTACAACTCCGCGATTCAACGCTGATGAGCTTGAGGCGGAAAAGGGTAATGTTCGCTCTGAATTAACTGGTTATCTCAACAATCACAACCGCGTGATGTGGCCGCGCATTCAGCAGGCGCTGGGTGAAGATATTTTGACGTATAATCAGCGTCTAAAAACAATTGCTAATATTGAACTGAAAGACATTAAAAATCATCACAAGCGAACGCATACTTTGAAGAATATGCGGTTTGTGGTGGCTGGAAAAATGGCTGGACGAAAAGCGGCTATTAAAGAACATCTTGAGGGCTGGCAATTAGAGACGGGCGAGCGATTCGTTATTCCGCGCGATGAACCGCGCAGGGCTAATCCGGTTTTAGTAAGACGAAAAGAGGCGACGAATTTGACGTTTGGCTGGTCAATGATGATTCCGCGCGAGTTAAGCGACGAAGAAGTCACGGCCATGAACGCATTGAATCATATTTTGACCGGCACGATGAGCTCGAGGATTTTTGGAGCGGCTCGCAAAAAAGGCCTGGCTTATGGTATTTTTAGTGATACGTCGATTGGTTTTTATGATTCGGCTTGGGATTTTGGCGGACAAGTAAATGTTGAAACTGCAGAAAAGCTCTTTGATATTATCGTGAGAGAATTAAAGAAAGTTTTGGCTGGATCTATTTCTGAAGAAGATTTGGAAAGCGTGAAGTCGTATTCGTTGGGTCGTTATCAAATGGGCGCTCAAACTGTCGGGCAAGTAAGCAATTTCTACATAGGACGATATTTTGCTGATGATTTCGTGAGAGATTATGCTGCCGTCCCAGATTCTATTTTGGCGGTAACTCCTGACCAGTTGATTGAAACGGCTCGCCAATTTTTTGCATCCAACACATGGACGTTGGCGGCAGTTACTTCGGAAGAAAAAGAGCTATTAACAAAGCTGTACGATAAGCTCGACAAGCTGTTTTAGGGTGTAATCGTAAATTGCCCGTGATATAATCAGGTTATGAAAATTGTCATTGCTGGTTTTGGTGTTGAAGGTCAATCTAATTTGCGTTATTTTCGAGAGAAGTTTCCGGAAGCTGATTTTTTGGTGGCGGACGAGCGTGAAAAAGTAGATAATTTGCCGGAAAATGTGGCTTATCAGACGGGATTTTCAGGGCTGGAGAACGCGGATTTAATTGTTAGGTCGCCAAGTCTTCCGCCAAAAAAGATAAAGACTAGTGGTCAAATTTGGTCGGCGACAAATGAGTTTTTCGCCAATTGTCCAGCGACTATAATTGGCGTGACTGGCACAAAAGGCAAGGGAACGACGTGTAGTTTTATCTCGTCGATTTTGCGCGCCGCAGGTAAAACCGTTCATTTAGTGGGAAATATCGGCGTGCCAGCTTTGGATATTTTGCCGAAAATTGAGAAAAATGACATTGTCGTTTACGAATTATCCAGTTTTCAATTGTGGGATTTGCAGAAATCTCCGCACGTTGCCGTGGTGCTGATGATTGAGCCTGACCACTTGAACGTCCACGCTGATTTTAATGACTATTTGGCAGCAAAAGCGAATATTGCCAAGCTCCAAACGGCGGACGATTATGTTGTTTATAATTCTCAAAATGAGTTTAGTTCGTCGATTGCAGATACGAGTTCGGCACAGAAAAAGGAGTATCCATTTGCTCTTTCGGGCGATATAACTTCTGCGATTCACTTACCAGGGAAGCATAATGTCGACAATGCGTGCGCGGCGATAGCGGCGGTGAAGTCGATTTTGCCGAACGTGTCGGATGATGAGATAAAGAAGGGGCTTAGTGAGTTTACGGGGCTACCGCATCGATTGAAGTTTGTTGCTGAAAAATACGGCGTGAAATATTACGATGACAGCATCTCGACCACGCCAGGTAGCGCGATTGCGGCATTAAAAGCTTTTGCGGAGCCGAAAATTTTGATTTTGGGCGGCTCGGATAAAGGCGCGGATTATTCTGAATTAGCGAAAGAAATTGCCCGACAAAACGTACGATTGATAATTATCAATGGCGCTAACGCTGATGAAATTAGGGAAGTTTTAAAGGAAGAAAAAGTTGATTGCGAAATTGTCCAATTGAATATGGCAGGAATGAAAAAAGTTGCCAAATCAGCCAAAAATAAAGCGCAATCTGGCGATGTGGTGATCCTTAGTCCAGCAGCTGCCAGCTTTGATATGTTTAAGAGCTATTCTGATCGTGGCGAGCAATTTGTTGCCGCCGTAGAAGAACTTTAATCTTGATAGACTTCTGGTTTTAAGACGCCGATGTATGGCAAGTTGCGATATTGCTGGCGAAAATCCAGACCGTAGCCAACGACAAATTCATTCGGCGTATCGATGCCGACATAATCGGCTTTTGCGTCAACTTCGCGCCGTGCTGGTTTATCTAATAGCGAACATATTTTTACCGACGCAGCATTTTTTGCGGCAAATAATTCTCTTAGCGCCTGGGCGGTTCGACCACTGTCAATTATGTCCTCAACTATCAACACGTGTCTATCCGCCACGTCAGTATCCAAATCTTTGATAATTTTTACAGATCCAGAAGATTTTGTGTCGTCGCCGTAGCTGGAAACCGCCATGAAATCAATTTCCATATAGCAATCCATCGCTTGTATCAAGTCGATCATAAACGGCGCTGCGCCGCGTAAAATACCCACGACAACAGGATTTTTATCTTGATAATCCTCGGTCAATTTTTTCCCAAGTTTCTGAACTGCCGTTTTTATTTCTTCGTTTGTAAATAGAATTTTCTCAATATCTTTATCCATCTTTTTATTTTAACAGAGAATTGAGCGTTGAAAAATGGTACAATAAAATATATGCAACCGCTAAAAAAGAAAATTGGTGAATTAGAAAAAGAAATTGAACAGGCTAAAAAAGCGCTGAAGTTTTCTGATTTGGAGCAGAAATTGGCGGAGCTGGATGATCAATTAAACCAGCCAGAAATTTGGAATAATCCTGATTACGCCCAAGAATTAACGAAACAGGCCGCCGGTCTTCGTCAGATCGTCGAGCCTTGGCAGACTTTGACGGTGCAGGTTGGTGATATGGTGGAGCTGATGGAGCTTGGTGATGACGATTTGTTGCCAGAGTTTCAGGCGCAAGTTGCGGCAATTGAGAAGAGTTTTGATAGACATAAAACCGATTTGTTATTCTCCGGCGAATATGACAATCGTTCAGCAATTATGCGCATTTCCGCTGGCGTGGGCGGGTTGGATGCGCAGGATTTTGCGGCGATGTTGGAGCGAATGTATTTGCGCTGGGCGGAAAAATCTGGAATGAAAGTTGATACGCTGGAACGCTCGACGAATGACGACGCTGGAATTAAAACGGTCGTTTTGGAGATTTCTGGATCTTTTGCTTATGGAAAATTGCGGTCGGAAAATGGCGTGCATCGTTTGGTGCGATTAAGTCCGTTTAATGCGGACAATTTGCGCCAGACTAGTTTTGCGCTTGTCGAGGTTTTGCCGAAAATTGACGCGCCCGATGAAATATCAATTGACCCGAATGATTTAAGAATTGACGTCTATCGTTCGGGTGGCAAGGGTGGTCAAGGTGTGAACACGACGGATTCGGCGGTTCGAGTGACGCATGAGCCGACGGGGATTACGGTGGCTATTCAGAATGAGCGCTCGCAGATTCAGAACAAAGAAACTGCGTTGAAGATTTTGCGGTCAAAATTGCTAGCGATGAAATTAGAGCAACACGCCGAAACTTTGTCCGACCTCAGGGCTGGCGAATCGGCAAACTGGGGTAGCCAAATTAGAAATTACGTTTTGCATCCATATACGCTAGTTAAAGATACGCGCACAAAGCACGAAAATCGCAACGCTCAAGGTGTTCTGGATGGTGATATTGACGAATTTATCACGGCGTATTTAGAACAAAATGCTAATTCTAAAAATATTTAGCTTATGTTATAATACTAGTAATGATTCTGTTAGATAGGGTAACGAAGAACTACGGAAAAAGTAACAAGCCGGCATTGAATCGAGCAAGCATTCATGTTGGCGCTGGTGAATTTGTGATTATTGTTGGTACGTCGGGTGCTGGCAAATCGACACTTTTGAAGCTTTTGACTAGAGAAGAAAAGCCGAGCTCTGGAAAAATTGTGGTTGGCGGAATTGATTATGACAATTTGAAGGACAAACATATTCCGCTGTTGCGTCGGAAAATTGGCGTGGTTTTTCAGGATTTTAAGTTGCTTCCGAATCGAACGGTGTTTGAAAATGTGGCGTTTGCGCTGGAAATTGCTGGAATGACAAATCGGGAAATTAAGGCAACTGTGCCGAAGGTTATTGAGTTGGTTGGTCTTAAGGGGAAGGAAAAGCATTTTCCTCATCAGCTTTCTGGTGGTGAACGTCAGCGTGTGGCGATTGCTAGGGCGGTGGTTCGTCAACCGAAGATTTTGATTGCAGATGAGCCGACTGGAAACTTGGACCCGAAGCACAGTTGGGACATTGTTCGCTTGCTGGAAAAGATTAACAAGTATGGCACGACGGTTATTTTGACGACTCACAACGTGGAGATTGTTAACAAATTGAAGCGGCGCGTTATTACAATTGATCATGGTAAAATCACCTCTGATCAGGCAAGAGGGAGTTATAAACAGTAATGAAATCAGCTAGTAAATCCAACAAGAACAAAGAAACTATCCGTATACGTCAGCGTCGACGAGGTTGGTTGACGTTTGTCAGAATGTGCCGATACGGTATCAATAACTTTAGTCGTAATGCCTGGCTAACGATTGCTGCAACTGCGGTGATGAGCGTAACGTTGATTATCGTGTTTATAACATTATCAGCGCGTCAGGTTTTGGTTGATACCGTTTCAAATGTCTCCAAGCGTGCCGATATGTCAATTTACTTAAAGGGCGACACGCCAGAAAAAACGATTAAAACGATTAAATCTCGAATTGAAAAATTAGATAACGTTGATAGCGTTAAGTATATTTCCGCAGAAGAAGCGCGCGAAAAGCAAGCTGAGCAATATAAGGACAATCCAGACACGCTCGAGGCGATTCGTGAGTCTAGTAATGAGATGTCGGCAACGCTTCGTGTTTCCGTAAAGGAATTGAACAACCAGCAATCATTAAATAATTTTGTTAAAACAGATGATCTGTATAAAAAGTACAAAGATCCTAACAGGGAGCCGTCATTCTCAGGTGAGCGCCAGCAGGCTATTAAAACAGTTGGTAGTTGGGTGAGATTGGCGAGTATCGGCGGGTCAATCGCTACAGTCGTTTTTGTGGTAATTTCATCGCTTGTGGTATTTAACACTATTCGTATGGCAATTTTCAACCGCAAGGACGAGATTGAGATGATGAAGTTGATTGGCGCAGAACGCAGTTTCATCAGAGGTCCGTTTATCGTTGAGGCTATAATGTACGGATTTATCGCGGCAATTATCGCAACAGTGGTTGGGTATGGACTGTTAATTTTTGCACATGATCCGATGGTAAAATACGGAATTCCTATCGATAACCTTTTGAATCATCTAAAAATGTACGGCGTGCTGGTTTTCTTGAGTATGATTCTGGTCGGCGCGGCAATTGGCGTGACGTCATCTTGGGTGGCAACTCGCAAATATCTTAAGCTGTAAAGGTCCTTGACATGCTGATTGTGCTTATGCTAACATAGACGTATGAAACTACGGTCCACCACACCAGTTTCGGCATCATTAGTCAGCAGAGCGTCTCTGGTGGCGATGTCTGCATTGCTCGCTGGATCGAGCATTTTTGGCTTGGCATCACACGTATTGGCTCGCGACTATAACGCCGAAATTCAGGCAAAACAACAAGAAGCAGACAACTATAATTCTGAGGCTTCGCGCTTGGGTGAGATGGCTGATAGTTTACAGGCGGAACTTGATAAGATAAACGGACAAATATCAGCTATTCAGACGCAGATTTCTGACAGCCAAAAGAAGATTAATAGTCTTAATGATCAGATAAAAAAGAACGAAGAGCTAATTAAGCACAATCGTAAAGCGATGGGGCGAATTTTGGCGGATTTGTATGTTGATGATCAGATTTCGCCGTTGGAGATGCTTGCTAGCTCAAAGAATATTAGCGATTATATCGATAAGCAAGAACAGCGTAATTCTCTGAAAACTTCATTGAATGATAAGATCAAAGAAATTAAGTCTTTGCAAAAAAAGCTGGAAGAAAATAAGAAGTCTGTCGAGAATACGCTTCGTGACCAAGAATTGCAGCGCAATGCGATGGCAGCTAAGCAATCTGAAAAAGCAAAGCTGATTACTGATACGAAGAATGATCAGAATAACTATGCGGCGCTGGCTCAGAAGCGCAATTCTGAGGTGGCGAAGTTGCGAGAAGAGCAGGCTGCAGCCAACCGACGAGCTCTTGGCGGTAGTAATGTTTCAATTCCGGGCGGTGTACCTGGTGGCGGCGGTTATCCTGGCGCTTGGGCGAGTGCTCCACTCGACGCTTATGTCGATCCATGGGGGCTATACACGCGTGAATGCGTGAGCTACGTGGCTTGGAAAATTCATAGCACTGGACGATATGTTCCGCATTTTGGTGGCGCAGGCAACGCGAATCAATGGCCATCGACTGTAGCGCGCTATGGTATTTCTAGCGGCTCAACACCAAAAGCTGGTGCAGCAGCCGTGATGAATATTGGATATTACGGACACGTTATGTATGTTGAATCTGTCAATGGCGACGGAACTATTACCGTTAGCGATTACAACTTTGCCTGGGATGGCTTATATAGGCATTACACACGCTCAGCTTCAGGATTGACATACGTTTACTTCTAATCAGCATAGTGATACACAAAAACGCTCGTGTTAAACGGGCGTTTTGTAGTATAATAAGCATATGGTTACGGGAGAAAAAAGACAGCAATTAAGTTGGTTTTTGACGCTTATTATTGTGGCTATTGTTAGTTTTGTGGCGGGAGCTCGCTCAGATGCGCTGTTTGCTAACGTAGCGTCGGTATTTGGCGTTAGAACTTCAAATAAGACAATCGACTTATCTAGCGTTCAAAAAACATATCAAGAACTGATTGCTAATTATGACGGAAAATTGGATACTCAAAAGTTAATTTACGGCGCCAATCGTGGGCTGGTTGAAGCGGCTGGCGATCCGCATACGGCGTATATGGATCCTGACGAGACGAAGGAGTTTGACAAGTCATTAAGTGGTCAAATTGGTGGTGGAATTGGTGCGGAGATTGGTCTTAGAAATAATAAGCCGACTATCATAAAACCTCTGGAAAACAGTCCAGCTCAGAAGGCGGGAATTAAGGCTGGCGAGGTGATTGTTAAGGTGAATGACGAGGCTTCTTCTGATTGGTCAGTGGAAAAAGTTGTGAGTAAAATTCGCGGAGAGGTTGGTACGTCCGTTAAATTGACGTTATTAAGCGGTAGCCAAACGCGTGAGGTGTCGGTTGTGCGTCAGAATATAGTTTCTCCGGCAGTAGAGTCGGAAATTGATGGAGAAATTGGTATTTTGAAAGTTAACCGATTTGGCGATGATACAGTAGGCTTGGCCAGGAAATACGCTTCGGAATTTGTTGAAAAAGGCGTTAAAAAGGTGATTTTGGATTTACGGAATAATCCTGGCGGAACGGTTGGAGCTGCTCAAGGGTTATTGGGTATTTGGCTAGACAATCAAATAGCCATGACCGAGCGACGGGGTTCTGAAATTGTTAAGACGCTGCGTACAACTGGAGCGCCAATTCTGGGCAATATGAAGACAGTGGTACTTATCAACGGTAACAGTGCTAGTGCTAGCGAAATTACAGCTGGGGCGCTTCGTGAATACGGAAAAGCCACTCTAGTTGGGCAGAAGAGTTACGGTAAGGGAAGCGTGCAGATTGTACTTGGGCTGCCTGGCGGGTCACAAATGAAGGTTACGGAAGCCAGATGGTACACGCCAAAGGGCAAAAATATAGATAAAACTGGTATAGAACCTGATGTAAAAGTTGATCTTTCGTCGGACGATGTCAATAATAACGTAGATCCGCAGATGGATAAGGCGAAGTCGTTATAAAGCTTGTGTTTTTGGGCTGGACAACATAAAATGGAGATAGTATGAACGGACAAAAAAAGAAGATTTTACTAGTTGAGGATGACATGGCTCTGTCTGCGGTTTATAGGTCGCGGCTGGAGATTGAGGGGTTTGACGTTAGAGAGGCAAATAATGGTGAAGACGCCTTGTCTGCCACTGTTGAATATCGTCCAGATTTGATTCTTTTGGATGTGATGATGCCAAAGATTAGTGGTTTTGATGTCTTGGATATTCTTCGCAATACGCCAGAAACTGCTAACGTGAGGATTATTATGCTAACAGCACTTAGCCAACCAAAGGACAAGGAACGTGCCGAGAGCTTGGGTGTTGATGATTATTTGGTGAAATCTCAGGTTGTAATTGGCGACGTTGTGGCGCGCGTAAAGCATCATTTGGGTATTCAATAGAAAGTGAATCAAGCAGAGAGTCAGTCCCCTCTGGGGTTGACTTTTTGTTTGTTTTTTGGTATAAAATAGCTATATATGGAAAAACCAAAACCAACACAGAGCCTCGAACAAAAACAAGAAACGCCGGAAGATTATGTAGTTGCAACTTTTCCTGTTGATATCGATCCAGATAATGCAAGGCGTCCACTAACCGTTATTCGCAGTGGTCAAGACGGAGAGGGTGTTAAGTGTGACAGAGGTTGGAATCCTATTGGTATGTCGGTCGTGTGTGACACTGATTCTGAGGAGGGTATTGGTCCGATTAAGCTGCTTATGGAAGCATATAAACTGGTTGGAACTGATATTAAAACTGAGTTTGTACCGTTGGAGGACATTCAGGGTCTAAATGAAGATTATATTAAGTATCTTTATGGAAAAACTCCTAAGGAGATGGCTGCGAAAGGAGCGGAGGCTGCTGGACAAATTTGGCGGCAGAAACATCCGGATAGTGATTGGAGTGAACTATTGGATGTGAAAGCGTCTCCAGAAACTCCTAGCGATGACTTGGATACAGAAGATAATTCTGAGAAGTCTTTAAATGATGAAGTTAGTCCTGCAATGGGAAGTCTAGTCGTTAGGACTGTCGAAGTTTCGCCAGTGAAAACGAATGAGATTGGCGTTAATTCATCGGCTTTGGTGATGACTAAATAGGTTCTGGAGTCGATTGGGGCAATTAAAGTCAATGACTCAGTAGATTTGCCAGCGGTTAAGCCAGATGAAAAGTCGATGGAGACGAATGAAACCAATACAGACATATTATCTGAGGACTTTAAGATTGCGATTGACAATTTTAAACAACTTACCGAAGATAATAATCAGTTTTTTGCAAAGGCTAAATATATAACTGGAGAGCTGGATCGGCTTAGGGGGCTAATTAAAAATAATCCAACAGCAATGAATAATCCTGCGATCTCAGAGATGATAACATCTGAGTTGGGTAGAATTAGAGATCTTGAGGCTTCTAGGGCTGAGTCTGTGAATAAATTTAAGAATGATATAAATAGTCTTCTGGAGGGTCTAAAAGTAAGATTGAAAATGAAGACGAGAAGCGTGGGCGTCTGGTTGAGCTGGCTAAGCATGTAGATCAGATGGGTGTGAATAATGTAGTTCTGGGTGAAGTAACTAATGGCTTGCTGGATAAATTAATAAGAATAAGAAGTTATATTGCGGAGTCGCAGAACAGTAGATGCAGAACAGTAGATGGGGAATAGACTACTATAAAAGTAGCATAACTCAGGTGATTGATGAAATTGTTAATGATTTGTCGATAGCCAGTGGTCGCCGTCGGGATATCGTAGGCGATGTTGAGGGAGTTAAGCGTGAGGGATATTATCAAAAGAGGTGATTAATAATAAAATAACTCCGTATTTACCGGAGCTATTTTAATAAAAAGTTTTTACTGATTAAAGAACAACAACTTGCGTTCGGCGTTCTGATTTGCCGGTAAACTTGGTTTTCTTAACCGACTTAAAGCCAACTACGCCATCTTTTGCAGCGTGGATGGTGAAATTACGGCTAACGTATGTACCGTCACCAGCGATCTTTGTGGCGCCAGTTTGGCGAACTAGAACTTCTCCAGCGGAAACTTTTTGACCGCCAAATCGCTTAACGCCAAGACGTTGACCAGCATTGTTGTGGATATTCTTACTAGAACCACCAGCTTTAACCTTTGACATTCTTTACTCCTTATAGTTTCTATAAAACAATCTGTTCTAGTTTATCGAAAATAAAGCCAGTTGTCAAGCGGTTTTGGCTATATCTGCGGGTTTTAATACCAATATTTCTCTGGCAACAACTTGATCTTCACGGTAATATAAGAGGTTTTTATCGATAATTTGCTGATATCCAAGTTTTTTAAGATTCTTTATCAGAGGTAGGTGGGTGAATTTACCTTCGTGATTTTGCCACGCTGGAACGGCTATACAAAGCGTCGTGTCTGGGCGGATTTGCGAATGGATATTTTGTAGAAAATCGCTAATTATGTGATTGCAATTTCCAACTACTTCGTGAAGTTTTTCTGGGCTTGGCGGAGCGGAAAATGGCTGACCTAAATATGTTTCGCAAACAATTCGAGAAATCCGTTTCTTCTGTTCACCTGTTAATTTTACAGAGGTGGCGTCGGCCTGATGTGCTTGCCAGAAAGTTTTTGTTGAAAAAGTTTTTTCTACCCAGTTCATATTTTCGGTCGTGTAAGATATCATTTTATCGCTCAAATCGCTGCCATAAGCATTCACGCCGATAAGTGCAGCTTCTTGTAGTACCGTTCCTGTGCCACAAAACGGATCCCAGAGGTAATCGCCAGGTTTTGCGCCAGATAGGTTAATCATAATTTGTGCAAGCTTGGGCGGAAGCATTCCCACGAAGGCGTCGCGCTTTGGTCGTCCGCGGTCGCGCTGAGTATACGAATTGATATTTTGAGCGCCACGACTTTCAGCGATTATCAAATCTCCGTACACGTTCTTGGCTATGATAATTTCAATTTTCGCCTCAGACCTGCCAAGTTTATTATTGTGAGAGGTCGCAGTGGACAGCGCGGCGGTTTTATTAGGGATTAGACGCAAACTAACGTCAGATTTTTTCAGGTTGTTTTTTAAGATAATTCCGATTTTTTGGACGTTTCTCGGATCTGTTTTATTGCCATAAAAACTTATTCCAAGCGTTATTTTTTTCTGACTATTCGAAAGTTTTTTCGTGTATTTTTCAACAATAATTTTTGACGCCTGGAGCAGGGTATTGCGATCTGATTTTTGCGATTTTATCTTCGTGATAACTTGTCCGCATTTAATCGTTCCGCCGAGGTTGTCAATTGAAAAATTGTCGCAATTAATCGTGGCGGCTTGGTTGGAGATTTTTTGGACATTTTTAGCACCGTAAACTGCCTCTAATTCAGCGATAGAGATTTCTGGTTGACGGCCAAGAATAGCTATAAACATGTCGTAATTATAACATTTATCGTGGTATAATGAAGGTTATGTTACCGAAGGTGTTGCAACTGTTAAAATCGCCACGAGCTATTATGAGCGTTTTGACGTTGGCGGTTTTGGCAATAATAATTTTTCTATCTCGGCATGAGCTCGTGAAGGCGTGGAATTTGTTTTTACACGCGGATTTATGGCTATTATTCTTACTATTACCGTTTCAGATTATCGTGTACTTCGCTGGCGGCGAGATGATTTTTTCGTATTTAAGAGAGAAGAATCTGATTCATCATATTTCCAGGCTGGAGCAGACGAGGATTGCGCTGGAGCTTAATTTGGTCAATCACATTTTTCCGTCGGGCGGAGTTAGTGGTATTTCGTATACGACGTGGCGAATGCATAAACTCGGCGTGAGTTCGGCGCGTTCGACATTTGCGCAGGTGATTCGTTACGTTACGGGATTTTTGTCGCTTTTGGTTTTGTTGGTGATTGCTGTGTTGGCGCTGGCTATTGACGGTAAGGTTAATCGATATATCGTTGCGGCGAGCTTCTTGCTGATTATCGTGGTTTTGGCGCTGACGTTTGGTCTGATTTTCGTGTTTTCGTCAAAGCGTCGTATGCAGGCAACTGCGACTGGGCTGTCTAGATTTATCAATACGCTGGTGAAAATTGCCACTTTAGGTAAAAAACGTCGAGTGATGAAGTCGAAGAAAGTCGAAGAGTTTTTTGTTGATATGCAGGACGATTTTCAGGATTTGTCCAATCATCCGAAACTTCTAATAAAACCGATGATTTGGGGAACTGTTTATACTGTTTTTGACGTGGCGATGTTTGCTGTGGCGTTTCTGTCGCTGGGTGTTTTTGTTAATCCGGCGATTTTGATGGTTGGATACGGCGTAGCGGGATTGGCAGCGATTGTCGTGTTTACGCCTGGAGGAACCGGCGTTTATGAAACTATTAT
>FLRW01001969.1_pt1 | contig 12561 bp, 10 predicted proteins | sample 1550421 | NCBI WGS metagenome assembly FLRW01 (sample SAMEA4031753, study PRJEB14383) | metagenome | biome: human; feature: oral; material: saliva | place: Philippines | collected 2014
TAAAGGAATCCGTCGATAGTACGGACAAGACGCATGGAGAACGGCAGCGACCAACCCTGTCCCAGCCAGCCGTTGCCTATTTGGTCGGAATAGTAGCTGCGCTGCCAAACAAGGGGAAGCGGGGAATCAAAGGCAAAGTCGGTCTCGGTATCGTCAAATAGAACTTTGATACCAAGCACTGCGTTTACGGGGTTACCAACATTTGTGGCAGCAGCTACTTTACAAGGAATACAGTGGCCATGACCTGAGGTAACTATCCCACCATCGAAGCCCATACCCATCCCGCCGCTGAAACCGCTAACCATTTTACGGGAAGGGGGTTTAGGACCCGGCTGACCAGGAATCATGGATGCGAGGGAAACCAGTTCGGATATGGCATCAACTGCATCGGCTGCAGCGGAATCAGGCGCAACTATGGAAAGGGCAGTGGAAGCAACATCGGCAACCATTTCTATCACATCGACCGGACCGGCTGCATTGGTCAGCGGCTCAGGTGGATTGGCAGAGCCTTGAGACACCATGGCCGGTGCGGCTGGTTTAGGAATGAGAACACCGAAAGTGTTACCGAAAGAGGCCATGCGCTTACTCCCTCCATCGAGATTCTATTGCTTTTGGAATGAAAAACCTGAGATCTCCACAGGCTTGAAGATTAAGTCAAAATGAATCTGACATTTTAAAATGAGTTCGTTTTCGCTGATTATAACAAACAACATACAGCAAATAAATTGTATTATAAGACAGTAAAATAATAAAAAATGTTCCGTAAATATCTTTTTTTCATAACCAAATTGCCTTACCTATTATTTTAAATAGAAAAAAATATATTAATACATAAACCAAAATTATGGTAAAGTATATACAGAGCAGCCATATTAGATATGTTTTAAGGCAAAGGCATAATCAATACCTTAAGTAACTTTATTTTTTGTTAATTTTACATTATGTGATTGTTATTTATGCAGCAGATGAGCACCTACTTTTTCGGAAAATTAAATCAATCTCGTGATTTTATTGTTTCTGAAAATCTCCAAGCTAACGATAAAAACTTTTGGGATGGATGGTTTGGTCGTTGTACTAACCAAGACAAATTAATTCCATTTACCCGAAAGGCTTTTTTTGTATCGCGAATATGGCTGTTTTGCGTTAAACTGCCTGCGAGCATAACCTATACAGGTATAACAGCCCTTAGCTCGGACCAAACAGGTCGACAATATCCCTTTGTATTATTTCAAAAGCCTTGCACCCCTTCCGAATTGTTAGAATCTATTAATTTTCTTTATGGAAATATAGATTTTTTTAACCAAGCATTGATTAATGGTAAATGTGTTTTAAAAGATTGCTTAGATACAATTCACAAGCCTGCCAATCCACTATCTGAATCTTTCCTCATTTTTTTATCCAAAACAGATAATATCGGTAGCTTTTGGATGGAATGCGAAAGTGGTAACCATATAGAAAGAGACGGGGAGCCGACATGTTCCCTGTTTAATAAAATATTTGGATTATAAGTAGATGAGTACATTTCCCCTATGGGCTGAACCAATTTCCGCCGACACCCCTGAAGGGGTAAATATTGAATACGATAGCCGCTTTTTAGAGCTTCAAAGCGCTGTCGAAGGAAAACCGGAAAGGCAATATGGCGACACCATCATCCCTGCAGAAGAGCCTGATTGGGCAACAGTAGAGAAGCTATGTAATCAACTGTTGGTTGAATCAAAAGACCTCCATGTTTTAGCCTATTACACACAGGCTCTTACCGCAAAACACGGGCTGGTTGGCTTTTGCGCCGGCTGCGAAGCCATCAAAACCAATGTGGATTTATATTGGAAATCCCTATATCCCAAACTCGAAGATGAGGACGGCGAACCCGACCCGTTTTATCGAATCAATGCGCTAAGTGCATTCACGACACTTGATGGTATTGCCAAAGAAGTATTTTCATCCAAGTTATTAGTAAACGGTCTGACCCAACAGCCTATTACCGTTAAAGAAGCAGTTTCCGTTTTGCAAGGCAATGATCCGCAAAGCTATCCGGGCGGCAAAGAGCGATTGATGCTTGATATCAGGGTAAGCGCTGATACCGGCAAGCCGGAATTGATTGCCTTGATCCAAGCATTGGATTATCTGAAAGATATTCAAAACACTTTCTCAACTCAGCTGCAAGATGAACATTCGCTTAATTTTGAAGTGATTCAAAAGCCACTTACCCTCATTCACAAAGCCGTCAATTACAACGATGGAAGCACCCCGCAGCTGCAACAGGCAGAACAAACAGAACAGCCTGTTGAAACACCCGTTTCGACTGTTGCCCAAGAGCAGTCAACCCTTCAAGAAGCGGATGCTTGGCGTCGTCTGAATATCAAAAATCGTGCTGATGTCGATTTGGCTTTGGAAAAAATCTGCATCTACTTTGAAACGCTGGAACCCAGCCACCCTGCCCCACTATTTATTCGTAGGGTACAGCGACAAATGAATATGAACTTCTACGACATCATGAAAGATATTAGTCCTGAAAGCATTGCCAATCTGGAAGTTTTGATCGGTAAGCCGGACGAAGAAACTGGAACTTCCAACGAATAAGGTAGTCTATCCGCAATAGTGAAATTCGTTTAAATAAACAACTTTTATCATTTAAAGGTCATTGAATATGTCACGAAACAAATCATCCGGACAAAAATTTATTGCCCGCAACCGGGCTCCTCGCGTACAGATTGAGTACGATGTAGAACTTTACGGCTCTGAGAAAAAAATTGAACTTCCATTCGTTATGGGTGTGATGGCGGATTTGGTCGGTAAACCCGTAGAGCCGCTACCTGAATTGGCCGAACGCAAATTTTTGGAAATTGACGTAGATAATTTCGATGAGCGTATGAAAGCCCTCAAACCTCGTGTGGCATTCAATGTAAAAAACACGCTTACTGGTGAAGGCAATCTGAATGTAGAGCTTGAATTGGAAAGCATGGATGATTTCTCCCCTGCAGCAATCGCCAAAAAAGTAGGTCCTTTAAATGAACTCCTACAAGCGCGCACAGAGCTTGCCAACCTGCTTTCATATATGGATGGTAAGAGTGGTGCCGAAGAATTAATCGGAAAAGTCTTGGGAGACAGCGAGCTGCTGAAAAGCCTTGCAGCTGCACCTAAAGCGGCTTCCAAAGACGAGCAGTAATTTCAGATGAAATCAATAAAGTGAGCGTGAATCATGACTGAAAAGCAATTAGATATCCAAGGGGATAGCGGCGCGAAAAGCGTATTTGCCGCAAATGAATTTGAACAGCTGCTGCAAAAAGAATTCAAACCCAAAACCGAAGAAGCCAAAAGTGCTGTAAATAATGCTGTGGCAACCCTTGCACAACAGGCCTTGCAAAATGCCATTACTATTTCAGACGACACTTATCAAACTATCGAAGCAATTATTGCCGAGCTCGACAGAAAACTCTCCGAACAGATCAATTTGATTCTGCATCATGAAGATTTCCAAAAGCTGGAAGGCGAATGGCGCGGTCTGCATCATTTAGTTACAAACACCGAAACTGATACTTTGTTGAAAATCAAGGTATTGCCCATTTCTAAAAAAGAAGTTGCCCGCAACTTAAAACGCTTCAAAGGTACCGCTTGGGATCAAAGCCCCCTATTCAAACGCATTTATGAAGAAGAATATGGTCAATTTGGTGGCGAACCTTTTGGCTGTTTGATTGGCGATTACTATTTTGATCACTCTGCACCTGATGTAGAAATGCTCAATAGTCTTGAAAAAATTGCCGCCGCCGCACACTGCCCATTTATTGCCGGCGCATCGCCCAAATTAATGCAAATGGAGTCTTGGCAAGAATTGGCTAATCCTCGTGATTTAAGCAAAATTTTCCAAAATGCCGAGTATGCCCCATGGCGCAGCCTGCGTGATTCCGAAGATTCGCGTTACATCGGTTTGGCTCTGCCACGTTTCTTATCCCGCCTGCCTTACGGTGCTACGACGAATCCTGTCGATGAATTCGACTTCGAGGAAGAAACAGAAGGCGCGGATCACAATAAATACACATGGGCCAACGCGGCTTATGCAATGGCGGTAAATATTAACCGTTCATTCAAATATTATGGTTGGTGTACCTCTATCCGCGGCGTTGAGTCCGGCGGTATTGTTGAAAACCTTCCCTGCCACACTTTCCCGACAGATGACGGCGGCGTGGATATGAAATGTCCAACCGAAATCGCTATCAGCGATCGCCGCGAAGCCGAATTGGCAGCGCTGGGCTTCATGCCGTTGATTCACCGTAAAAATACCGACTTGGCTGCGTTTATTGGCGCCCAGTCGCTGCACAAACCGTCTGAATATTATGATCCGGATGCTACCGCTAATGCCCGCTTGTCTGCGCGTCTGCCTTACCTGTTTGCGTGCTGTCGTTTCGCCCACTATCTGAAATGTATCGTACGCGACAAAGTCGGTTCATTCCGCGAACGTGAAGACATGGAGCGTTGGTTAAACGAATGGATCATGAATTATGTAGATGGAGACCCGATTAACTCCACTCAAGAAACAAAAGCCCGTAAACCGTTGGCCGCTGCTGAAGTGGTTGTGGAAGAAGTTGAAGACAATCCCGGATATTACACTTCCAAATTCTTCCTGCGTCCGCACTACCAACTCGAAGGCCTTACCGTTTCGTTGCGCTTGGTTTCCAAACTTCCTTCGGCTAAACAGGAATAGTCGGGTTTGGTTTATTTAGGTGGGCATACTCATGCCCTGTTGTTAAATCCCTTAATTTTTTAACCTTTTAACAAGGAGAGTAAAAGCATGGCTATTGATATGTTCATGAAAGTTGAAGGTGTTAACGGCGAATCAAAAGATTCCAACCACAAAGACTGGACCAACATCGAAAGTTTTGACTGGGGTGCCGAGCAACCCGGTTCGATGACCAGCGGTGGTGGCGGTGGTGCCGGCAAAGTCAATTTCAATGACTTGACCGTAGTTGCCGCTATTGATAAAGCCGCTCCAACCATTCTGAAAAACTGCGCTACCGGTCAACACTTGAGCAAAGTAGAAATTTCCGTATGCAAAGCCGGTGGCGAACAAATCGAATATTCGCGTACCACTTTGGAAGATGTCTTGGTAACCGGCGTGAAATTCATCGGCGTACAAGACAACGATGCGCTGAAAATGCGTTACTCATTCCAAGCTGCCAAAGTGAAAAACCAATATTGGGAGCAAACCGATAAAGGTTCTAAAGGCGCTGAAGTTCAAATGGCCTTCAACATCAAAGAAAACAAATCCGCATAACCACTATGCGCATTTAACTGCAGAAGCCTGGCTTAAAAGGCGTTTTAAGTCAGGCTTTATTACAATAAATTTGCTTTTCAGACGACCTCTGTCCTCCTGAAAAGTTAATCGGGTTTCGACTATTACACACTTTATACAAATAAATAAGGAGTTGCTGAGATGGATTTGAAAACTAAATTAACGGACATGATTGAGCTTGTACGTTCAAATCCTGACAATCAGGAACATCGTTTGGCATTGATTCAATATCTCTGTCTGAGTGTAAAATGGGAACAGGCTTTAAAGCAAATCGGGCAATACCAAAAACTGTTTCCCGATACTCAAAAGCCCCTGATGCTCTACCTTATTGAAAACATTTCTGCCGAAATACGTCGCCAGGCAGTTTTGGAAACACAGCAGAAACCTAAAACTCTGGAACAGCACGCCAGCAAACTCGATATTCTTCAAAAACAACTCTCTTTAGTCGCTCATGTTGCAGAGAAAAAAAGCTCTGCCCTTACTGCCGACTATGAAGCCTTATCCGACTGTATCGATGGCACACCAGCGCACATCACTTATCTTCTAGCAGATAAATCAGTTGCTGAAACCGACAGCAACTGGATTATGGACGGCGACGTGCGTACTGCTTTTGTTTATGAATTCTTCTATCAAGGCCACTACTATTGGCAAACCTGGGACTCTATTGAAAGTATAGCTTTCAAAGCACCAAGCTCGTTGCTCGACATCATCTGGAGGTCGTCTGAAATCAAATTTACCGACGGCGAATGCATCCAATGTACCAGTCCTGCCCGTTATGCCGTTTTACCGGATGCAGAATGGTCGGACATGTTAATGAAATGTTCGCAAACAGACTGGATAGAAGTAGCCGAACAGCTCTTTACAGGCATGGGTCAAAAAACCCTGTATACCGACAGCCATGATTTTGGTCTCTTGGATATTCGTAATATCAAATTCGGACAACAGCGTTAAACCTTATCCATCCTCCGACTACCGCAATCAATCATGTCGCAATTCAGAAACCAGCTGCTGCCTTCTTTGTTTGACAGACTGACAGATGAAGAGCCGCGCAAGAAGAAAGAAGCACGCCCAGATCAGGTCATCAATCTTGATCAATATCGGCAGGCTGTTCTGCGCGATATTCTTTACCTGCTGAATACCTGTAATATGCAAGCGGAAAGCATGGAGAAAGATCTGCCTGCAAATGTACGCTCTTCCACACTCAATTACGGTATTCCGCCTCTGTCGGGAGTAAATTTCTCCGACATAGAATGGCAGGACGTAGAACAAAATATCAAACAGGCCATCATCGACTTCGAACCACGTCTCGAAAGCAAAACCCTGCAAGTTATCGTGAATACCGTAGACGATGATGACGATGCTTTACACAACAAACTCATTATTGAAATCAAAGGTTACCTGAAACTCAATCCTTATCCCAAAGAGTTCCTGTTGCGAACCAGTATGGATGTTGAAACAGGGTTGTTTGACTTATTAGATGGGGGAAATAGGTCTTGAATAACAAATTATTGTCTTACTACAATAAAGAACTGACCTTCCTGAAGGAAATGGGCAGGGAATTTGCACAGCAATATCCCAAAATTGCCTCCCGATTGGCACTGGATACAACCGACATCCCCGACCCTTATATCGAAAGGCTATTGGAAGGTGTAAGCTTTCTCACTGCACGCACCCAGCTCAAGCTGGATGCGGAATATCCCCGTTTCGTACAAAGAATCTTGGAAGTCGTTTACCCTGACTTCATCAATCAGAAACCGGCAGCAGCTATTGTCAATTTGGAACCTACCGGTCAATACAACGCCGACGTTATCAATCTGCTGGAACGTGGCAGAGTATTGCGGTCATTACCTATCGATGAATTCAAGGTAAGTTGTCCGTTTTCTGTAACTAAAACTACTGAAATCCTGCCTTTACACATAGAAAAAGCCAAATATACCGATTCCCTCGGCTATTTACCAAGCACGCTTCCTGCGCTCAAGGCATCTTCCGGAAAAAAAGTGCAATCCGCCTTGCGTTTGGACTTCTCGCTCAGCGTACCGAGTGCATGTTCGGAAATGTTGCCGGATGAATTATCTGTGTTTTTAGGTACGGAGCTTTCTAAGTCATCTGCACTGCTGTTTTTACTCGCCTCCGAATGCGTAGGCGTCGTTTGCCACAGCTATGAAAATCCCAAACAATGGTATTACCCCTTATCCTCCAAACCGGAACATCGGGGATTTCGGGAAGATGAAGCCTTATCGTTTAATTTGGACAAATCAGTCAGCGCATTCCGAATTATGCAAGAATACGCGCGACTGCCGGAAAAATTCCTGTTTATCGCTCAAAAAGATATCAAACAGGCTGTCCGTCAGGCTGAGAATGACGGACATTTACCCAAAGTACCCGAACATTTGGAAGAAATCGTAAACGACAAGGGCGTCAATAAAAAAATCATTACTTACCGCAAACGCTATTTCAGTCTTTCATTTTTATTCAGCAACAAAATACCTGAATTGACAGAACTGATCGGCGTAGAGGATTTCTCCGTCAATGCGGTGCCTGTGGTGAATCTATTCAGAAAAAAAAGCTCCCGCTTTCCTGTAAATATCCAAGATCAGGAACACCACGTCATCATCGACCGTACGCAACCTTTGAATTATGAAGTCTACGCCATCGAACAAGTAAAAGGCTTCGACACCAACAACCGTCAAACCGTTGCATTTTCGCCGATGTACAAAGCGCCGGATATGGGACTTTTCCCTGAAACCCAAACCCAACATGCTTATTTTTCAGCTCGCCGCGCAGACAGAGTTCCATCGGAAAATTCTGTCAAAAATGGCTTCCGTTCTTCCTATTTGGGCAGCGAAGTGTTTTTGTCTCTAGCCGACAATCGGGATTACGCCTTCAATTCCGGCATACAGCATCTTTCTGTGGACGCTTGGTGCACCAGCAGGGATTTACCGCTGATGATGCCACGCGACGGAGAGTCCGATTTCCTGATTGAAGGTTTCCTGCCGGTTAATTCTATTAAGTTGATTTCTAAGTTAACGCGTCCTCAAGCAGCAGTGAGTGAAGACCGAACGCTTTGGTCGTTTTTAAACCAATTAAGCTTGAACTATCTGTCATTATTAAATGTCGATCAGGAAGATGCACCGGTTACCTTAAAAGAGCTTTTAATGGTGTTTGTTTCTTCCGAAAATGATTTGCTGAAAAAACAGATTGAATCGATTACGCGTGTTGAGACCTCCACTGTGAACAAAGTAGTCCGTCATTATGGAGTCGCAGCTCCTGTTCGAGGCATCAAAATCACGGTTACATTGGATGAAGCGCAATTGGGCGGCATCCATCCCTTCCTATTCGGCTCGGTTTTAAACCATTACTTCCAACGTTTGGTGTCGATTAACTCATTCATACAACTGCAAATTGACACGCTCCAACAAGGACATATGGCCACTTGGCCGACTGCTGTTGGAGAGAGGGTAATCGTATGAGTCCGGTTAACGCTCAAACAGATTTTGGCGACGCATTGGACGATACATGGGATGAAAAACTGACTGGCTTGTTAAACAAGGTCGCATCTCAACCGTATAAATACGATTATTTTTCACTCTTGCGCCAGCTTGAATCGGTCAAATTTATTACCGGCGGAAAATTATTAGGCAAAGCCGTCAGCCCGAAAATGGAAAAAATAAGGATTCGCCAAGAGCCATCACTTATTTTTGCTCCGCGCAACATCCAGTCGGTTGCCCTATCGCCGCGTTATGTGGAAATTTCTATCAACGGATTCGGTTTGTTCGGACCATCTGGTCCTCTGCCTTTGCATTTGACCGAATATGCCTATGAGCGCCAACACCAGCACGGCGACCGAGCATGGACCGGTTTTGCCAATATGTTGCAACACCGTCTGGCTGTCTTGTTCTATCGGGCATGGGCCAACGCTCAAAGCATTACTTCTTTAGACAAAAATGCTGAAGACCGTTTTGGGAAATATATCGCTAGTTTCAATGGTCTGGATACACCAGCCATACATAATAAAGGCTTAATCCACGAATTCGCCAAACGTTATTTTGCCGGTCTGCTGATGAAACAGAGTCGGTCGGCAGCCAATCTTCAACAACTGCTGAACCGTTATTTCAAAGTTCCCGTTACCATTCAAACCAATGTCGGGTATTGGGTTGAGGTTGCGGAAGAAAAAACGCAAATCGGCATCATGGGTAACTATACGCTGGGAGATGGCTTGCTGCTGGGTGACAAGCTTTACGATGTTCAAAGTAAATTCCGCATCATCATCGGCCCACTTACCCTACCCGCTTACCGATCATTCTTTAAAGACGGCATCAATACTGCCCGTTTACGCGAGTGGGTACGGCTGTTTGCCGCAGATGAATATGAATGGGATATACAGCCTGTTTTAATGCAAAAAGAAGTACCGCTTATGGACTTAGGCGGACAAACCCAACTCGGCTTAACAACTTGGCTGGGGAATGTTTCCCGTGATGCCGAAGACTTGATCGTCAGCAACCATTAAACAGCTTTTTCAGACGACCCCTTTGTTGGGAAAAGCTTCTTTCAAACTATTTTTAGACATACTTGGAATAACTCAATTAAGGACACATCATGTCAAACATCAGCCGCAGCGTATTATTTGGCAAGTTGAATACCACCTTGTATAAAACTCTGGAAAATGCCTACACCTTCTGCCGTCTTCGTGAAAACAGCTACGTTGAGCTGGTTCACTGGCTTCATTCTCTGTTGCAAACCGAGAAAACCGATATCTTCTGCCTGATCAACAGTTTTAATTTAGACGAAGCCAGAGTCCGCAAAGATGTATTGACAGCAGTTGAAAAACTTCCTGCCGGCTCGACTGCCGTTATCGATTTTTCCGAACATATCCAAATCCTTGTCGAGCAAACTTGGACATACAGCTCGCTCAAATTCGGTACCGACAAAATCCGTACCGCTCATATTTTCTACACCATTCTGGAAAATAAAACTTTGCAGAGTATTGTGGCCAATATTTCATCTGAGTTCCTCAAAATCAAACCTGAAACATTGGCAAACAATATCATCGCTATTACTGCGAACTCTGAAGAAAATCTCGATGTTACGCAAAATGCTTTATCTTCGGAGCCTAATGCTACCCACAAAGAAAGTGCCTTGGCCAAATACGGCAGCAATCTCACTGAAAAAGCTAAAAATGGTGAAATAGATCCCCTTACCGGTCGCGATGCCGAAATCAGGCAAATGATCGACATCCTGATGCGCCGCCGTCAAAACAATCCGATTCTCACAGGTGAAGCCGGTGTTGGTAAGACAGCCGTCGTCGAAGCATTGGCATTGCGTCTGGCTGCCGGAGATGTTCCGCCCGGATTGAAAGACGTTCAATTAATCCTGCTGGATATCGGTTTGCTTAAAGCAGGTGCCAGCGTTAGCGGAGAATTTGAATCACGCCTTAGAGCAGTGATGGATGAAGTGGAATCCAGTCCTACCCCCATTGTGCTCTTCATCGATGAAATCCATACCTTGATCGGTGCAGGCGGTGCAGCCGGTACAGGCGATGCAGCCAACCTGCTCAAACCTGCGCTGGCACGAGGCAAACTGCGTACCATCGGCGCGACAACATGGGCAGAGTACAAAAAATATTTTGAAAAAGACCCTGCCTTAACCCGTCGTTTCCAAGTAGTGCAAGTGGATGAGCCCGATGAAAACAAAGCCATCAGCATGCTTAGGGCATTGAATGCTTCTTTGGAAAAACACCATAACGTGATTATTCTCGATGAAGCAATTCAGGCAGCCGTGAAACTTTCCCACCGCTACATCCCTGCACGCCAACTTCCCGATAAAGCTGTCGGCTTGATTGATACTGCCTGCGCGCGAGTTGCAGTCAGTCAGCATGCTGTGCCCGGCAGTATCGAGTTTCTGCGCAAGAAATCCGAAGCATTAAAGCTTGAACAAGCAAATTTGGAACGTGAGAAAAAACTTAGTTTCGATTCTGAAACACGGATAACCAATATCGGTAAAGAACTGACTGAAGTTGAAGGTCGTCTGAAAAAATTAGAAGACAGATGGAAATCTGAAACAGACTTGGTTACCGAACTATTAGATGTGCGCGAACAAATCATGCAAGCGGAAGAAGGAACGGCTGAGAAAGAAACTAAGCAGCTGTACACCCGCCAAAAAGAGTTGGTTAACAAACTGAAAAAACTGCAAGGCATCCAACCACTGGTTATGCCTTTAGTGGATAGCCGTACCGTTGCCGACGTTGTAGCTGACTGGACAGGTATTCCCGTTGGCAAAATGATGAAAGACGAAGTTGAGGCCGTCTTGCAACTTGCCGATACTTTAAACAAACGTATCATTGGTCAGCGTCACGGTTTGGATGCAATCGCCCGTCGTATTCAAACATCACGTGCGAATCTAGATAACCCCAACAAACCTATCGGCGTTTTCATGTTGGCAGGTCCTTCCGGCGTGGGTAAAACCGAAACGGCATTGGCTCTAGCTGATACATTATACGGCGGTGAACAAAACGTAATTACCATCAATATGAGTGAATATCAGGAAGCTCATACCGTATCCACCCTGAAAGGCGCGCCTCCGGGCTATGTCGGTTATGGTGAAGGCGGCGTACTGACCGAAGCCGTACGACGCAAACCTTATAGCGTCATCTTGCTTGATGAAGTAGAGAAAGCACATCCGGATGTGCATGAAATCTTTTTCCAAGTATTCGACAAAGGCTGGATGGAAGATGGTGAAGGCCGTTATATCGATTTCAAAAATACCATCATTATCCTGACTACTAATGTAGGTACGGATTTGATTATGGATATGTGTGATGACCCTGAAATGCTGCCTACTCCGGAAGGCTTAACCAAAGCCTTACGCGCCCCTATGTTGAAAACTTTTCCTGCCGCGCTATTAGGTCGTATGCAAGTGATTCCTTACTATCCGCTATCTGACGATATGCTCTCAAAAATTGTGGAATTGCAATTAGGCCGTATCGTAGATCGAATTAAAGATAACCATGATATCGACCTGCATTACACGCCTGAAGTGCTCAAGCTGATTACTTCGCGCTGCACAGAAGTTGAGTCAGGTGGTCGCATGATTGATGCGATTCTGACCAATACGGTTTTACCGCAAATCAGTCGGGAACTGCTTACTTCTGCAACTCAAGGCAAACAAATTTTAAGCGTAAATATTGATGCAAGTAATCATGACTTTACTTATCAATATAAATATAAACTTCGCAAGAAAAATACTTTATAATTCCAGGCTAAATCAGAAAATTTAGT
>FLRW01001012.1_pt1 | contig 12475 bp, 10 predicted proteins | sample 1550421 | NCBI WGS metagenome assembly FLRW01 (sample SAMEA4031753, study PRJEB14383) | metagenome | biome: human; feature: oral; material: saliva | place: Philippines | collected 2014
GCGCAGCGCGTACCCGATGCACTTGCCGAGTTGGGCGAACTGGTGAAACAGCCCGATGCAAACGTGATCAAACTGCCGAACATCAGCGCATCCGTACCGCAACTGACTGCAGCGATTAAAGAATTGCAGTCTAAAGGCTTTGCCGTTCCCGACTATCCCGCCGACCCGCAAACCGATGAAGAAAAAGCCGTGCGCGAACGTTACGACCGCATCAAAGGCAGCGCGGTCAACCCCGTTTTGCGTGAAGGCAACTCCGACCGCCGCGCGCCTAAGGCAGTGAAAAACTTTGCGAAAAAAAATCCGCACAGCATGGGCGCATGGGCGAAAGACTCCAAAACCCACGTTGCCACCATGCAAAGCGGCGACTTTTTCCATAACGAACAATCCGTTACCGTACCCGATGCGACTTCCGTATCCATCGTGTTCACCGACAAACAAGGCAACAAAAAAGAGCTGCGCGAGCCCGTCGCCCTGAAAGCCGGCGAAATCATCGACGCAACCGTGATGAGCAAAAAAGCCCTGCTCGCCTTCCTTGCCGAGCAAGTAAAAGACGCGAAAGCAAAAGGCGTATTGTTCTCGCTGCACATGAAAGCCACCATGATGAAAGTGTCCGACCCGATTATCTTCGGACACGCCGTCAAAGTGTTCTTTGCGCCCGTCTTTGAAAAATTCGGCGACAAACTGGCTGCCGCCGGCGTCAACGTCAACAACGGCTTCGGCAACCTGCTGGCCAATCTGGACAAACTGGATGCGGACACCCGCGCCGCCGTCGAAGCCGAAATCGTCGCCGTTTACGCCGCCAACCCCGATTTGGCGATGGTCGATTCCGACAAAGGCATCACCAACCTGCACGTCCCCAGCGACGTCATCGTCGATGCTTCCATGCCTGCGATGATTCGTAACTCCGGTCGTATGTGGGACAAAAACGGCAAAGCGCAAGACACCAAAGCCGTGATTCCCGACAGCAGCTACGCAGGCGTTTATCAGGCAACCATCGACTTCTGCCGCGAACACGGCGCGTTCGACCCGACAACCATGGGTACCGTTCCCAACGTCGGTCTGATGGCGCAGGCGGCCGAAGAATACGGTTCGCACAATAAAACTTTCGAAATCGAAGCCGACGGTCAGGTTCAAGTCATTGATGCGGCGGGCAAAGTCCTGATGCAGCACGACGTTGAAGCAGGCGACATTTGGCGTATGTGCCAAACCAAAGACGCGCCCGTCAAAGACTGGGTACAACTCGCCGTCAACCGCGCCCGCCTGAGCAACACGCCCGCCGTGTTCTGGCTCGACGAAAACCGTCCGCACGATAAAAGCCTGCTTGTTAAAGTTAAAGCCTACCTTGCCGAACTGGATACCAACGGCCTCGACATCCGTGTCCTCGCTCCCGAAGAAGCCGCTAAGTTCAGCTTGGGTCGTCTGAAAAACGGCGAAGACACCATTTCCGTAACCGGCAACGTCTTGCGCGATTATCTGACCGATCTGTTCCCGATTTTGGAACTCGGCACCAGCGCGAAAATGCTGTCTATCGTTCCATTAATGAACGGCGGCGGTATGTTTGAAACCGGTGCGGGTGGCTCCGCACCGAAACACGTCCAACAGTTCCTCGAAGAAAACCATCTGCGCTGGGACTCTTTGGGCGAATTCCTCGCGCTCGCCGTATCGTTTGAACATCTGGCGCAAAAAACCGGCAACACCAAAGCCCAAGTCCTCGCCGATACGCTCGATGCCGCTACCGAAAAACTGCTGTTGAACGACAAATCGCCCAAACGCAAAGCAGGCGAACTCGACAACCGCGGCAGCCATTTCTACCTGACGCTCTACTGGGCGCAAGAGCTGGCAGCGCAGGATAAAGACGCAGAACTGAAAGCAGCGTTTGCGCCGTTGGCAGAAACCCTGACCGCCGACGAGGCGAAAATCGTTGCCGAACTTTCTGCCGTACAAGGCAAAGCAGCCGACATCGGCGGCTACTACGCCCCCGACGCTGCAAAAGCCGCCCAAGCCATGCGTCCGAGCGAAACGTTCAATCAGGCATTGGCAAAGCTGTAAAAGTATTACGGTAAAACTGTAAACATGAAAGGTCGTCTGAAAACCTGTATGCAAAGGTTTTCAGACGACCTTTTGGGTACTTAGTTTTTATTTTTCGTCATTACCACGCAGTCTGAAAGCTGGTTTTGAATTTTACCGACGATTTGCCAATATCTCTTTCTTAGGATTTCCAATAAATTCCGGCTTGCGCGTAAATGATGGCTGGTGGCAGACAAGGGGTTAAAAAGAAGTGAACCTTGCCATTTACTATAAAACGCCGGACTCAAGAATCCTGCCTACGGATGAAAAGGGCTGTGATAAAATCTTTGCGTTTTCACTATCCCTTTCAGACGACCTTTTTATGTTGAACCCATCCCGAAAACTCGCCGAACTTGTCCGTATTTTGGAAGAGGGCGGCTATATTTTTGCCGGCGATCCCGTGCAGGCGACGGAGGCGTTGCGTCATGTCGAGGGCGGCGTAGAAGGAAAAATCATCCGCCGCGCGGAGATGATAGACAGAGACCGCCGGCTTCGGCATACCTTGGAACAAGTACGGACCGGGTCGTTTTGGCTGTGGGTCGTGGCGGCGACGATGATGTTTAGCGGCGGATTTTCCGGCACTTACCTTCTGATGGACAGCCAAGGGCTGAATTTTTTCCTGATTTTGGCGGGCGTGTTGGGTATGAATACGCTGATGTTGGCGGTATGGCTGGCAACGTTGTTCCTACGCGTGAAAGTGGGGCGGTTTTTCAGCAGTCCCGCGACGTGGTTTCGGGGTAAAGACCCCGTCAATCAGGCGGTGTTTCGGCTGTATGCGGACGAATGGCGGCAGCCTTCGGCGCGTTGGATCGCCGGCGCGACTTCACACAGTCTATGGCTCTGCACACTGAGCGGGATGTTGGTGTCGGTCTTACTGCTGCTTTTGGTGCGTCAATATACGTTCAACTGGGAAAGCACGCTGTTGACCAATGCCGCTTCGGTGCGCGCGGTAGAGATGCTGGCATGGCTGCCGTCGAAACTCGGTTTCCCTGCGCCCGACGCGCGGGCGGTGGTCGAAGGTCGTCTGAACGGCAACATCGCCGATGCGCGCGCATGGTCGGGCTTGTTGGTCGGCAGCATTGCCTGCTACGGCATCCTGCCGCGCCTGCTGGCTTGGGCGGTGTGCAAAATCTTTTTGAAAACAAACCAAAGCAAGCTGGATTTGGAGAGGCCTTATTATCAGGCGGTCATCCGCCGTTGGCAGAACAAAATCGTCGATGCGGACACGCGTCGGGAAACCGTGTCCGCCGTTTCCCCGAAAATCACCTTAAACGACGCGCCCAAGTGGGCAGTCATGCTGGAAACCGAATGGCACGAAGGTACATGGTTTGCGGGCAGACTGGCGCAGGAATGGCTGGATAAAGGCGTGGCGGTGAATCGGGAAGAGGTTGCCGCTTTGGAGGCGGAATTGAAACAGAAACCCGCCCAGCTCCTCATCGGCGTGCGCGCGGAAACCGTCCCCGACCGCGGCGTGTTGCGGCAGATTGTCCGACTTTCGGAAGCGGCGCAGGGCGGGGCAGTGGTACAGCTTCTGACGGAGCGGCCGCTTTCAGACGACCTGTCCGAAACATTGAACCACTGGCGCAACGCGCTGGCAGAGTGCGACGTGGCATGGCTGGAACCTGACAAGGCGGCGCAGGAAGGTCGTCTGAAAAGCCAATAAACGTACTTGAAATGTTCTGTTAAGCCGCCATCCTGAAAAAGGTCGTCTGAAAATCCATTCTCTCAAAATATGATGAACAACCAACCCCTTTCACTCGCCGTCGTCGGGCACACCAATACCGGCAAAACCTCGCTCCTGCGCACCCTGTTGCGCGACAGCGGGTTCGGTGAAGTCAAAAACGCCCCGTCCACCACGCGCCATGTCGAAGAAGCCGCGATTACCGACGGCGCCGACACGCTGCTGTACCTGTACGATACGCCCGGACTCGAAGACGCCGGCGGCGTTTTGGATTGGCTGGAAACCCACACGGATGCACGCGCCGACGGCATCGAGCGTCTGCAACAGTTCCTCGACAGCCACGGCGCGCATCACGATTTCAACCAAGAAGCCAAAGTGCTGCGGCAGCTTTTGCAAAGCGACATGGCGTTGTACGTCATCGACGCGCGCGAGCCCGTCCTCGACAAATATCGGGATGAATTGACCATCCTTTCATGGTGCGCCAAACCGGTTATGCCCGTGTTCAACTTTACCGGCGGACAACTTCCCGAAGCGTGGACAACCATGTTGGCGCGCCGCAACCTGCACGTTTTCGCAGGGTTCGACACCGTCGCTTTCGATTTTGAAGGCGAATTGAACCTATGGAACAAGCTCGCCACCATGCTGCCGCAACACGACATCATCGACCGCCTGACTGCCTCCCGCCGCCGCGAATGGACGCGTCTGGACAAAGAAGCGCGGCACGAAATCGCAGGTTTCCTGCTCGATGTGGCAGCCTTCACGCAGGAAATCGACGAAAACGACGACCCCGCGCCCGTCCTGCAAACCATGCAGGCAGAAATACGTCAGCTCGAACGACAGATGCAGCAGCGGCTGTTTGCCCTCTACCGCTTCTACCACAGCGAAATCGACGGCGGCGACTGGGTACCCAAAGCCTTCCATCAAGACCCGTTCGACAGCGAATTGCTCAAGCAATACGGCATCCGTACCGGCACGGGCGCGGCAACCGGCGCGCTCATCGGCTTGGGGCTGGACATCGCCACGCTCGGCGGTTCGCTCGGCTTGGGTACGGCAATCGGCGGCTTTTTGGGCGGTATCCTGCCCAATACCCGCACCATTTCCGACAAGCTCACAGGCCGCCAAACCCTGCACACCGACCCCGAAACCCTGACCCTGCTCGCCGCCCGCGCCCTCGATTTGCTCCACATCCTGCAAACGCGCGGCCATGCGGCGCAATCGCAGGTCGAGTTGCACAGCCGCAAAGCGCCCTGGACGCCGGACAAACTCCCGTCCGAACTCAACAAAGCGCGCAGCAGGTGGAAATGGTCGTCCCTCAACACCCACCTCCCCGAAACCAGCCGCGCCGAACGCGAGGAATATACGGAAAGTTTGAGCCAGAAATTGGGCGGATAAAAAATCAAAGGTCGTCTGAAACCTTAACTCCAGGCTTTCAGACGACCTTTGCCATATCTGCAACCTCCCCCACTCTACTAAATGTAGCGGGCCGAAAATCCAAAAAAACGCCGCAGCGTGGATTTTACCCGCAACAACACAATACCGAATTGAAAAAGGTCGCCTGAAAAGTCGGAATATAGGTTTGAGGAAACTTGCTATATCCGTTTTCAGACGACCTTTTTACAAAGACAGTGCATTGCGCCGTCAAACTTTCGTGTAACGAGACAAACCCAAATCATCGCTGCCGATTTCGGTTTCCTTACCGCAGACTATATCGGCGGTCAGTTTGGCAGAGCCGAGCGACATGGTCCAACCCAAAGTCCCGTGTCCTGTGTTCAGAAACAAGTTTTCCAATGGTGTTTTGCCGATAAGCGGCGTGCTGTCGGGCGTCATCGGCCGTAACCCGCTCCAAAATTCCGCCTGCTGCAAATCTCCGCCGCCCGGGAAAAGGTCGTTGACGACCAATGCCAAAGTAGCACGGCGTTTTTCAGATAAATGCAATCCGTAACCTGACAACTCCGCCATACCGCCGACGCGGATGCGTTTGTCGAAGCGGGTGATGGCAACTTTGTATGTTTCATCAAGAACGGTGGAAACCGGTGCTTTTTCATCATGAACGACAGGGACGGTCAATGAATAGCCTTTTACCGGATAAATCGGCAAATCCCAGCCCAAATCCTCCAAAACCGTTCTGCTGAAACAGCCTAAGGCGCATACGAATGCGTCTGCCCCGAACTGTCCTTGATCGGTTTCAACGGCGGTAGCGCGGCATCGGTCGTGTAAGATGCGGCGGATGTGATGTCCGAATTCAAAACGCACGCCTTTCTGTATGCACAAATCGCGCAGTTTTCGGGTAAACAGACGGCAATCGCCGGTGGCATCGGCAGGAAGGTGCAATCCGCCTGCGATTTTAGGTAAAGCATGGTGTAGCGCGGGTTCGAATTCCAAACATTCTTCAGGTTTCAGACGACGTAGGGGAACGCCGTAACGTTCTAAAACGGCAATGTCTTTTTCAGCCGCGGCAACTTCTTTTTGCGTGCGGAAGATTTGCAAAGTCCCCTTGTTTCTACCCTCAAAATCAATGTTTTCCTGTTCTTTAAAAAGACGGAACATTTCACGGCTGTATTCCGAAATCCGAACCATCCTCTCTTTATTGATTTGATAACGCTCCGCCGTACAGTTGTCCAGCATTTGTTTGAGCCAGCAGATTTGAAACAGGCTTCCGTCGGGTTGAAAAATTAAGGGCGAGTGTTGCTTGAACATCCACTTCAAGGCCTTGAGCGGAATACCCGGAGCCGCCCAAGGCGTGGTGTAGCCGTAAGAGAGCTGCCCGGCATTGGCAAAGCTGGTTTCCATTGCCACATCGTCGGCGCGGTCGATGACGGTTACGTCATGCCCTTCGGAAGCCAAATACCATGCGGTTGAAACTCCGGCGATACCTGCGCCCAAAACAATCAGCTTCATATCTTCTCCTTAAAATTTAAATTATTTTTGATTATGAATGGCTAGTTTAGGATATTTTTATTAGAGATATTCACTTTATTTTTAATAATTTCGTATGTATTATCCCTATTTAATGACATTCAAAAGGAAAAGCATCATGAAAGAACTGGATAAAACCGATCTGAAAATTTTAAAATTTCTGCAACAAAACGCCCGGATACCGATGACGGAGCTGGCGGAGAAAGTGGGGCTTTCGACTACGCCTGTTACCGAGCGCGTCAAACGGCTGGAGCGCGATAATTTCATTACCGGCTATCACGCCCGCCTCAATCCGAATTTATTGGGCAAAGGATTGTTGATTTTTGTCGAATTGAAGCTGCGTTCGAAGTCAGGCAATATTTTTGAAGATTTTCGTCGGGAAGTCATGAGGATTCCGCAAATTTTGGAATGCCACTTGGTATCGGGCGAATACGATTATCTGATTAAAGTCCGCCTGCCCGATATGTCGGCCTATCGGGATATGTTGGGCAATATTTTACTGCACCTGCCTGCCGCGGCGGAAAGCCGAAGTTATGTGGTGATGGAGGAAGTAAAAGAAGAAACCGTGTTGGATTTGGATTGAGTGCGGAACAGAAGCTGAGATTAGAATAATTACACTGCCAGATAGTAGATAGGGAAATATGAAAGTTTGTAACTTCTTTGCTTATATCTTAGATTGAAAGAAAAAAGCAAAAAAAAATGCACACATCAATAGGATGTGTGCCAAGTCTACAAAGGAGAAATAGAGGAGAAACTATTAACTGACTACTCGAACCAGCTAACGGGATGAATTATGCGCTTTAAGCGAAAGTAATGCAAGTTTTTTCTTGTAAAGTTTCTCTTCGATTGTTGTATTTTTGTATTTTGTAGTTATATTCCATGATGGAAGAATATAGAATGAGTAATACAACGACAAGAACAAGCTCTTTAATTTAAATTTAAGCCAAAAAGGTCGTCTGAAACTTTCAGACGACCTTTTTATGCTTACTCACATTAAATTATACGTTGCCGCGTTTCGGGTCGTTCGGGCGCAGTTGGGCGGCGAGTTTGTCGAGGATGCCGTTGACGAATTTGTGTCCGTCAGTGCCGCCGAAGGTTTTGGTCACTTCGATGGCTTCGTTGATGATGACGGGGTAGGGGGTCTCGGGCATCGCGCTTAATTCGTGGCATGCCATCAGCAGGACGGCGCGTTCGATGGGACTGAGGTCTTTTTCGTCGCGGTCGAGCAGGGGGCGGATTTGTTGGATGTATTCGGCGGCGTGGGTGTGCGTGCCGAAGAATAATTTGTTGAACAGCTCTTCATCCGCTTTGGCGAAGTCAGGCTGATCTTGGATGTTTTTAGCGATTTCGGGAGCGGCGGTGTTGTTGATGCCGGCTTGGTAGAGGGCTTGTACGGCTAACTCGCGGGCGCGGCGGCGTGGGGTTTTCATGGGGATTCCTTCGTTGGCGGCACGGTGGGTGCGGTAATGAATGTTTCAGACGACCTCTGTCGGATGACGGGTCGTCTGAAAACGGTTTGTCCGGCGGACGGGGCGAAACCGAGATGCTGCAAAGCTATGGGTTTCGCGTTCGGGCTTATTCTTCTTCGTCGTCAAACTGTTCTTCAATCAGGCGGTTGACGAGGTTGGCGCACTCGACGGCGACTTTGGCGGCATCGGCTGCTTTTTCTTCAATGCGTGCGACGGCTTGTTCGTCGTTTTCGGTAGTCAGGATGGCATTGGCGATGGGGATGTTGTAGTCGAGTCCGACACGGGTTACGCCTGAACCGGATTCGTTGGAAACGAGTTCAAAGTGGTAGGTTTCGCCGCGGATGACGACGCCGATGGCAATCAGCGCGTCGTATTGCTCGGAGGCTGCCATGTTTTGCAGAACGAGCGGTACTTCAAGCGCGCCGGGTACGGTGGCGATGGTGATGTTGTTGTCGGCTACGCCCAATTCTTGCAGGGTGCGGCAGCAGACTTTGAGCATTTCGCTGCCGATTTCGTTGGTAAAGCGGGCTTGTACGATGCCGATGCGCAGGTGTGCGCCGTCGAGGTTCGGGGCGATGATGTTCATGGTGTTTCCTTGTATTTGGAGCGGTAAACGGGTTTTCAGACGACGTTTGGCTTTTCTGAAAACGATATTTGGAGATTTATTCTTGTGGCTGCCAGTCGGCAACGGCTTGAAACTCGCCGTCTTCGCCTATTTCCCATGCGCTGCCTTCGGGTTGGGTTATCAGTGCGGCGATGGCGGGGTTGAACTGGGTGATTTCGGAAAGGCTGACGACGCTGAAATTGTCGGGATCGTCGGTGTATTCGTCGGTCTCGTCGCCGCTGAAGAAACGCCAGCCGCTGTCGTTTTCGAAAACGGGGGCTTCGCGGTAGAGGAAGCCGACGGGTTCGCCTTGTTTGGCTACCGTGTTGGTCACGATGCAGCGGTCGAGGGCGGCGGAGAGGGCTTGGGCAAATTTGTTCATTGTGGTGTGTTGCGTGCCGTAAAAATTGTGCGGATTTTATCATGATTAGGGCTGGCTCTGCACCGTGTATCTTTATATTTGCCGCTTATGGTTTGATGGTACAATGCTGGTCGTCTGAAACGGGCTGAACTGTGTTTCAGACGATTATTGCAGCCTTAAAGTGTTTCCGTATTTGCATGAAGTGCCGAAACGCATTCGGGTTGGTTTGGGAGGCTGAATTTTCGCCGCCTCCCGCCCGATATTCCGAAGCAAGAAGAAAGACAAACGTCCTCATGAAAACAGATGTGTTAAAACAGCAGGCGCATACCGCCATTCAGAATAAACTGGGTTACCATTTCAAAGATACCGCGCTTTTGCAGCAGGCGCTGACCCACCGCAGCTACCATGCGAAAAACAACGAGCGTTTCGAGTTCGTCGGCGATTCGATTTTGAACTATACAGTTGCCAAAATGTTGTTTGACGCGTTCCCCAAGCTGACCGAAGGCGAGTTGTCGCGTTTGCGCGCGAGCTTGGTCAATGAAGGCGTGTTGGCGGAAATCGCTTTGGAAATGAATGTCGGCGACGGGCTTTATTTGGGCGCGGGCGAATTGAAAAGCGGCGGATTCAGACGACCCTCCATCCTTGCCGATGCTATGGAAGCGATGTTTGCCGCCGTCAGCTTTGACGCAGATTTCGCCGAGGCGGAGAAAGTGGTACGACACTTGTTTGCCGAACGCGTCAAACGCGCCGATTTCAAAACGCAGGGCAAAGACAACAAAACCGCCCTGCAAGAAGCCCTCCAAGCACGCCGCCTTGCCCTGCCCAAATACCGCATCGAAGAACAAATCGGTCATGCCAATGACAGTATGTTCCTGATTTCATGCGACTTGGGCGAATTGGGCTTCATCTGCAAAGCACAAGGCAGCAGCCGTAAAGTTGCCGAGCAGCAAGCCGCCAAAGAAGCACTTCAATGGCTCGAACAACACCATCCTTTGAAAAAAGCGAAAAAATAGCCGATTTATTTTTCAGACGACCTAGGGTCTGACGACATTCCATAGTTTCCGTGTTTTTTATCCCCAAAGCGGCATCTTCCGCCTTGAATCTTCCGCTTTGCGAACAAAAACTCACTTGGAAAACTAAATCTCGACAGCCCCTATGACAAGACGAAAAGGTCGTCTGAAACTTCAAACAGAAAGCCATCATGGACATCGAAACCTTCCTGCAAAACGAATCCAATCATCCCGCCGACTACCGTTGCGGCTTCGTCGCCATCGTCGGTAGACCCAACGTTGGCAAATCCACGCTGATGAACCACCTTATCGGGCAAAAAATCAGCATCACCAGTAAAAAAGCCCAAACCACGCGTAACCGCGTTACCGGCATTTACACCGACGACACCGCCCAATTCGTTTTCGTCGATACCCCCGGCTTCCAAACCAAACACCGCAACGCCCTGAACGACCGCCTCAATCAAAACGTAACCGAAGCGTTGAGCGGCGTCGATGCCGTCGTTTTCGTTGTCGAAGCCATGCGCTTTACCGATGCCGACCGCATCGTGATGAAACAGTTGCCGGCAAATACGCCCGTTATCCTCGTTATCAATAAAATCGACAAAAACAAAGCGGGCAATGGCGGTTTGCAGGAATTTATCGACCAAATCAGCGCAGAATTCAAATTTGCAGGACATGAAACCGTCAGCGCCAAACACGGATTGGGCATCGCCAATCTGCTTGCGCGCCTCAGACCTTACCTGCCCGAGAGCGTGCCGATGTATCCGGAAGAAATGGTGACAGACCGTTCCAGCCGTTTCCTCGCCACTGAAATCGTGCGCGAAAAACTGTTCCGTTACCTCGGCGAAGAGCTGCCCTACGCCATGAATGTGGAAATCGAACAATTCGAAGAAGAGGAAAACGGCCTCTACCGAATCTACATCGCCGTATTGGTCGATAAAGACAGCCAAAAAGCCATCCTGATCGGCAAAGGCGGGGAAAAACTGAAAAAAATCTCCACCGAAGCCCGCCTCGATATGGAAAAACTGTTTGATACCAAAGTGTTTTTAAAGGTTTGGGTCAAAGTCAAATCAGGCTGGGCGGACGATGTGCGTTTCCTGAGGGAACTGGGTTTGTAGGTCGTCTGAAAATACTGCGATTGATTATTTACACTGGATTTAGTCTATGTCTGTTTATACTAATATTTCTGATGAGCAAATACGGGAATTTTTGTCAGATTACGATCTGGGAGAATTTGTTTCGCTGCAAGGCATTGCGCAGGGAATTACCAACAGTAATTACTTTTTGAATACTTCTAAAGGCAGCTATGTTTTAACTGTATTTGAAGTGCTACGTCAGGATGAATTGCCATTTTTCTTGAATCTGAACCAACATTTGAGCGGTAAAGGCGTGGCTTGTCCAAGTCCGATTGTACGAAAAGATGGCAAGCTGGATTCAGTATTAGCAGGTAAACCGGCTTGCGTCGTTACAAGATTAAACGGTGCGGATACCGCATGGGCGACCGAAGCTCAGTGTTTTAACACGGGCGCTATGTTGGCCAAAATGCATTTGGCAGTTCAAGATTTTCCCGAAAAAATGGAAAATCCCCGGTATAACACATGGTGGAAGCAAGCTTACGAACAATTATTGCCACAGTTGAATGAGGCTGATGCCCAGTTGCTGGGTAAGGAAATTTCGGATTTGGAAAACAATCTCGGCGGTCATTTGCCATCCGGTATCATTCATGCCGATTTATTTAAAGACAACGTTTTGTTGGATAGTGAAAATGTGGCCGGGTTCATCGATTTCTATTATGCATGCAATGGAAATTTCATGTATGACTTGGCAATCGCAGTAAATGATTGGTCGAGAACTTCTGATAACAAGTTGGATGCGAACTTATGCAAAGCCTTTATTGACGGTTATGAAAGCATTCGTCCGCTATCTGATGCGGAGAAGGAATATTTTCCTGTGGCGCAGCGGGCTGGGTGCGTACGCTTTTGGGTATCAAGACTGTTAGATTTTCATTTTCCCCAAGAGGGTGAGATGACTTTTATCAAAGACCCAAATGTTTTTAGGGATTTGTTGTTAAGTCTGAGCTGAATTTGGATAGGTTGTAGCGATTTCAAAGGTCGTCTGAAATTGATTTCAGACGACCTTTGTTGCTATGAGTGTTGGGGAGTTGAATTGCTGTTTGTTGATGTGTGCGTTGGGTTTTAGGTTGTTTGAGTTTGGATTGATGGTGTTTTGAAAGTTCTGAAATAGTATCTAAAATAAAAATTGTTGAATTTCAGATTGTTGTCGGTTTTTGTAGAATTTTTTGTGGTTTGGGAGTTGACGGTTTTTGAGGAGGGGGGTATAGTTCGGTTCTTCGCTGCTTCGGCGGTG
>FLRW01007530.1_pt1 | contig 12457 bp, 3 predicted proteins | sample 1550421 | NCBI WGS metagenome assembly FLRW01 (sample SAMEA4031753, study PRJEB14383) | metagenome | biome: human; feature: oral; material: saliva | place: Philippines | collected 2014
CTTAATGAACATTGTATGACCTACGATTGTATGCAAGTTTAGTATAACATAAAAGTCCACCTTATCACATGCTCGGTCCCCCGATGAACACGAGAGCATGATAGAAGGTGGACTTTATTGTATGTCTAATCTAAATTAGTTTAGAGATTAGCGGTGAATGTAAACGTCTACACGACGGTTTTCAGCTTTACCTGCTGCAGTGGAGTTAGTTGCCACTGGTTTAGTGTCGCCATTAGCGATACCGATGAAGCGGTCAGCAGATACGCCATTATTTACTAAGTATTGAGCTACGTATTGTACGCGGCGTTCGGACAAGCCAATGTTGTATTGAGGATTTGCATCAGTATCAGCATTACCTAACAATTTAACTTGGTCTTGTGGGTATTGGTGAGCAGCGTTTACAGCAGCTGTTAAGTTTGGATATTGGTCTGCACGAGCAACATCTTGGTCGGAATCGAAGTAGATGGATTGTACATAGTAGTCCAATTTAGGAGTTTTATATACAGGAGCTTCTACTACTGGAGCTGGAGCTGGAGTGTATACAGGAGCTGGAGCTGGAGTGTATACAGGAGCTACGGATTTTTGACCACCGAAACGGTAGGACAAGCCAACTACTGGACCTTGGAAGGATACATTATGATCTTCATTTGCTTTAGTATTGATGTAGCGGTAACCAGCATTGATATCCCAGTCTTCGTTAACTTTATAGCCTAAACCAGCTTCTAAAACTGTAGTATTCTTAGTACCTACACCAGCTTTACCGTAAACTTCTACTTTAGAGCCAAGGTTAGTTTTACCAATTACACCTGCTTGCGCAATGTTGTTAGTGCCACCAGCATCATGATTATGGATACGAGCATAACCACCATATACTGCAACATTTTTATTCAAAGAACGAACTAAGTTCAATTCATGCATGTCAGTATCAAGATGTTTAGTATTCAAACCATGGTAACCATATTGAATACCAGTTTTGTCAGACCAACCATAAGTTACTCCACCATCGAAGTTCCATTTGTGAGCGTCTTTTGCGCCATCCATTTTTGCTTCAACGCTAGCTGCGCCAAGATCAACTTGGAATTCACCTTTGTTGAATTGAGTTTGTGGAGTTGCACCTGCTACAGATACGCCAACAGCAGCAACTGCCAATAAAGCTAATAATTTTTTGTTCATTATAATTCCCTCCAATAATGGCCTTTCACAATACACAGGCCTTTGGTAATAATATACTTTTATTTTACACAACTTTTCGATAAATTTCAATATCTTTTATGAATTTATCATGAATCTTCCGAAATTTGTCTATATGCAAATGTTATAATTATAAATTTTTAAATTCCTCTTACTTCCTATTTTTCTTAGCCTCATATGCTTTTATAGATATACAATAGTTAGAATATTATTAATTTAATTTATTAATTTCTTATATATTGACAATATATTACTGACATTCTATATAAGATACTTATAACTATGATGTCTGTGAAAGAAGATAATTTCTGACACAGCAGGTGTTTCATATAAATCTCATTATTATAAACACTTTTTCAATTTTGCCAACGGCTTTCTCCGATATAATTTTATAAAATCTATTATTAAATTAGCTAATAAATCTGTCTAACACAAAACGAATAAAAGCCCCCTTAGTATCCACTAAGGAGGCTTTTATCGTTTCTTATATATATATCCCTTACATATATACGTGAAATCAGAAGTTTCTGGTCAGACGACACATTCCCCAATGTGTCATTTTTTCCACATTTCGTATTGTACATCAAAAAAAATGAATAGGCAAGAGATTTTTCATAAACCTTTCATAAACTATTTTAATATTTTCAATATAGAAAGTGATAACAAACACAATGATAAAGATTTTATCTGCATCCTCGCTCTATATATCGAACATTTTAAATTTTAGATTTTATATGAAAATTTATATCCTAAATGATAGTCAAGATTGATTATTAACTATATTTACAGAAATTTAGACAATCTTATGCTGCCATGCACCTCTAATAAATCGCAAATAGGAGCAGCATAAGCGTAAGAACTGATCAAAGCACAAAGATAACCAGGCACCTAATAATCCTAAACCTAACGTAATACACAATAGATAGGTAATAATAGGTCGAATGATGGCTACACTAATTAGGGAATATTTCATAATATAATACGTATCCCCTGCCCCTTTTAACACACCAGAATATACTTGCTGTAAAGCTTGTGGGAAAGCAGCAACAGCCATAATTCCCATTAATGAACCCGATAAAAGTACTACCTCGCTTTCACGAGTATAAAGCTGTACTAAGAAATCACCAGGACCAATAAATATCAAGGCACTTACAAGGCCTACGATCAGTCCGATGCGGGCACCTATTTTACCATAGACAAGAGCAATATCTGGACGTTTATGCCCAAGGTTTTGCCCTGTATGAGATGCTCCTGCGAAACCAAGCCCCATAGCAAAGTAATAGAATATATCCATCAAATTCATACATACGTAATGTGCTGCCAATGGTACTGCACCTAAGGAGGCAACAATCATAGTGTATGTATACATACCAAAACGTTCAAAGAACTGCTCTCCTAAAGAGCTGCCCCCAACGTGAAACATCGTATGGAGTACGGGTCTTTCAAAGGTCCATTTAGACGGATGTCGCAATGTTAGCCCTGTAGTCGTGTGCTGTGAGATAGTGCGCAATAGCAAGAAGGCAATAAGAGCACTACTGATCATGGTCGACACGCCTGCCCCCATAACACCTAATTCGGGAAAGAAACCAATACCATAAATCAAGAAAAAGTTCATGATGGTATTTAAAATGTTCCCTACTACATTCGATTTAAAAATGACTTTTGTATTACCGTATCCGATAAGTGCTGCCCCTACAATTTGGCTAAAGGACTGAAAGATAAGGCTAATAACAATGAAACGACCATACCAGACTGCGGTTTCTATATAACCATCTTCGGCGCCAGTAAAGCGTAAAATATGCTCTAAATTAAAGAAACATATCACTAATAAAGGTACATAAATCAAGAAATTCAATAATATAGACTGCTTAAGAACTGCATTCATACCGTCCACATCGCCTTCACCATGACGGCGAGCAATGATAGCGGTAACAGCAATAGATAAAGCGCGACAGAAAATGAGCATCACCATTTCAGGCTGCCCCATAATACCAACGGAGGCCAAAGCAGATGAACCTAGGGCACCCACCATTGCCAAATCGATGGCTCTCATAAATTGTAACATCAAGCCTTGTAATGTAGCTGGCCAAGCAATTTTCAAATAATTACCATATAGTTGCTTTGTCGTCCCTACCGGACCTAACCGCTCTGCAGCGGGCAACATAGTATCTACTGAAAGCCATCGTTGTATGCGTTCTAACATAGTATCTCCTATTCATGTAAGATCATACAAGGTGGAGCAAAGTTCTTAGCCCCTAACATCTTAAATATTATATCACATAATACATGAATAGTCATTCATTATTCATTTTTACATAAGAATATATATCAAAAATGCAAAAGAACCTCTTATAATACTCAACTATACCTATCTAGGTATATCAGTATATAAGAGGTTCTTACCTATTACAGAAATATAATTATACTAACTCATTTATGAAAATAAATCTCAATTATTAACCTTTAGATGCTAACAATTGGTTTACTGCGGCACGCAAATCTTCTAAACCTTGTTTAGTTTCAGCTAATTCTTGACGTTGACGCTCATTTTCAGCCTCTAACGTATTTAAACGAGCCGCTTGATCTGCGATTACAGTTTTTTGTTCACTATTTTCTTTTTTGAGACTAGATACTTCATCTTGCATTACATACACAGAGCTAATAGGGCCTGCTTTGTAACGATCTGGAATATTTTTCTTTTCTGGGCTAGAGCCAAATTTGTGAGTTACACCAGCATTTACCATGTTGCGGTTTGCCCCAAGAGATACGCCAACGTTAAACATTGTGTCTTCGTTCGTATAATGTGCAAGACCGAGGGCAGCTGCTGTTTCACCACGATAGTTACCAACACCAGCCATAACTTGAGTTGGTTCTAATGGATCGTATTGGATTGGTTTCAACGCTGCCATAGCTGCTGCATGAGCACCGACACGTTGTACCTCACCTGCTACTTGTCCAATAGCATCGCCAATTTTAGCATTAGATGCTTTCAATTGGCCAACATTTACGGCATCCGTATCATCTGTACCAGGTGCAATACCTTTCAATTGGTTATTACCATTATTGAGACCATTCTTAGTTAAGGATACAGGACCTGCATTAGGGTTATTAGGATTTGCACTGCCCGGAGTAATTGTCATGCCATTGCCATTCGTTACAGTCGTATTACCATCTGCATCCTTAAATGTAGCAGATTTCATATCTTTAAGCTCAGGATTTACAGCATAACTAATGGATTTACCGTTTTGGCTAACCATCATATTATTACCCGCTTTGAAAGTAAGTGTTTCGTTAGGTTTTACTTTTTCAGCTGTTGCACTTGGTGTGCTATTAACGCCAGAACCTTCTGTTCCTACAGCAGCATCCCACCCTGCATCGGCTACGGCAGATTTAACTTGATCTTCAGTGGCTGCACGGCCAGGAGTAATATTATTTGGATCCCAAGTTTTATTAGCTAAACCACTAATAACGCCATCCTTACCATCGATACCTACAGTACCAATCGTAGCTTTTCCATCTTTACCATCAAGAGCAATCTTATCGCCAGCCTTTACAGAACCATTTTTGCCATCGATGGCTACAGCATTAGTACCATCACCAGCTTTAATAGTACCATCTGTACCATTAATCGCTACAGCATTACCATCTTTACCGGCTTTAATAGTACCATTTGTACCATCTACAGTTACGGCCTTAGTTGGATCTGTGCCTAATGTAACCTTATCATTTAACTTGTTATCGTAAATAATATGTCCATCAGCAGCAGTTGTCTTAGTCAATACAATATTGCCTGTAGTGCTACCCGCACTTTCACCACCATTAGCAGTCAATTCAGTAGTAGAAGCCTTAGTTTTAGCCTCTAATTGACGTACATTGACAGCATCAGTATCGTTTGTGCCATCTGTAACATTAACAATTTTGTTATTGCCATTGTCTAAACCATTACCAGTCAAGGAAACCTTATCTTTACCTACAGTAGTAATAGTTACACCATCTTTAGTAAGTGCTGTGTTGTTACCATTACCGTCGTCAATTACAGTGCTATCCGCAGTAGATGTATTTGTTTTTGCACCATCAGTAATTGTAGTACCTGCTGCAGTTGTAGCAGTAGATTTAGCACCATCAGCTACTGTGTTGCCAGCTGCTGTAGACGTATTTGTTTGAGTACCCGCAGTTTGTGTAATGGAATCACCATTAATAACTGTTGTATTGCCACCAGTACCATTAAAGCTTGCAGAGTTCATATTCACAAGATCTTTATTCAAGGAATATGTAAAGTCTAATTCGTTTTGATTAATTGTGATATTTTCACCAGCAATCATCTTAACTTTTGCATCTTTACCTACTTTTGCATCTTTTTTAGTACCAGTTTGGATACCGGATGTAGCTGCATCTTTATCTGCTGTAATTTGCCATGTTTGGCTTGCTGCAGCATCCGCCACTGCTTTCAATTGATCCTCTGTAGCAGCACGGCCAGAAACGGCATTACCATTCCAAGTTGTATTACCGAGACCAGTTACATGGTTAGTAGCGCCATCTACTGTTACGCCCCCAATATTAGCCGTTTTACCAGTAATCGTACCAGTAGTGCCATCCAATGTTACTACATTTTCACCAGTACCTAATGTCACTTTATCGTTGAGTTTTACGTCATAAATAGTGTGACCATCAGCCGCTTTGCTAGATGTTAATGTAACATTACCAGTCGTTGCATCAGCTGCTTCACCATCGTTGGCAGTGATTTCTGTTTTAGAAGATTTTTTAGCTGCATTGATAGCATCAGCTACATTTTTAGCTGTCGCCAAGCCATCATCACCAGTTACAGATGCGGCACCTGTTGTGGCATTGCTATCGATAGTAGCACGTTTTGTAGAAACCTCTACAGTATCGCCATTCATCTTAGTAGATACAAAGTCCCCGGAAGCACCTTTTACATTGAATGCTACATCACCATCTTTTAAGGATTGGCTGGATACAGTACCACTGTCTGCACCAAGAGAAACCTTGCGGTTTACAGCAGCTGCAGAATCGTTGATCTTGGTCTTAGTATCATCATTAATATCAAATGTTACCTTACCATCATTATCTACAGTAGCTTTAGTCATTGTGCCATCTACAAAATCTAAGCCTTTAGATAATTTAACAGTTTTAGTATCTGTATCAGCAGCGGTATTAGCACGGTATGTTAAATCCTGTGCAGCTACAGTGTCTTTCAACTGTTTTACATTTACCGCATCAGTATCAGCTGTACCTTCTGCAACATCATTTATTTGCATTCCACCAGCACTGATTTTATCCAAATTAAACTCAATGCTTTTACCATCACCATTAACAGCAGTCAGCCCCTTTGGTTCAATCAAAGTTTCCTTAGTCCCATTAGTATCATATGTATGTATGCCATGACGACCAATTGTAGTACTAATATCTTCTGTTACAACACCTATCAGACCTCTATTAATTACTGTTTTCCATACATCGTCAGGATCTTCAGAAGTTATACTAATTTCAGAACCATAAATTTTAGTTATATCACCACTATTCTTAAATTTAGCACTATAAGCAGTAATATCTCCAACATCAATATCACCAGCCTTGATACTTCCATCGCTACCATCAATCTTAACAGTCTCACCAAATTTATTTTCAAGAGAGATAGAGTTAAGTTTCTTAAGGTCTTTGTTTAATGTAGTAGCAATATTTTTACCAGTTTGTGTAACTGTAATATTATTATCACCAGTAAAGTCTACAGTGTCACCACCAGATACTTTTGTACCAGCATCACCATTAGTAGACAAGTTCCATGCAGCACCATCTTTAGCTTGACTAGCAGCCTTATTAATAGCATCAGCTACATTTTTAGCTGTTGCCAAGCCATCATCACCTGTTACAGATGCGGTACCTGTTGTAGCATTGCTATCGATAGTAGCACGTTTTGTAGAAATCTCTACAGTATTGCCATTCATCTTTGTAGATACAAAGTCGCCTGTAGCACCTTTTACATTGAATGCTACATCGCCATCTTTTAAGGATTGGCTAGATACAGTACCACTGTCTGCGCCAAGAGAAACCTTACGGTTTACAGCGGCTGCAGAATCGTTGATCTTCGCCTTAGTATCGTCGTTAATATCGAATGTTACTTTACCGTCATTATCTACAGTGGCTTTAGTCATTGTACCATCCACAAAGTCTAAACCTTTAGATAATTTAACTGTTTTAGCATCTGTATCAGCAGCTGTATTAGCACGGTATGTTAACGTTTGGCTTGCAACAGTATCTTTCAACTGTTTTACGTTTACCGCATCAGTATCAGCTGTACCTTCAGCAACCTCTTGAATCTTATTGCCACCAGCATTGATTTCATCAAGACTAAACTGAACCATTTTACCTGCTGCACTTTGGAATGCCATGCCTTGAGCACTACCTTGAGCCAAATTCCCATCTTCATCATTAAATATGAGATTTTTAGAATCAAGAGAGCTGCTATTAGGTCCGGCTTGTAAAGATAAAGAACCAACGTCTAAATAAGTATTTGCTGTATTCGGTTGATTTACATCAATACCATTATTGATTCTAATACCATCACGGTCAATTTGTGTATAATTTCCTACAGCTGGATCACCAAACTTACCGCTAGCATTAATTGCATCAAACTTGATTGTCTCACCCACACCATTTTCAAGAGAAATAGAGTTTAATTTCTTAAGATCTTTATTTAATGTGGTAGCGATATTTTTGCCAGTTTGGGTAACTGTAATATTGTTATCACCAGTAAAGTCTACAGTATCTCCACCGGCTACAGTTGTCGGTGTATCACCATTAGCAGATAGTTTCCATGCTGCACCGTCTTTAGCTTGGCTAGCCGCTTTGTTAATAGCATCAGCTACGTTCTTAGCAGTTGCTAAGCCATCATCACCGGTAACAGAAGCAGTACCTGCAGCATCACTGTTAATAGTGGAACGTTTTGTAGATACCTCTACAGTATCGCCATTCATCTTCGTAGAAATGAAATCACCAGTAGCACCTTTCACATTGAATGCTACATCGCCGTCTTTTAAGGATTGACTAGAAGGTGTACCACTATCTGCACCAAGAGAAACCTTACGGTTTACAGCGGCTGTAGAATCGTTGATCTTCGCCTTAGTGTCGTCGTTAATATCGAATGTTACTTTACCGTCATTATCTACAGTGGCTTTAGTCATTGTACCATCGACAAAGTCTAGACCTTTGGATAATTTAACTGTTTTAGCGTCTGTATCAACAGCTGTATTAGCACGGTATGTTAAAGTTTGGCTTGCCACAGTATCTTTCAACTGTTTTACGTTTACCGCATCAGTATCAGCTGTACCTTCAGCAACCTCTTGAATCTTATTGCCACCAGCCTTGATTTCATCAAGACTAAAGTGAACCATTTTACCCGCTGCATCCTGGAATGCCATACCTTTAGCACTGCCTTCAGCATTGTTTCCATCTTCATCACTAAACATAAGGTATTTAGAATCAAGAGCAGTACTATTAGGACCCGCTTGAATTGATAAGGCACCTAAAGCAAGAGTCGTTGTGGCCTCATTAGCACCAGTTGCACCATTAGTAATTCTTAACTGATCGCTAGTAATAGTTGAACCAGCACCAACATTATCTTTAAACTCAGCTTTATTAGCTTTGATACTACCATCTCTACCATTTAGGAAAATGGTTTCTCCTCTTGGATTAGTAAGAGATATGGTGCTCAAATCTTTAAGATCTTTATTTAACGTAGTAGCGATATTTTTACCAGTTTGTGTAACTGTAATATTATTATCACCAGTGAAGTCTACAGTGTCTCCACCAGATACCTTTGTACCAGTATCGCCATTAGCGGACAAGTTCCATGCCGCACCAGCTTTAGCCGCATCAGCTGCCTTATTAATAGCATCTGCTACGTTTTTAGCAGTTGCAATACCGTCATCACCTGTTACAGATGCTGCACCTGTTGTGGCATTGCTATCGATAGCAGCACGTTTTGTAGATACCTCTACAGTATCGCCATTCATCTTTGTAGATACAAAGTCACCTGTAGCACCTTTTACATTGAATGCTACATCGCCGTCTTTTAAGGATTGACTAGAAGGTGTACCACTATCTGCACCAAGAGAAATATTACGGTTTACTGCTGTGGAAGCATTGTCTACTTTAGATTTAGTCGCTGCATCAAGACCTACTGTAACAGTTTGGCCATTTACAGTTGCAGTTACACCATTATTACCAGAAACAGTGAGTTTTTGATTTTTAAGGTTAACTGTACCATCTGTAGTACCATCGGAAACAGTAAGATTTTGAGATAAGCCATCTACGGCTTTGTTGATAGAATCCGCTACATTTTTAGCAGTCGCTAAACCATCTGTAGGACTTGCAACTTTAGCTTTACCATCAGCATCATTCGTAATCGTTTCAGTAGTAGTAGAAATAGTTACATTCCCATTTGTACCTACAGTTGCTGTTGTGAAAGTACCATTTGTAAAGTTTAAACCATTTGCCAAGGATACTTTATTTTCATTAGCACCATTAGCTTTGTATGTTAATTGTGTTTGATTAGCTAATTTTGTTGTATCAATACCAATTGCATAGTCCTTAGTATTTGTACCTGCTGTTGGTGTAATTGTAATAGGATTATCTGCCGTATTAGCCTTGCTAACAGTTACGGCGCCTACAGCTAAATCTTTTACTTTACCGGAATCAACAGCTACTTGTACACCTGTAGCAGAAGCCTTAGTAGTAACTAGATTGCCATCACCAGCCACTTTAAAGGTTGCATCACCGTCTTTAAGATACTTAAGACCTGTAGATCCTGTATCACCTGTTAAACCGATACCTTTAGTCGTGGCATTTACAGTATTGCTATCTAAGCCAACAACAAGGCTACCATTATTTGTGCCAACTAAATCAGTTCTAATGCCATTAGCACCAATTACTTTAAGTGGACTTTCACTAAGTTTAACAGTGCCAGTTTTAGAATTTGTATCTAATTTTAATGTCACATCAGATACAGCATTCTTAACATCTGTAATGTTAGCTGCATTAGTACCTACGTTACCACCGCTAGAAACATTGGTAATTTGTTGACCACCTGCACTAATACCATTAGTGCCAAACTTAACTGTGTTAGAACCAGCCTTACCAGATAAACCATCAGTCGTGATAGTCACATTATTGCCAGTAGTTGAACCAATTTGAAGCGTTGTATTGCTCAACACATTATTGCCGGCTGTGAAAGATTGGCCTGTGAAAGTTCTACCTGTAACAGCACCGTTTGAACCATCTAATGTAATTTGGTTACCACCAGAAGAAACAGTAACGGATTTATTAGCTTTCACAGTATCTACAGTAATTGCCTTATTCAAAGAAGTCGTAATTTTCTTGCCATTACGAGCTACTGTAATATTGTTATCACCGCTGAAGGATACAGTATCCTCTTTGTTGATTACTTCGCTACGGCCATTGTCATTATCTGCAGCTAATTTCCAATTATATGCATTAGCAGAAACTGCTTTATTAATAGCATCTGCTACATTTTTAGCATCCGCCATACCTGCAGCATTTGCAGAAGCTTGACCATTTGTGACATTAATATTTTGAGTTTTGCCGGAAATTGTAAGGTTTTGACCATTAGCAGCTGTTGTAATGTATGTACCATCACCTTTGAGGCCTAGTGTATTATTTGCTAGATTTACATCTCCACTACCAACATTGCCAGCAAAAGCTAAGTTAACACTTTTTAATTGTGCTACGTTAACAGCATCTGTATCCTCTTTACCTGCTGCAAGACCTGTAATTTGACGGGTTGCGGCAGTACCATTGCCCACTGCAACAGCTCCCGTTGTAGGAGATAATACCCAAGTATTTAATCCTGCATATTTATTGGTACGATTGTCGTTTGGATTATAGCCCTTATTCGCAAGGCCACCAGCACGATTCGCTACAGATCCAACGCCTAAGGCAACGCCCCCTTCTACACTAGCCGTAGAGTTAGCACCAAAGGCAGCCGCTCTAATAGCAGTTGCCGTCGCACCATTACCTACAGCAGTTGAGTACTGAGAGGATGTACTAGCACTGGTACCAATAGCAATATTATCCAAGCCATTAGCCGTAGCAGCAGTGCCGATAGCAAGAGCTCTATTACCTGTAGCAGTCGTTTGTCTAGACCCATGAGAACCAATAGCTATAGCACCATCGCTATTTGCTGTGGCACTACCACCTAACGCTACAGAATTAGCAGCATCAGCCGTTACATCTATACCTATAGCTGTAGCATTTAATTGTTTAGATTTTGCAGCATTACCTACCGCAACACCGCCTTGTTCAGACGTTGTGAAATTTGTACCAACAGCAACACCATTTTTGCCAGCCGCGGAAGAGTTATGACCTACTGCAAGGGAGTTTTCCCCTTTAGCAGTAGTCAGCATCCCTACTGCCGTAGCAGATGTAGCATTAGCAGTAGATAAAATCCCCAAAACTGTTGAAGATGCACCAGTAGATGTATTCTTTCTACCTACTGCTACCGCACCTTCACCAGTAGCTTGAGATTCAGAACCAACAGCTAGAGAATTAGATGTTTTAGCATTTGTCTTATAACCAATACTTACACCTGCACCTCCATCCGCCTTAGCTGCAGTACCAATAGCAACGCTATATCCGCCAGAAGCAACAGCATAATCATCAAATCGATCAGATGTAGCCCCACCAATAGCAACGTCGCCACCATTAGTCGCTTGTGCATAAGTACCACCCGCGAAAGCACCAAAACCAGTCGCCTGAGTAGCACTACCAATAGCAGTACCACGAACACTAGAATTCGCGATTAGGCCTAAGGATACACCACCTCTGCCAGTCGCATGAGCACCTGCCCCAACAGCTACAGATGGTTGAGCTGGATTAGCATACTGTGAATTAGCTACTGCTCTATAACCAATAGCAATAGACTGATCACTGTTGGACTGGGATTCATTACCGATAGCAAGACCATTAGTTAAGTTTGAATACATCTTAGTACCGCCCTCAATAGTCGCAGTCGGTCTATCTGCTGCAGATACATCCGCAACCACACCAGCTTGCATTGCTAAAGCAGCCAAAATACTAGCTACTACAATTTTCTTTTTCCCTGTTTTGTTCTTTGCCATTTCAGATACTACAACATAGCACTGCTTTGACTTGGACCAAATGACTTTAAATATCTTATTCATACAATTTTCCTTCTTTAAATGACTAACCCTCAACTATATGAATTCTGTTA
>FLRW01000880.1_pt1 | contig 12108 bp, 7 predicted proteins | sample 1550421 | NCBI WGS metagenome assembly FLRW01 (sample SAMEA4031753, study PRJEB14383) | metagenome | biome: human; feature: oral; material: saliva | place: Philippines | collected 2014
TGCGTATGATGTAAAGCCTCCCGCCGCTCCCACATGGTACTGACGACAGACACACCGACACCACCCATAAAGACACGCAGAAAATTCGACAAACTGCTTGCCGATGCGATTTGCGGACCTTTCATGTGCGACAGAGTAATGGTCGTCAGCGGCAGGAAGAACATGGCCACACCCAAACCCTGCCAAAACTGCGGCCAGACAACGCTGCTCATGTCCATTCCCGCATAAAAATCCGTCCGCCAATGAAAAGTAAAGGCAAACATCAAAAAACTACCGGTAACCAACAGGCGCATATCGATTTTATTGCCGAACCGCCCTATCAAAGGAGATAGGAAAATCGGCAGAAATCCGATAGGGGCAGCCGCCAATCCCGCCCATGTGGCGGTATAACCGAGGTTGGACTGCAACACCAGCGGCAAAAGCGTCAACGTGCCCATATACACCATAAACCCGAGCGAAGTCGTCAAAACGCCGATGGTAAAGTTGCGGTTTTTAAACAAAGACAAATCGACAATCGGATATTTTTCACCCAATTCCCACACAATGAAATAAGTCAGACATACCGTTGCAACGACTGCCAATACGATAATTTCACCCGATGCGAACCAATCGAGCTCTTTCCCCCTGTCCAACATCATTTGCAACGAGCCGATACCGACGATCATCAAAATCAGCCCAGTGTAATCAATAGGCGTTTTAACTGTATCGGTTTCACGGTCGCGCAGTTGCTGCCAGGCGATTGCCGCAGACAAAATGCCGATGGGGATATTGATGAAAAATATCCACCCCCAATGCCAGTTGTCCGAAATCCAGCCACCGAAAATCGGCCCTAAAACAGGGGCGACCACGACTGTCATCGCCCAAAGTGCCAATGCTAAAGTCCGCTTCTCGGGCGGGTAAGATGCCATCAGAAGGCTTTGGGACAAAGGAATCAGCGGCCCCGCTACAAAACCCTGCAAAATACGGAAGAGCACCAAGGTTTGCAAATTCGGTGAAATACCGCACAGCCAAGATGTAATCACGAAGCCGATGACCGATCCGACAAACAGCCGCACTTCACCCATCCGCTTCGCAAGAAACCCTGTCAGTGGTACGGAAATGGCATTTGCCACGGCAAATGATGTAATCACCCACGTTCCCTGAGTCGTTGCCGCACCCAAATCACCGGCAATAACGGGGACGGCAACATTGGCAATCGTCGTATCCAATACTTCCATAAAGACGGCAAGGCTCAGCGACAATGTAACTAAAACCAACCTGATGCCTGTCAACGGCGGATAATTCATCAAAATCTTCCTTCACTGCCGACATTGCCATTCCCGCTTTCAACTCAGGCGGGATTTTCCGTATCGACTTTTTTCTCGAAACAGAATGAGCAAGCCCCTCATCCTGATCGCACTACTTGTTCCACTAATTTGCCGGATATGAACGTTTCAGACGACCTGTCGGGATACCGAAGGTCGTCTGAAACAGGTTATTTGGCATATTTTTCAAAAATCTTATCGATTAATGCATTAGCCGCCGCCCAATCTACGCTGTCCGTTTCCGGAGCTGCCGAATTTTTCACGGCGGCCGCCGTCATCGGCTTACCCGAACCCGCTTCGGCAATATCGACTTTGACTGTCATGGACAAACCGACGCGCAAGGGGTTTGCTTTCAATTCATTAGGATCCAGGCTGATTCTGACCGGTACGCGCTGAACAACTTTAATCCAGTTGCCCGTTGCGTTTTGCGGCGGCAAAAGCGAAAACGCACTGCCCGTACCGGCGGACAAGCCCATGACTTTACCGTGGTAAACCACTTTTTTGCCGTACAAATCGGCAGTCATTTCCACAGGCTGTCCGATTTTCATTTTTCGTAATTGCGATTCTTTAAAATTGGCATCCACCCACAAATCCGTCAGGGGAACAACTGCCATCAACGCCGCGCCTTGCGAAATTCTCTGTCCGACTTGGACATTGCGTTTGGCAATCTGCCCGCCCATAGGCGCGCGGATTTGTGTACGCTGCAAATTCAGCCAGGCATCTTTAATCTTGCTCACTGCGGTCTGAACGGCAGGTTGCTCGCGCACTGGAATATTGTTACCCAACGCAGCCTGAGCCGAAGCTTCTTCCGCTTCCACTGCTTTCAATGCCGCTTGCGCCTGAACGACCGCCGCCCGGGCATGACTCAACTCCTCACCGGAAATGGCATCCGTACCGGATAGGGCCTCCCGGCGTCGCAAATCTGCCTGAGCGCGTGCCAAATCGGCTTTACGCAGCAACACTTGCGCTTTCGCCTGGGAATTGACTGCCGTCTGCTGCTTGTTTTGACGGATTGCCTGAATCAGCTCGTTTTGCGCCCTGTCATACGCCAGTTGGAAATCACTGTCGTCCAGAGTAACCAAAACATCGCCTTTTTTCACAACATCCGTGTCGTCAAACATGACTTGGCGCACTGTCCCGCCAACTTGCGGCGTAATCTGAACCAAATATCCCGCAACATATGCGTCTTCAGTTGTTTCTTCGTGCTGCCAAAACAAAACATAAGCAAATGCCACGCCAATAGCCGCTAAAACAAATAGCAGCGTAACCACTGCCATATTCCGCTTGCGCCTGTTCGGCATTTTGACCGGTTTGCCCGATGTGCTGGGAGTTTGCCCGCCGTTTGCTGACTTTGTTTCCATGATTTAATTTACCCGAGTATTAAACTAATAGGCTTTCTACAAAACTAACATCCGAATCTTGGATAAATCCGTAGCCGCTCCGATTTACCTTGATTTCAAAAACAAGATCAATCTAAGGATTCGCAAAAAACCTAATATCGAATATTATTTTATGTTTATTAAATAATAATATCTTATTGATTTAATTTAAACGTCAAATAAGATATAGGGAAACGGGCATTCTATATCCGCACCATTACTCAATCAAGTAACTATTTTAAATGAAATATGACAAACCATCCCTTTAATAATTTATTGTCATTTTTATTTACTCAATATAATGATTATTTAGAGAATAATTTGCAGGCATTCCAATCCCATACGGAATGTAAAACATATCTGAATTACGTTTCATTGTTGCTTACTTACCTCTTTTAATTTCTTATGAAACTATTTCAATATTTCAAATTAACATAATAAACATTTATTCCTAAAATTTAACTTTTTCCTGAGTCGGGAAAGTATCTGTTTCATAACCTTGCTTTTAAGCTGAAAAACATCCCCTACCCTCTTAGTTCTCTTCCAAATAACAAAGAAAAGCATAAGATCGTCTTTCCAAACAAAGAGGTCGTCTGAAACCCATCTTTCAGACGACCTCTTTTCTCTTTCAAAAATGCTCTGCCCTAACCCCTAGCCTGCTTCTTGCAAAAAGCCTGCCAGTGCGGCGGTATCGAGTGCGATCATCAACTCTTCGTTGGTCGGCACGACCAAAACGGCGGGCATGGAACCTGTCGGGCTGATGATGCCTGAGTTGCCGTAGCGTTTTTCCATATTGGCTTTGGTGTCGATGTGCAGACCCAAATAGTCGAGGTAGGCAACGGTTTTGGCGCGGATGTTGCGGGAGTTTTCGCCGATGCCGCCGGTGAAGACGAGGGCGTCTATGCCGCCGCAGGCGACCGACATAGAGGCGATGTATTTGGCGAGGCGGTAGGTCATGACTTCGAGAGCGAGGCGTGCGCCTTCGTGGCCTTCGTCGGCGGCGATTTCGAGGGTGCGGCAGTCGTTGGAGAGTTCGGAGATGCCGAGCAATCCTGATTTTTTGTTCAACATTTCATCGACTTGTTCGATGTTCATGCCGGCATGGGCGGTCAGGTAGCTGTACACGCCGGGGTCGATGTCGCCGCAGCGGGTGCCCATGACAAGGCCTTCGATGGGGGTGAAGCCCATGCTGGTATCGACGGATTTGCCGTTTCGGATGGCGGTGATGGACGCGCCGTTGCCGAGGTGGGCGACGATCATGCGCAAATCTTCCAGCGGTTTGCCCAGAATCCGCGCGGCTTCGGGGGCGACGTAGCGCATGCTGGTGCCGTGGAAGCCGTAGCGGCGGAAGGCGTATTTTTTGCGCAATTCGCGCGGCACGGCGTAGGTGTAGGCGCGTTCGGGCATGGTTTGGTGGAACGAGGTGTCCATCACGCCGACGTTGGGCAGGCCGGGGAAGTGTTCCTGCGCGGCGAGGATGCCGCTGATGTTGGCGGGGTTGTGCAGCGGGGCGAGCGGGATGCAGGCTTTCAGTTCGTCGAGGACGTCTTGGTCGATGAGGACGGACTCGTGATATTTTTCGCCGCCGTGGGCGATGCGGTGGCCGATGGCTTTGATGCGGTCGTGCAGGCCGTGTTTTTCCAGTTCGTTCAACAGCATACCCACCGCACCGGCGTGGCAGTTGCGTCCGGTCAGGGGAACTTGGCGTTTGTTACCGTCTTTGTTGAAGGTGATGACGGCTTCGGGCGTACCCAAACGTTCGCCGAGGCAGCTTAGGACGACGCTGCCGCTTTTGCGGTCGATAACGGCACCTTTGAGCGAGGAGCTGCCGCAGTTCAGGACGAGGATGAGTTGGTCGGACATGATATTTCTCCTTGTAGTTTGTGGTTGTTTTTTTGGTGTGGGGTCGTCTGAAAAAGGATGGGCGTTGGGCGGGGTGTGTTTCAGACGGCCTTTTGGGCAAAGCGTATGCCGTATTTTCTATCGTCATTCCCGCGCAGGCGGGAATCCATATTTGCTAACACGCAAGCTCTGATAAAAATCAGGAAACAGAATATCGACTGTGGATTCCCGCCTGCGCGGGAATGACGGCGGTTAGACTATTCGGCTTCATTGCAATCCTTTATCAAATGTCGTCTGAAACAGTGGACAGTGATGTCCGTCCTACATGATTTCAAAAACAATCATCGGGAACGCGCACCCGCCCTTCCATAATCACGCGCGCGCTGCGGCTCATAACGGCTTTTTTCACTGCCCAGATGCCGTCTGAACATTCTGCCGCCGCGCCGACGCGCAATGTGCCGGAAGGATGGCCGAAGCGCACTTCGTTGCGCGTTCCGCCGCCTGCGGCGAGGTTGACCAGCGTACCGGGGACGGAAGCAGCAGCGGCGATGGCGACCGAGGCGGTGCCCATCATGGCATGGTGCAGTTTGCCCATACTTAGGGCGCGTACCAGCAAATCGATGTCGGTGGCGTTCACGGTTTTGCCGCTGGAGGCGGTGTAATCGGCGGCGGGCGCGACGAAGGCGACTTTCGGCGTGTGCGCGCGGGCGGCGGCTTCGGACACGTCGTTAATCAAGCCCATTTTCAGCGCACCGTAAGCGCGGATTTTCTCGAATTTTTCCAGCGCAGCGGCATCATTGTTAATGTCGTCCTGCAACTCTTTGCCCGTGTAGCCCAAGTCGGCGGCGTTCAGGAAAACGGTCGGAATGCCCGCGTTGATGAGCGTAGCTTTCAGACGACCTATGTCCGGAACGTCCAGCTCGTCCACCAGATTGCCGGTCGGAAACATACTGCCTTCGCCGTCGGCGGGATCGAGGAATTCGATTTGCACTTCGGCGGCGGGAAAGGTAACGCCGTCGAGCTCGAAATCCCCCGTTTCCAAGACTTCGCCGTTTTGCATCGGAACATGGGCAATGATGGTTTTGCCGATGTTTTTCTGCCAGATTTTGACCGTGCAGATACCGTCTGAAGGGATTTTGGCTTTATCGACCAAGCCCTGCTCGATGGCGAACGCGCCCACGGCAGCGGTGAGGTTTCCGCAGTTTCCGCTCCAATCGACGAAAGGTTTGTCGATGGAAACTTGCCCGAAGAGGTAGTCGACGTCGTGGTCGGCGCGTTCGGACTTGTCCAAAATCACCGCCTTGCTGGTGGACGAACTGGCGTTGCCCAAACCGTCTATCTGCTTGCCGTAGGGGTCGGGGCTGCCGAGTACGCGCAACAGGATTTTGTCGCGCGCGCTGCCCGCTTCCCGCGCCGCTTCGGGCAGGTCGGAACGTTTGAAAAACACGCCTTTCGATGTGCCGCCTCGGTAGTAAACGGCGGGGATTTTGATTTGCGGCATTCTGTTTCTCCTTGTTTTCTGATTTGGGTTTTCAGACGACCTCTAAGCCGCGTTCCCTTCCAAAAAGTCCTGTGCAAACCGTTGCAGCACGCCGCCGGCTTCGTACACCAGCACTTCCTCTGCGGTATCGAGGCGGCAGGTAACGGGGACTTCGACGGTTTCGCCGTTTTTGCGGTGGATGACGAGGGTCAGGTCGCCGCGCGGTTTGCGTTCGCCGACCACGTCGTAGGTTTCCGTGCCGTCCAGTTGCAGGGTGTGGCGGTTGGTGCCGGGTTTGAATTGCAGCGGCAAGACGCCCATGCCGATGAGGTTGGTGCGGTGGATGCGCTCGAAACCTTCGGCGGCGATGGCTTCCACGCCCGCCAGCCGCACGCCCTTCGCCGCCCAGTCGCGGCTGGAGCCTTGGCCGTAGTCCGCGCCGGCGATGATGATGAGCGGCTGTTTGCGGTTCATATAGGTTTCGATGGCTTCCCACATGCGCATGGTTTCGCCTTCGGGTTCGACGCGGGCGAGCGAGCCTTGACGCACGCTGCCGTCTTCGTTTTTCACCATTTCGTTAAACAATTTGGGATTGGCGAAGGTGGCGCGTTGGGCGGTGAGGTGGTCGCCGCGGTGGGTGGCGTAGGAATTGAAGTCTTCTTCGGGCAAACCCATTTTCGCCAGATATTCGCCTGCCGCACTCGCCGCCAAAATCGCGTTGGACGGCGAAATGTGGTCGGTGGTGATGTTGTCGGGCAGAATCGCCAAGGGGCGCATTCCCGTCAGGCTGCGTTCGCCCGCCAGCGCGCCTTCCCAATAGGGCGGACGGCGGATGTAGGTGGACATCGGGCGCCAGTCGTACAGCGGACTCGGGGCTTTTTGCGCTTTGCCGGTGTCGAACATCGGTACATACACGTCGCGGAACTGCTGCGGTTTCACATATTCGCCAACGACGGCATCGATTTCTTCGTCGGTCGGCCAGATGTCTTTCAGGCGGATTTCCCTGCCGTCGTCTGAAACGCCGAGCACGTCGTTTTCAATATCGAAACGGATGCTGCCTGCGACGGCGTAGGCCACCACCAGCGGGGGCGAAGCGAGGAAAGCCTGTTTCGCATACGGGTGGATGCGACCGTCGAAGTTGCGGTTGCCCGACAGTACGGCGGTGGCATACAAATCGCGGTCTATGATTTCCTGTTGGATTTTCGGGTCGAGCGCGCCGCTCATGCCGTTGCAGGTGGTGCAGGCGAAGGCGACGATGCCGAAGCCGAGTTTTTCCATTTCGGGCAACAGACCTGCTTCTTTCAAATAGATTTCCGCCACTTTCGAGCCGGGGGCGAACGAAGTTTTGACCCACGGTTTGCGTTTCAGCCCGAAGCGGTTGGCGTTGCGCGCCAAAAGCGCAGCGGCAACGACGTTGCGCGGGTTGGAAGTGTTGGTGCAACTGGTAATCGCGGCGATGATGACCGCGCCGTCGGGCATGAGGCCGTCTGAAGGCTCTTCGTAGGGCTTCGCCAGCCCTTTCGCTGCCAAATCGACGGTGGCAAAACGCGCGTGCGGGTTGCTCGGGCCTGCCATGTTGCGCGTTACGCTGCTCAAATCAAACTTCAACACGCGCGGATAAACGGCGGTTTTCAGGTCGTCCGCCCACAGCCCTGCGGTTTTGGCGTAGGTTTCCACCAATTTCACCTGCGCGTCGTCGCGTCCGGTCAATTTCAAATAATCAATGGTTTGCGCATCGATGGCGAACATGGCGGCAGTCGCGCCGAACTCCGGCGTCATGTTGGAAATGGTCGCGCGGTCGCCGATGGACAGGCTTCTCGCGCCCTCGCCGAAAAATTCGACAAACGCCCCGACCACGCGCTCTTTGCGCAGAAACTCGGTCAGCGCCAACACAATATCCGTCGCCGTAATGCCCGCCTGCCGTTTGCCCGTCAGCTCCACGCCGACAATATCGGGCAGGCGCATCATGGACGCGCGCCCCAGCATCACGGTTTCCGCTTCCAAACCGCCCACGCCCACGGAAATCACGCCCAGCGCATCAACGTGCGGCGTGTGCGAGTCGGTGCCGACGCAGGTGTCGGGAAACGCCACGCCGTTTTTGACTTGGACAACCGGAGACATTTTTTCCAAGTTGATTTGGTGCATGATGCCGTTGCCCGCCGGAATCACGTCCACATTTTCAAAAGCGGTTTTCGTCCAGTTGATAAAGTGGAAACGGTCTTCATTGCGGCGGTCTTCGATTTCGCGGTTTTTGCGGAACGCATCGGGGTCGTAGCCGCCGCATTCCACTGCCAGCGAGTGGTCGACGATAAGCTGCGTCTGCACCACCGGATTCACTTTGGCAGGATCGCCGCCCTTCTCTGCAATCGCATCGCGCAAGCCCGCCAAATCCACCAGCGCGGTCTGCCCCAAAATATCGTGGCACACCACCCGCGCGGGATACCACGGAAAGTCGATTTCCTGCTTGCCTTCTATCAACTGGCCCAGCCAGCTTTGCAGCGTCGGCAAATCAACTTTGTCCGCGCGGTTGACCAAGTTCTCCGCCAAAATGCGGCTCGTGTAAGGCAGCTTGTCGTAAGAGCCGGCTTGAATGTCCTCACACGCCGCACGCGCGTCGTAGTATTCCAAATCCGTACCGGGCAGCGGTTTGCGGTAACGTTGGTTGGCAGCCATGTTCAGTTCTCCTGTGGATCTATTTTTCTTGTGGTTTGAGGTTTCAGACGACGTTTGTTGGAAGGGGTCGTCTGAAACTTTAATATTCGGTTTTAATGGATAACAACGATTGCACGTTGTCTGAAATCCGTTCGGCTCGCGGGCTTTTCCTGCATTTTGGCGAAACCGTGAAAAAAGTTGCCGCGCTGCCTCCGTCATTCCCGCCGCGGCCTGTCCTCGCTTAGGCGGGGGCGGGAATGACGGCAGACGTTGCGGCTGGTTTTTCAGACGACCTTCTCTCTCTCGCATATTTCAACAGGCCGTCTGAAAAGCGGAACCGTAGGCGAATCTCAGTTTTCCGCGGGTAAAACCCACGCTACACGTCGTCTGAAATCCGATTGGTATTTCCTACGGCTGTGGTCCGTCTCAGCGTTCCTCAATCTCCACAAACGCCAAATCTTCAGGGCCGGTGTAGTTCGCGCTCGGACGGATGATTTTGCCGTCTTTGCGCTGTTCGAGGACGTGTGCCGCCCAGCCGGTGGAGCGCGAAATCACGAAAAGCGGCGTGAACATGGCGGTCGGTACGCCGAGTTTTTGGTAGGACACAGCGGAGAACCAGTCTAAGTTGGGGAACATCTTTTTCTCTTCCCACATCACGCTCTCCAAGCGTTCGGCGATGTCGAAGAGGCGCATGTCGCCCGCTTCGCGGCTCAAACCGCGCGCCACTTCTTTAATCACGACGTTGCGCGGGTCGGAAATGGTGTAAACCGGATGGCCGAACCCGATAACGATTTCTTTGCGGGCGATGCGTTCGCGGATGTCGGCTTCGGCTTCGTCGGCGTTGCGGTAGCGTTTTTGGATGTCGTAGGCAACTTCGTTCGCGCCGCCGTGTTTCGGACCTTTGAGCGCGCCGATGGCGCCGGTGATGCAGGAATACATGTCCGAACCCGTACCGGCAATCACGCGGGCGGTGAAGGTGGAGGCGTTGAACTCGTGTTCCGCATACAGAATCAGTGAAACGTGCATGGCCTTAACCTGCGATTCGGTCGGGCGTTTGCCGTGCAAAAGGTGCAGGAAGTGGCCGCCGATGGTGTCTTCCTTGCTTTCGACGTCGATGCGTTTGCCGTTGTGCGAATATTGATACCAGTAGAGCAGGATGCTGCCGAGGCTGGCAATGAGTTTGTCCGCAATATCGCGCGCTTCGCTTTCGGGGTGGCTTTCGCGTTCGGGATGAACGCAGCCGAGCATGGACACGCCGGTACGCATGACGTCCATCGGATGCGTGTGCGCGGGCAGGCTTTCCAACACTTTAATCACGCGGATAGGCAGGCCGCGCATGGATTTGAGCTTGGTTTTGTAGGCGGCGAGTTCGGATTTGTTGGGCAGATGGCCGTGAATCAGCAGGTGGGCGACTTCTTCAAACTCGCATTTCTGCGCCAAATCGAGGATGTCGTAACCGCGGTAGCTCAAATCGTTGCCGGTGCGGCCGACCGTACACAGCGCGGTATTGCCCGCCGCCACGCCGGAAAGGGCGACGGATTTTTTCGGTTTGAAAGTCGGGGTTTCGGGGGTTGCAGTCATGGTATTTCTCCTTTGTGTTTTTATGGGTTTTGGGTTTTCAGACGGCCTATTGAAGGTTGAGGGTCGTCTGAAAACGGTTTTTACTTCTGAAACAATTTATCCAGCTTCTGCTCGAAGTCGTGATAATTCAAATGCTCGTAAAGCTCGGCGCGGGTCTGCATGGTATCGACCACCGCCGCCTGCGTGCCGTCGCGCATAATCGCCTCATAAACATTCAGCGCGGCCTTGCTCGCGGCGCGGAACGACGAGAGCGGATACAGCACCAGCGACACGCCGTTGTCCGCCAGCTCGCGCTGCGTATAAAGCGGCGTCGCGCCGAATTCGGTAATGTTCGCCAACACGGGCACTTTCACCGCGTCCGCAAATTGCCGGTACATCGCCAAATCCGTCATCGCTTCGGGGAAAATCATGTCCGCGCCCGCTTCCACGCAAGCCTGCGCCCGCTCGATGGCGGCATCCAAACCTTCCACCGCCAGCGCGTCCGTCCGCGCCATAATCACAAAATTCTCGTCCACGCGCGCATCCACAGCGGCTTTAATGCGGTCAACCATTTCATCTTTAGAAACAATGGCCTTGTTCGGACGATGGCCGCAACGCTTCTGCGCCACCTGGTCTTCGATATGCACCGCCGCCACGCCCGCACGCTCGAAGTTGCGAATCGTGCGCGCGATATTGAACGCCCCGCCCCAACCGACATCGATGTCCACCAGCAAAGGCGTATCCACATTGTCCGTAATCCGCCGCGCATCAATCAGCACATCTTCCATCGTGGTGATGCCCAAATCCGGAATCCCGCACGAACAGGCCGCCACGCCGCCTCCCGATAGATACACCGCCTTAAACCCGCTCTGCGTCGCCAGCCGCGCAAAATAAGCGTTCACACAACCGACCACGGCAAGGGGATTCGACTCCTTCACAGCTTGGCGGAAACGGGTGCCGGCAGAAAGTTGGCTCATGTTAATTCTCCTCTGTAAATTAGATTTTTTTCAGTATCGACTCAGCGGCCCAGTTTCCGCAAAAACTGAAACGAACCGTTCAAAAAGAAACAATGGTTTCAAAACCGTTTTCAGACAACCTTTCAAAACCCAAACCCATCAGGTCGTCTTAAAAATCAAAATCAATAAAAACAATCAGTTAAAAAATTTAATACAAACAATTCGGCTAAGGCGGAGGTATAAGGAATTTTTAATAATTTTTAAATTCGGAAAGGAAATACAGTTGGAAAGACAGAATTTTCAAAACCCAAACCGTCCGCAGAAATGCGGAAACCCCGATTCGGGCGAAGAGCCGTCAGACCGCCGCGTCTGCCCAAAAGCAGACGACGACGGATGCGGCAGAGATAGAAGACGATCTATAACAAGACGGAGAAGTTTGGTACAGATTCATGATAGGGTTCCTTTGTAGTGCAATGTAGTTTTTATAAGTATGGACAAATTTAAAAAATAATTTTCAGGCTGTCAAACACTTTTTCTAAAATATTTTTAAAAAATTCAATCATTAATAAACAATACTTCAGAAACAAAACCACAAACTCCCGCCTCAAAACAACCAAAATCCCCAGCTGACTAAGCTTACACCGCTCCAAACCAATCAGAACGATTTTAAACAATCTACCTCAAAAACAAATATAATTAATTCATTTTTCGGGAATTTTTATTCAAACAAGAAAATAGGTATCCAAACCACCCAAACCGCCCTATTTTCCACCTACTCCCTTTTCAGACGACCAGAACTAAAATAACATCATGATTTACAATTAAAACTATAATATTTAAAAATGTAGTCATATGTAGTTTTAAATATAAAGGTCGTCTGAAAATCGTAACCCTATGATTTCAGATGACCTCGCCCCAGCCGTAGCGTGGGCTCC